>ERZ772821.1867-NODE-1867-length-11836-cov-3.208217_pt1 | contig 11836 bp, 13 predicted proteins | sample MGYA00580859_ERZ772821 | MGnify/ENA primary metagenome ERZ772821 (study PRJEB29015, sample SAMEA2737674) | human gut metagenome | biome: human gut; feature: human-associated habitat; material: faeces | place: China | collected 2012 ...
AACTTTAGAATTAGTCCCTATTCCCCTTTTAAGTCGAATGGTCGACTTGTTAACTATCGTAGCGGCTAACGTCTCGGGATCACTAGATTTTACTTCGACAATGTCCCGCCCGACCTGACCAACCTCAATCACAAGATTACTAGCGATCCTTTCCTCTTTAAATGTTGACGATGGTTTTAATGATATGTCTACTGCTTCACCTTCTTTAGTGCCAACCTTTGTTGATTTAAGTAATTTGATAAAGTCTTTCCACTCGCGATTAGTTTTACTCAGCACGATATTTGGATATAGCTCAGCCGCCTCTACTGGACGTGGGAATGCCGCAGAACTTAAAACAAGGGCAACGACTAGCAATAGACTTAAAAATTTTTTCATTTGCTTTACTCCTTAAAAAATCAGCGTTATACCAAATTTTTTCGATGACTGGTATGACGCTGATTCTCATATTGCTAAGGTTCGACTTTTTTGGTGGCATTGCTGGCAGTTCCCTGATTGCCATCTTCTCCTTGATATTTCCTTGTCCAGTACACGAAAATTGCACCGGAAAGGCACAGTAACCCCAACATCAAGAATACCTGCGCTTGCGCGGCATCTGCCCCCAGTTCGGGCATCTCCTGCCTTATTTTGTCATTAGGTTCCTTGCGCTGAACAATCGGACTTTTGCCGGCATCGTTTTTGTCAGTCACATCAACTGGCTGGTTGCCAATGATGCCCTCCACCTCAATACTTGCATTGGTTTCCGCAAGGCCTATATGCGGTGGCATATTCATAAAGAAAAACAAGGCCATCAAGAAGAAACTAAGCTGTCCTTTCTTCATCATGATCTTTACTGTACTTCGAATTTAAGGACTAATTTATAATTTGCTTTAACTGTCTCTTTGGTGAAGTCAAAACCCTTTTTGACACTTCCAGCCAAAGTAAACTGGATTTTCCCGTTTTGGCTTGTGATCGTACCAATCTCAGTAGGAAAAGAAGGTGCTTTTTGTTTGTCAGTTGAACGCAAAGCAACCTTTTTGCCGTCTGAGTTTAAATTTAGATCCAAGCGACCCTCTAATTTATTAGCATTATCGCCATCAGTAAAATCATTAATGGAAACTTTGACGCCTTTGGCTGATAGATTCTGGATTTCATAATTCGGTGAAATAATACCTTCACTGACGTCGGTTTGACTAAACAAAACTTTTGAGGGAATTTTGACATCGACCCATGCTTTATGATCTTTTTTAGGCGTTGGTTTAGCCGGATCAGGTAGTTTGGTAGGATCAAATGGTTCAAACGTTCCTTCAGCCGAAATCGTTGCACTGTCTGTTTTCTTCACTTCTAGCGTGTTAGTAGCAGCATGAGGATCATTTTGGCCATTTTCGTAAGCGTACACTTGGGTTGATCCAAGCAGTGATGCCCCTATAGCTAATACACCGCATAGTGTCAGAAGTTTTGTCTTTTTCATTTTTGTTCCTCCATTAGTTTGCTTTTATTGATAACTAGCAGACTAGTTATTCACTGATAATTGACCGACTACTGCGGTTTCGCCGACTTTTGTTGAAGAATCGGCAAGTTCATAATAGGTAACGGTGCTTTGTGTCTTATAAACGCCTCTTTTAAGATTGGCTTTCAATTCACCAGCCTCAACATATTGTTTGGGCTTAATTAAGCCGGAATCGTAAATGACTTTGTTCTGTCCTTCTAATCGTGTTTGCACCCGAATACCGTACTGGTTGCTCGCAGGATTCAAGATATTGACCGTCCCGACTTCATTTGCGGCATTGAAAACCATATTCGTATCAAGCTTCAAATGAAATTTGCTTTTGTCGGCTTTTTCTTGCAGATATTCTTTGAGTTCTTCATCCGTCATATTCTTCACGAAGGAAGTGTCTTCAGCACCACCTCCATTTGCAACAACATTGGGAACGCTTCTATGCAAGTACACGTAGCTTCCAATGCTGACAATGCCAACTAATAAAAGTAGTAAGCATACCAGTTTCAATTTTTTGTTTTTTCGCATGCAAATTTTCAACCTTCCCAATTGAATTCCAAATCGAAACGGTGTTATAATGCACCCAATATTAGAGATTTCTAACAATGAAAGTTAGTATAATCTAATTTACCGCCTAGTTGAAGTTCACTTTTTGCCTAACGTTAGGCAAAGAAGGAGAGTTTATGGAAGAACTTTTAGAAAGCAATTTGCTTAGACACTTTCGGATTGTTCGCTTTTTACTTGGCCGAGAATGGGTGACAATTGGCGAACTCGCTCATACATTGCGTATTCCATCCAGAACGATTCGCCAAAGCATCGGGGAAATTAATCAATACATTAATCCCGCTAAAATTGAAAGTAGTCAGAAATTTGGTATCCGATTGACTTATGACGCTCAACTCAATTCTTTTTATATCTACGCATCGATCTATAAACAATCGGCGCACTTTTTAATTATCGAAAATATTTGTATCCATCGATATGCAACGCTGGCTGTTTTAGCCGAAAAACTTTTCATCAGTCAGTCAACCTTAAAAAGGAAGATAGCGGTCATCAATCAAACTTTAGAAAAATACGGTTTTTGGATTGATACCAAGTCAGTGGACATGGTCGGCGATGAGAGAAAGATTCGCTTTTTTTATTATTGCTATTTGCTTGAAAAGTATGATGTCCTTGATCTTGTCGCGCCTGAGCAGGAACTTCGGGTCATAGATGAGCTTATTTCGGAGTTTTTCGCCCAATTTCCGTCTTTACAGAGCCCCGAGCGACAGGTCTTTTCCTACTTGAATAAACTTCGGACGATGCTGTTCATCAGTTTTAAAAGGCTTAAAAAAGGACGCCGCTTAGATAGCCACGATCAAATCGACGAACAGTATTCCCTTTTACTATCAGAAAAGTTAAGTAAAAAAATAGCGGTCTGCTATCACATCGACTGCACCCAAGACGTTCTTCATCAGTTGTTCTTTTTATTCTTCAACCGAAGATATGCTTGGTCCGCTAATGATCTCCAAAAAAAAGCTGAGCACGATGAAGCCATCGCAAAAGTCCGTCATGCTTTATTGACGTTTTTCGCGAAGATTGAAAAAAGTGAACAAATGGTTTTGATTAACAAAAATGAGCTTTTGTTACTGCTTTACAACGCAACGAGCTACACCTGGACTTCAGCTAAAATCTTGCATAACCCTGGCGAAGACTTCTTTGTCAATCTAAATCATTACCATGAAGGATTTGCCCGCCGCATCAAAAAGGAATTGGTCGCTTGTTTAAACAGAGAAGAACTTGACATCTACCTTGATGACTCGGTGATCAATCAATTACTGTTTATGCTCGTTACTGCTTGGAAAGGCTTGATGGACCAGCTAGAAGCGAGCGCCCCGCGGGTAAAGGCTGGGATATTCTTTAATACTAGTTTTGAACACAGTCAGTTTTTGCTGAACGACATTTCATATCATCTAAAATCTCGGCTTGATATAACACTGATCACTGCTAAAACGATCACCGAGTTGCGCCAACAATGCCAACATGTTGATATGCTGATTACTAATCTATCTATGCTGCCATCATCTGACTGCCGTATTGTTTCGATCCAAGCAAACCTCACGCCAAAAGATTTCGAAAACATTCTCTCCGTCTATAGCGAGATTGTGAACGCCAACGTCACAGCCTCTTGACACAGTAAGGAAAGTGAATACGATTTATCAACGTAAAAAAGTCAGAGCACGTTCCGGATTTCGGAGCGCGCTCTGGCTTTTAACATGTCTTAACCTTCTCGTCATTATATCTGCTAATAAAACCATACATCAACAACGCCTAGCTCAATCCAGCTTCTCAACTTCTCCAATCACCAATTCAAACGCCGCCAACATCCGTGGATAAAACAGCGAAGCACGTTGGTTGAGATCGTCTAAGGGAAACTCATCCGGGACGGTCAGCGTCCAGTCAGCTATTTTAGCTAATGTGCTTTCTGGGTTGCCAGTAAACGCCACAATTGGGATCGGCAAACTGCTGACCAATCTCGCCTTATCTAAGACACTCTGCGTTTCGCCAGACTTAGAAACGACTAGGAACAAGCCGAGATCTTCCAAATAGTTTTCCAAAAGTGCTGCCGAGTCTCCTGGCGTCGAGAAAAAGCAACGCTTACCAAGAATTTGAAACTTTTTAAACATATAATTTCCAATCACACCGGAAAACCCTGCCGCATAAACGTACAGGTAACGATCTTCAACAGCGGCGATACGCTGGGCAACGGTCTTGATGGTGCTTAGATCGTTGTGACTGGTCATCGCCGTCAGTAACTGATCCTGCTGGTCGCTCGCCGCTGTTTCCATGCTATCATGCCGCAACATCGTCATAAGCTTATATTGTAACTCGACAAAGCCGCGATACCCCATTTTGTGCGCCAACCGCATGACTGTTGTCGCCGATGTATAGTTTGCTTTTGCCACACCGCGAACGCCCATGTCCAATACACGATCAATATTGGCCACCATGTAGTGCAACACTTCCTGCTCGGTCTCAGAAAGGTTTTTCCCTGAAACTAACTTATCGAATTTCATTACACTCAAAAATCCCTTCTGAAAACGACATAGCCCCTTATAAAAAAGCCGCCACCTTGATTACCAGTGGTCGACCTTCTACGTTAGCCAGCATAGGTTAATGTCGTCACGGCATCGCCATGCGTCACCGGCCCTGCTTTGATGGGTGAAAAGTCCTTCACCTTGTCCATGTTGGTAAAAATCACCACAATCGCAGCATCGCGATCCGAGGCCTGAATAGCAGCAACATCAACCGTCGACAGCAAATCCCCCGCCTTCACCTGATCTCCGGCGGCAACCTTGGTCTCAAACGGCGTCCCATTCATCTCTACCGTATCAAGTCCCATGTGAACTAACACTTCAAGTCCCGCATCGGATGTAATCCCAATCGCATGTTTTGTCGGGAAAACCGAACTGATCGTCCCAGCAATCGGAGCATAAACCGCTTGTTCTTCTGGCGCAACCGCGTACCCCTCGCCCATCATCTTCTCTGAAAAGACATCATCGTTAAGCGCATCAAGCGGCATTAACTGGCCTGTCACTGGTGCTGTAAAAACGTCACTTTTTTCTTTTTTAAATAGCCCGAACATTCATTGCCATCCCCTTCTGGTTATCAGTCACCATGATCAATTTTTACAGATAACCGCGGTTATTGCAAACGTTTACTTTTAATTGAGAGGCAATTGCTTATTTTGGTGGCTTGGCACGATTTTCTAGTGATAACTCTAGTCAAGTTGGCGCATACTTTAGAATCAACGTTATTGCGATGCTTAGATCCGGCATGCTATATTAGAAACATGAAGGGAGCGCTATCCACAACCATTACTCCCTTGACAAGGCCGTTTAAGACGGCTGGCATTTACAGTCAAAGACCGTTAGACTTCTGCCAGAAATCTAGAGACGGTCTTTTTTGCTGTCTATGATTACTACCACAATCGTGATGATGAGCGCGATCAATGATAGTATGAAACCACCAAAGACCAGCATCAGCATCAAGGCGTCAGCAACGGACAACTAGGCACCTCCCTTCGCATAGATTTTGATCATCGCGCATAGGCGATCACCTCACAATACGTTGGATTTGCCAACCATCATTCACTTTCTTGTCTCATCCACTATGCCATACCAAATAGCAAAATGCCTAGAGTCGCAAAGATTCTAGGCGTTTTTTAATTCAGCAAAGATGCCTCACCATTCAGTTCAATTACCGCTGCAATCCTGGTAACTGCCAAACGCCATTAAGTCGTAACACATCGTCCGTAATGGCATTTTTCTCTGGCGTACTATAGTTATTAAGGATCTTTTTATCGTCCACGTACGCAACCTGTGTGAGAACAGGTGCCTTATCGTTCTTAGATGTATTGCTTGCAAGAACAATGTCCCCCGCCATCTGATACAGTAAAAATGCCCGGCGCATGTGGGTGGCACTCGTAATGAGTGTCGCACTTGTTGCCCCTCTATCAACTAGTTCGCGCACTGAAAACAGGGCATTTTCAACGGTATTCGTTGACAAATCCTCTAATTCGATTCGCTTTTTGGCGATGCCATGCCCGACCAGCCATTTCTGCATAACCGTTGCTTCAGTCAACTTATTCTCCGGAACGCCGCCCGCCACTAAAATCTTTGACTTTGGATACTTCTTAGCTGCTTTCAAAGCAATTTCAAGTCGCTTTTTCATCGTTGGTTGCATCTTACCATTTGGACTTAAAGCATAACCGAGAACAACAAAGTAGTGATGGCTATCTTTAGGCAAGTCATTTGGTATCTTGGTCTGAATGTCCAACTTGCCAATCTCATCAATTTGGCTAAACGCCTTCGTGAAAGTCGCGGTCTTCTCTGCGTTCTGTGCCTGAAGTTTGGCAATGTTATCGTCATATGTCGCTGTGTCACCTGTCACCTTACTAAAAGCAGCAAGTTTAAGCCGTGCGTCAAAGTTCGTAGGGTCCTTCTTCAAAGTGTTCTGCCACATCTTTGCTGCAGCCGCATTATTATTTTGCATCCGATAAGTAGAGGCTAGATCCATTTGTAAGTTCAAATTCTGCGGATCAATTTTGATTGCTTCTTTAAACAACTGCTCAATGACATCGAAATTACTCTTGATGGTGATACCCTTAAAAACCTTCTTCTCGTTCTTCTTGAGTTGGCCACCATTCCAATAGTAGTAAATAGCCGCATCCTCTAAATCGCTGACACGCTGTTCTGTTGGCATTGTCTTTTGAACCGTTTCAGTAACCTCTTGGGCCTGCTTCTTAGTCATCGTGATTGCTTGACTATTGACTGGGTTCACTAACGCCACCGACAGTAGTATTGAAGCTGCACCTATCCAGATTTTTCTCACTCTAAGTCCCCCTTGTATTATATGAATTCACTTGAAATTGTAACCGATTTCATATTATTTGTGAACCCACTTAATTATAAATTATTGAAAATTGATTATTTTCATTTATGATAATTAAAATGTTTTTCGAAACGATAACTTATGATAATTATTAAGTCGACTACCATCAGAAATGGTCTATCACAATAAAGAGCAGCCGTTTTCAATAATAGAAAATGGCTGCTCTTATAGCAAACGTATGAAGCTCGACTGACTCTAGTTATAGAATACTCTCAGACCCAATTTTTTCATAAGGGTTCAACAGCATAGTACCTTTTCAAACTGGCAAAATACATGCGTTATACATGCAAACTCTCCTTTACCATGCCATCAGTTGCCTTTCCACATGACTGGTAACCATCAAGCAGTCCTAGTTTAATAAAAATTGTTTGCTGATATGCAATTTTTGCATTCCACTCAATAGTTTCAAGAATCTCCGTTGCATGATGAAGGGTCTCGGAGGTAATCAGAACACCATGACTATTTAACAGGAATATATGCTCTTTAGCCGCCTCACCAACTTCTTTCAACCCTTTATAAACTATATCAGCCAGTTCTTTTGTAGTAGCAGGTGCGTAAGGCAATACCCGAATAGGCCCTACTTCCTCTGTTACCTCAGTCACATTTGGCATATCAAGCCCGCTTGTTGCCCAGAACATTGATTCTTCCGCATGTGAGTGATAGACACATCTAATTTTGCTATTAGCGTAATATGCTTCCTTGTGCATATTAATTTCACGAGTTAAATGACCGACGCCATCAATCTGCTCACCACTGTCAAAATCAACTACAAGTATCTGCGCTGGTTGCAACTTCGCATACCAGAACTCAGACATCATTGTAGGTGTCATGATTAAATAGTCTTTCCCAGCTACGATATGCACAGCTCCATAATTGATAGTGGCATTTGCCGTAAGTCGCACACTGATATTACCACCCGCAACATTTGTATTTTTTCGGTTAAACATCTCACGTGCTACAAGGGCTAAGTCCTTTCGCTCATTCTCAAAAGCGTACGTATCATCCATTGTGATGCTCCTTTTTAATTATCAAGTTTTGTTTGCAAGATATTCACGATTTACATCCATGGTTTGATTAATACCTTATTGGCTTTGCCGCTCTTCATTGAAAGAATAGCATCAAAAAGATTGTCAAGTGGCATGATCTTAGAAACAAATTTCTTAGCTTCAATTCTACCTGAGACAATCATGTCAAAAGCTTTTTTAACTTGGATAGTGTTTGATCCATAGTGTCCATACGTCCAAATACTGTGATAGTGAAGATAGTTTGTGTCAATATCTGTCAACTTGCCTCTTGGCACGCCCCCAAAAAATACTAGTGTTCCGTTTGATCTAACCATGTATACTGCTTGAGTTTGTGCCTGGGTGGAAGGATTAGCAGAGATGACAATATCCGCTCCTTGACCATGTGTTAACCGTTTAACTTCTTCAATTGGGTCAACTTTTGTGCTGTTAATGGTATGATCAACACCAAAGTTTAGTGACTCTTCTAATCTTTGATCATTAATCTCAACCATGATGACTTGATCCGCCCCTCGAATCTTGGCCAAGGTTGCATGTAATGTTCCAATTGGTCCTGCTCCGACAATAACGACAGTTTGCCCCAGCCTGACATTGACATTGTCTTGGCACGCATACACTGACGAAAGCGGTTCTGACAGAACAGCAGTTTCGAAAGGAACTTCATCAGGAATCCTATAAATATTTGGTCCATTAACCCCCCAAGAAGGAACTGCCATATACTGAGCAAACCCACCTTGTGTTTGATCATACAGTCTCAAATTCTCACAACTATGACTGTTTCCAGCACGACAATATTCACACTTGAGGCAAGGAACCGCTGGATAAACATAGAGCCTGTCCCCAACATTAAAGCGTGTCTCTTTATCACCAATCTCGGCGACAGTTCCAACAACTTCATGTCCATAAATATGCGGATAATCACCTTTTCGAGAATCCGTCGTTAGATTTCGAATATCTGATCCGCAAAGACCGACAACTTCAACTTTCAATAATAAACCTTCCGAATCATACTCAGGACTTGGTATTTCTTCAACTCGTACATCGTTTGATCCATACATTAGTGCAGCTTTCATCACTATTTCTCCCCTCATTCACAGTGGCCAGTATCCTAGTTAACCGTCTTTCAAAACAACGCCGCAAATTTCCCTAATATCCAGTAAATAATCCATGTATACCACTGAGCACCAACTGCCAGCGAGGTAACCTGAGTGGAACCTTTTGGCAAATGATAGCCCACTTGCACAGCAAGTTGCGTCACGATTGGTGCAGCATAACTTGCACAATATAAAATAATAATTGTGAACAGAATGCCTGATATCAAACCGCGAAACAAATTGCCTTTTGATGGTAAGATAGCAAAAATCATAAAATACGGTAGTGCTGTTAAATCAGCAAGCGGTAGTACTTTATTACCTGGCAAAATGAATGCTAAAACTAGCGCAAATGGAATCATCAACAATCCAGTTGTAAGGACATATGGATGTCCTATTCCAAGAGCCGAATCAAGTCCAATATACAATTGTCGACCCGGGAATCGTTTCTGCATCCATTCTTGCGCAGACTCAGATATCAGCGTTAAGCCGTCCATTAGTAATGCGACCATTTTAGGAATGAGTACAAGACTGGCCGCAATCTTAACTGCTGTTTGTAAAACAGTTGCAACTGGCATTCGCGCCACTGCAGCTAATCCACCACCAATAAATAGTCCCATAAACATAGGTTCCCCAAAGATCCCCAATTTGTTCTGAACTTTTTCAGGAGTTCACGAAATATTTTTGATTCCTGGAATTCGATCTAAGATCCAGTTAAGCGGATAACCGATTAGCGCCCAGCCAGTACTTTGTAAATGCGGAAAAGAAATCCCCTCAAGGCCAAGAACTTCGTCAACATCCTTTTGTGTCCAGTCGGCAATTTTGAAGATAATAGCCATATTGATCACAGCACTTAATAGCGCAATAAAAAGATTTCTAGTCGTTAAATAAAGTGCACTTGCAATTGCCATCGGTTCCCAAAAGTTCCAAATATCAACGTCCATTGTTTTCGTCCAATTAAATAGAATCATGATAACGTTTGTCGCAATAATCGTTAGGAAAACAAACGGCACAACTTCTGTTCCCCAAGCCAATGATGCTCCAACACCCCACCCCATATCAGTCGCTGTCAATTGAAAATTATACTGTTTGACCAGAGCGCGAGTTACTGGCGAGATAGCATCAATCATGAGTGCCGTAATGGCATTTAAGCCAACAAAACCTAAACCAACTGTCAGTCCAGACTTAAACGATGAAGAAAGTTTATTTCCAAAAATCAGCCCAAGAACTGTAATAATAATTGGCATCATAACACTGACACCAAGGTTGATGATGTACTGGAAAAAATCCAAAATAATGTGCATTTCTCATCCCACCCTCTTTTCCCCTTTACTAACTAAGTTGTGCTCCCTTTAAAACATAAAGAATTTCATCGATTGTATCCTGCTTATTGATACCAGTAAGGAAGGAACGAGCCATCACAACAGGTACACCTTGAACGTCTGTGGTAATTTGGGCAGAGCTGACAATTAAATCGGGTTTTAGCATAGCTACCTTTGAACTAATCTGTTGAACCGTAAATTGATCAACAATATACGGAATACCTTCTTTGTCCAACGCATCTTTCACTTTCTTTGCAATTACCGTCGATGTTGCAATTCCAGAACCGCAACAAACATAGATTCTCTTTCGTTTCATCATTTTTCCTCCTAGTGTATATTCAAAATTTGACTGCCATCAGACTTTTGAGTAAATAAAAGACAAAATCGCTGTTTTTCCGTCATCTTTTTTGACTTTGAATTGTAGAAAAGCATCTTCTCGTCGCCTCTCATTTTAGCAAGCGGTTTTACCCACCACTCATTTTTCGTCGGAACTAATAGATACAGTGGTAATCCCCTTCTTTCGATTAACCATCTTGTAAACAGCTTTTCAGGAGATTCAGACGTACTGTAGTTGTCATCCAAAAATAGTCTCATTTTTGCAGGAAGATATTTAACCCAAATTACTTTCGCATACAAGATCAAAACACCATAGATCGCAAAAGCTATAAGGAAGAAGGTCATATTCAGTTCCACAAACGCCACGATGCTTTGTCCAATAAGGCCTAAGTTGAAATTTAAAATTCGATCTAAAATTGGTCCAAGCATTTTCTCACCCCCAAAACTTTAATTCGACAAAGAACTGGAATGCTCGAAAAACCGATCAACTGCCTGGATTACCTGATGGGCATCCTTCGCGTTCTTTAGATAGCGAATTGTTTCTTTATCTTGTATCAGCGCTATTAAGGCTTGGAGTGCCTCTAGTTGATTCTCAGCTTTATTCAAAGCTAGCATAAAGATCACTTCAACTTGAACAATTTCATCAGAACTACCCATTTGGATAAACGGTACTTTTTTCGACAAAATGGCAATGGCAATGGCAGGCTTGTTCACATGAATACCATCAGTGTGTGGAATTGCTATGCCAAAGTTACCAGTATCCAGACCTGTCGGGAACCTTTCTTCGCGCGTAATCACAGCCTCTTTAAAAGTTTTTTTGACCTTATGATTTGCATAAAGGACATCCGCAATCTCTTCTAAAAGAGAGTTCTTCACAGACTGATGTGAAAAAACGACTAGGTCCTCGCTAATCAACTCTTGAATGTTCATCACTATTCTCCCTCATCTCTTGATCGATTAATTCATATAATTCATCCTTATTATCAGATCCTCGCATCCTCTTCAGTAATCTTTCATCCTCAGCAATCCTCATGATTTGATACAACATTTCGATATGCTTTTCTTTATCGATTGGAGCAATAATAAAAATGAAATAGACTATCTCTGAATCTGAGAAATGCACACCCTGACGCACGTACAACAGTGATACCCCCAATT
>ERZ772821.1868-NODE-1868-length-11831-cov-5.775221_pt1 | contig 11831 bp, 9 predicted proteins | sample MGYA00580859_ERZ772821 | MGnify/ENA primary metagenome ERZ772821 (study PRJEB29015, sample SAMEA2737674) | human gut metagenome | biome: human gut; feature: human-associated habitat; material: faeces | place: China | collected 2012 ...
TAGAAATGAAACGAGGAAAGAAATACGTGGAAGCTGCTAAAGCAGTAGACCGCGCTACATTATATGATACCGCAGAAGCTATCAGCTTAGTTAAAAAAGCTGCAGTTGCTAAATTTGACGAAACTATCGAAGTTCATATCCGTACAGGCTGCGATGGACGTCATGCAGACCAGCAGATCCGTGGTGCAGTAGTTCTGCCACATGGTACTGGTAAAAAAGTTCGTGTTTTAGTATTCGCTAAAGATGCTAAAGCTGAAGAAGCAAAAGCAGCAGGTGCTGAATTCGTAGGAGCTGAGGATCTTATTCCGAAGATCCAGAACGAAGGATGGTTAGACTTTGACGTTGTTGTTGCAACTCCAGATATGATGGGTGTTGTAGGTCGTCTTGGTCGTGTACTTGGACCGAAAGGTTTAATGCCAAACCCGAAAGCTGGTACAGTAACAATGGACGTTACTAAAGCAGTTCACGATATCAAAGCAGGTAAGATTGAGTACCGTCTTGATAAAACCAACATCATTCATGTTCCGGTTGGTAAAGCATCCTTTACAGAGGAACAGTTAAGCGACAACTTCCAGACGCTGATCGATGCTATCGTTAAGGCTAGACCAAGCACACTGAAAGGTCAGTATTTAAAGAGCGTTGTAATCGCTCCGACAATGGGACCTGGTGTGAAGATCAACCCGGTTAAGTTAGCACAATAAATTTAAGCAAAATGAAGCTCCCGAAGAAATTCGGGGGCTTTTTTGCACTCTTTTTTAACCGGATCAGGAAGTACCTTTCTTTAATTGTGAATATCTGCCTGGTTTGGTATTTCAGTTTGGCGAAAGAAGGGGGTTACAGGATTTCGAGAGAGTGTGTTATAGTAGGGAGGATGAATGGATGATAGAGATATTTTAGATGTATGTGTTATATGATAGCAGATATAGATAGTGACAGACAGGAGGAATTACTTTGGCAGCCAGAAGACGCAGAAGGAGAAGGGGTTATGCCCGGAGAAATGCGGGCAGGATTGTGTTGTGTACATTTATTGAGGTGATCGTGATCTGTGCGCTGGTCATAATGGTTGGCTGGAATAAAGGTATGAAGGAATGGTTTGCGCAGTTTCAGCAGCCAATTTTGAAGGAAGTGGATATCAGCGGGATCAACAGTCCCAATGCGATCCTGATGCAGGCGCGGGGTGGTAAGATACTGGGAGAGATCAATGGAGAGGAGCGGATCTATCCTGCTTCCATGACGAAGATCATGACAGTGATCGTGGCTATCGAGAATCTGGATGATCTGGAGGCGAAGATTACGCTGACGGATGAGATGTTTGCCGGGCTCTATGAGCAGGATGCGACCCAGGCGGGATTTCAGCCGGGTGAAGATGTGCGGGTGATCGATCTTCTTTATGGTGCCATGCTTCCGTCGGGAGCTGAGTGTTGTATTGCTCTGGCAGATACCATCAGCGGTTCCGAGGCGGATTTCGCAGAGTTGATGAATAAGAAGGCTGCGAAGCTTGGAATGGACAATACGCATTTCTGTGACTCTACAGGGCTACATAATCCGGATCATTACAGCACGGTTAAGGATATAGCGGTACTGATGAAGTACTGCATTAAGAATGATACGTTTCGTGAGATCGTGGAAAGCCCCAGACATTCCACAGGAGTGACCAATATCCACCCGGATGGCATCACGTATTACAGCACCATGTTTAAAAACCTGTCCGATCCCACAGTAACAGGTGGAAAGATCCTGGGTGGCAAGACCGGATACACCAGCGAGGCCGGACACTGCCTGACAAGTTTTGCAGAGATTGAGGGCAGAGAATATATTTTCGTTTCCGCAGGAGCAGTCGGTGATAATACAAATACAATCCCCCATATTCAGGATGCGGTAAACATTTATAACAGAGTTGGAGCTGCGATTGAGGAAAAGATGAATAATGAGTCTGAAGGGTAGACAGAGTTTGAGTTCCGTGTTATAATCAGTCGTATATAAGAACGATACGGGCTGTAAAATGAGGTGAAACTGGTGACAGACAGACAAATACTGGAAGCTGTTCTGGCAGAGGTCAAAGGGTTTGGAATTCGAATGGATGGTTTTGAAGGTCGAATGGATGGTTTTGAAGGCCGAATGGATCGAATGGAAAAGCGTCAGGAGCGTTTTGAAGAAGAGACCAGAAATAATTTTGCGGATATTAAATTGCATCTGGAGGACACAACAGACAAAAATCTTTCCATCCTTGCAGAGAATTACCAGAATGTAATCGATAAGATGAATGTGCCGATTACCTGGATGAACAGGGTAATGATGAATGAGATTAGAATTAATTCTCTAACAGATCAGGTTGCTAAACTTCAGGAAAAATGCAGTTAAACTTTCAATGATGAAAATACGAACGGATAAAGAAGAGCTATCGGTAAAAACGGAATGACCGATAGCTCTTTTGGTATTTTCAGGCGAATAAATGATTACATTATGATAAGTTGAAAAATTAGAATTCTTTTACATAAAAGATAAATTGATAGATATTTATTCTTGAATTGTTGAATTTGATATAGTAGAATTTTAGAAAAAAGAAAGGAGACAGAAATCTATGAAAAAGAAAAAGTTTTTGATTAATTGCATGTGCTGTCTTGCATTAGCAGTGGGAACTGGTGGTGTCAGTACAATGGCGTCAGATATGAATGTTGAATTTACAGCAGATGAAGGTAATGCTGTGGATGATACAGATATTTCTGCCTTTTCGGAAGGGGAGGAAATCGGAGATGATGCGACGCAGCCACAGGATATTGGTATTGTAGAAGATGAAACAGAGGACAGAGAAACGGAGAATGAAGAATTTGAGGATAAGGTTCTGCCAGCGGCGGCATCAGATGATTTTGAGATAGAAGATGGAGTCCTGGTGAAGTATCATGGCACTGAAAGCGATGTTCTGGTTGTTCCGGATAATGTGACGACAATTGGTTTAGGAGCTTTTTCCACTGCGTATGCAAGAAAGATTGTGCTGGGAGAAAATGTAAAGGTTATTGAATCAGAAGGATTTGCAGGAAGTGGGGTCCATATTGTTGAAATGCCCTATGTAACGACCATTGAAAGTGAAGCTTTTAAAAACTGCGGGAGTCTTGAGAAAGTTGAATTTGGAAATGAACTGAAGACGATTGATTATAATGCTTTTGAGAATTGTGAGAATCTGGGAGGCGAACTGACGATTCCTGAAAGTGTAACGAAGATAGGTGATTATGCATTTTGTAATACCAGGATTGAAAAGGTTACATTTTTGTGTACTGATATTACTTATGGTGTAAGTATATTTTCACGCAATGATTCATTGAAAGAGATGTATATTTATGGTGGTACATTGCCTTCCAGGCAGACTTCTGCACCATGGAGTACAGAATCATTGGAAAAGGTATATATTGGATCAAATGTAAAAAGTCTGGGCTATCATGCTTTTTCGAGGTGTGCTAAGCTTCAGGATGTTACGATCGATCCTGGACAGTATGATACGATAGGGTTTGCTACGTTTTCGGGATGTACTTCTTTGAAACATATTGTGATCCCCGATAACATTAAGAAAATTGAAGATAGTGCTTTTTCAGAAACCGGTCTGGAAGAGATAGATCTGAATCAGGTTACAGAGTTAGGTGGAGGCAGTTTTATGTCGTGTAAATCCCTTAGTTCTGTGAAGTGGGATCATGTGACAAGCGTGGGACAGGGATGCTTCCTGGGATGTGAAAGTATTAAAGAACTCGTACTTCCACAGACTCTGGTTAGTATGTGCAGTGATTCTTTCTGGAATGAATCCAGTCTTGAAAAATTGACAGTTACCGGAAAAGATACAGAGTTACTGTTAGGCGCTTTTGATGAGTGTGAAAATTTAAAAGTAATTGATGTTCAGGCAGCCAAAAAGGTAGAAGGATATCTCCCGAACAGTACAGGATGGACATTACTGATTGGAAACGATGTTGCGGAGATTGGAAGGATCTCAGGGGATGTTCAGAGTCTGGTAATTAACGGAGATGAAAATCTGAATTTAAATCAGAATGCCTTTAATGGAATTACTGCGTTAAAATCAGTTCATATATCAGGAAAAGTGACGCTTTCTGATTATTGTTTTAGTGGTTGTGAAAATTTGGCAGATGTAACATTCGAAAATGGTCCGGCAGTTATTGGAAGAGGTGCTTTTGCAGGTGATAAATCTATTTCGGAGCTGGTACTTCCGGACGAGGTCAGAGAAATAGATGCAAATGCTTTTGAGGAAACAACAGCATTAAAAGAGCTTATTGTTCCGGATAGTGTTACAATACTGCAAAGGGATTTTCTGAAAAACAGTGGTATAGAAAAACTAACTGTGCCAAGCCTGGGGGCAGATGGAAGAATTGGTCAGGCAGAAGAATTACCTGAACTAAAAGAAATCACTATTAAGAGCGGTAAAATAAGTTCATCAGCTTTTGCTGGTTGTACAAAGCTTAAGTCAGTGGTTCTTGGTGATAAAGTAACTGAAATTGCTCCTGCCGCTTTTTTAAATTGTCCTGCATTAAATAAGGTAACGGTTCCTAGCAGTGTAAAGATCATTGGAATTCATGCATTTGGTATAAAAGCAGTAAAGCGTGAAGAAGGAAAGATAGTTTATTATGAAAAATATGAGCCTGCATTTCCAAAAGAGAAATTCAAACTAAGTGGTTACGCCGATACAGCAGCGGAGAAATATGCTGAAAGTACAGAGGGAATTGAATTTATCGACCTGGGTGGAACGGTAAGGTCATTCAAGGTAACTGTCAGTAAATCATCTGTTATTTATAATGGAAAATCACAGAAAATAGGTGTTACAGTTAAACAAGGTTCCAAAACATTAAAGAAAAATACAGATTATACAGTAACATATAAAAATAATAAAAACATTGGAACTGCCACAATAACTGTTACCGGAAAAGGCAAATATAAAGGAATTACAGCGAAAGCAACATTTAAGATTACGTTACCTGAGAAGCAGAAGGTCACGGTCAGCAAAATCACCTACAGAGTAACAAATGCTGCTGTTAATGGAAAAGGTACAGTGAGTGTAAAGGGGATTACTGATAAGAAAACGAGAACATCCCTTACAATAGGAAAAACTGTAAAAATTGGAGGTGTATCCTACAAGATTACAGGAATTGATTCTTCTGCATTTGCAAATGCGTCGAAATTAAAGTCGGTTACCATAGGAAGTAATGTACGACAGATTGGTGCGAAGGCATTTTACAATTGCAAATCACTGGCTAAGGTTACCGTGAATACTTCCAAATTAACAGATAAAAATGTGGGAGCAAATGCATTCAAGGGAATAAAGCCAACCTGTACTTTCAAAGTTCCGAAAGCAAAGATTTCTGCATATAAGAAATTGTTTAAAGCAAAAGGAGCCGGGGCGAAAATAAAAGTAACAGGTTAATGTAAAATAGTATTACAAAGAGAAATGGAGTCCTGTATAAAGGGGCTCCATTTTTTGAAAAATACGTAGATATTTTTACTTATATTATATGTTCAGAACAAGGTTTCTTCATTCTCATCAAACAACTTATCATTAATTTCAAACAGGCTGAGCTTATGCAGCAGTCCGTAATAGATGATAGCGTCGCGTTTCAGCTTCGGGTAGAGCTGGGCCATTCCGCAGAGTTTCAGTAATTCCTGGGTTTCTTCGACACTGGCTTCCAGACCGTAGCACAGGCACAGCAGACGGTTTCTGGAGGGATTCCGACGGCCGGCGAAAATCTGGTGCAGATAAATCTCACTCATTCCTGCCTTTTTTGCAAGAGCGGCCTTGGAAATATTTTTCTCCTCAAACAGATGGTTTAATAATTCAGATACACTTTTATTCACAAATTGTTCCTGGTTCTGGGACAGGAACAGAGTAAGATCCGGTGAATCCATAAGTTCCTGCTGTAAACCATCTGTATTTTTCTTTTTCATAATCCGCGCCTTTACAATAGTTATTGAATAAGATACAATATTCTAAATAGTGTACTCAAATAACAATATACTATAAATGGTTCTGAAAAACAATATGCAGACCGCATAGTGATGAGGATGAGAAATATGGATATTTATAACAACCTTCTTGAGGCAGTTCATAATGAATATGATACCATAAGGCTGATCAAGAAAAGTGAACGGGGCGAAGTCTCACTTGTACGTCACAGAGACAGCGGCACCCGTTATATTTTTAGACATTTTTATGGGAGCAGCGAAGTTTATCAGCTGCTTCTCACTATTTCCTGCCCGTATTTGCCCCAGATTATGGAAGTAGGGGAAAGAGACGGCAGGACTGTCCTGCTGGAAGAATATGTACAGGGGGATACACTCAGAGATATTCTGGAGTGTGGTATGCTGACTGCAGCAGAGGCCAGGCAGATTACACGACAGCTGTGTTCGGCATTGTGGGTGCTTCATTCCATGGGGGTGGTACACAGGGATGTAAAACCGGACAATGTTATTGTACGTGGGAAAGAGGCGGTACTGATTGATTTTGATGCTTCCAGAATATATAAAAGTGCTATCCAGGAAGACACTCAGATTCTGGGTACAACCGGTTTTGCCGCACCGGAGCAATACGGCCTCTCTCAGTCAGACGGGCGTGCTGATATTTATGCGCTGGGTGTTCTGCTCAATATTATGGTGACAGGGGAACATCCTTCCAGAAAGCTTGCAGGTGGAAGAATAGGGCGGATCGTACAACGCTGTACAATGGTAAGCCCGGAGAAAAGGTATAAAAATATTCTTCATTTGATGGAGGTTCTGTAAAAGGAGAAGGAAGAATGAGCAAAAAATGCATAAAATGTGGGCATCCGCTTCCGGATAACGCATCGTTCTGTCCACACTGCACAGCAGTTCAGATGGAAAAAAAAGAAGTAAAGACCCCGAGAAGGTGGAAAAAGAAAATGCTTATGGTTCTGGGAATACTGGCTGTAGTTGCTGCAGTGGGGACGCTGATTTCTCTGCATCACAGACCACAGACTTATGAAGGCAGCGCGCAGATCGTTTATCCAGATAAAGATAAATCTTATAAAGTTCTGCTGACTTTCTCTGAAGGAGATGGGGTGACGGGACATGCACAGGGAGAACGTACAGATACTTTGTCAGAAGGCATGGACAGTGCACTTCCCTGTCAGCTGTATGCGTTCGATCAGGAGACAGGAGAGCTGGCATGGGAGGAGTTTTCAGAAGAGGTGGAATCCTGTGTGGTTGATACAAAGCCATCTGAAGATTCACAGAAAATGGAATATATAGAACCGGTACATAACGAAAGTTTTCCGAATGCAGCCTATGTTTCGGATATTATGTATACTTCTGACAGTGGTACCAATGATATTCTGTGGACACTGACCATGAAAAATGGAGATACCATTTCTCTCAGTACCCGTCTTACGATAGAAAAACAGGCCGCAGTCGCCTATTTTTCGGAAGATGTTCCCATGGAAACAACGGATGATCTGAAGACGCTGCTGGCTTCCATTGAAGAAGAGGTGTCTTCCGATACACCGATATATCTGCATCTTCCGGCAGTGACTTATGAGGGAGATATTACTTTCGGCAATCACGTCTGGGGGATTTATGGAAGTAAAGAAGGAAACGCTGAGACTACTTTTACAGGAACAGTGAGCATGAGAGGGCTTAATGGAAATTATGCGGAGATGTCGGGGATTCGTTTCGAAGGTAATTCAGGAACCGGGCTGAATGCGTATTGCCTTGTACTCCTTTCCCAGTGTACCTTCGAATGCTGGGATACCGCTGCTCTGGCACAGAACGGAGCATGGGTCAATGCCAGTGATTGTACTTTCACAAATAACAATACAGCTTTGAAATTTAATACCAGTTCTGCGTATGGAACCGCCCCGAGCTACTTAAACAATACATTTACCGGGAATGGAACTGCTGTCTGCATTGACAGCCTGCCAGGATCAGAAGTCCTTGATTTCGCAGGAAGTATATTTTCTGGAAATGATACGGATATTGATAATAAAGCGGAGCATCCTGTGGATATGGCCAAGGCAATTGTGGAATAGATGGATTACTATGCTGTCAGTTAATTGATTTTAAACTGGTACTGTTGTATGATAATTTATCAGCTTTTATGAAAACTATAGAAAAGGAAAAAGGGGAAGACGGACAATGGATACAGATTGCAAGAAAACAGTATAATGTTGAGCCAAATGCTTCCAGACATAAACACACCTGGAAGACGATAAAAGTTATAAAGAAAGCGGACTGTACATCGGATGGAAGCCGAATTGACGAGTGCAGTTCCTGCGATGCAGTGGAAACAGTAAAAGTGCCGGCAGGTCATACGAAGGTGACAGATACGGCTGTTGCAGCAACTGTATTTAAAACAGGAAAGACAGAAGGTAGTCACTGTAAGGTATGTGGTGCTGTGATCAAAAAGCAGAAGACAATAGCCAAACTGAAACCGACTATTTCACTGACAGCGTCCTCTTTGAAACTGAAAACAGGACAGTCCACAACCGCATTCAAAGCATCAGGATTAGCCAAAGGAGATTATGTTAAAAAGGTTACGTCCAGCGATACAGGAGTTGTAAAAGTATCATCTGTAAAGAAAGATGGGACCTTTAAGCTGACAGCAGGTAAGAAAACAGGAAATGCTTCCGTTACTGTTACTCTTGCAAGTAAAAAGACGGTATCTTTCAAAGTTGCAGTGCAGAAGAGTACAGTGAAAACCACAAAGATTACTTCTACAGTCAAAAAACTGACACTTGCCAAAGGAACCACCTATACGAAACTGGCATCATCAATTACAGTCGCTCCGGTAAGCAGTCAGGAAAAAATTACCTATAGTTCATCTGATAAAAAGATAGTCACCGTAACATCCAAAGGTGTGGTAAAAGGACTGCGTAAAGGAACTGCAACAATCGCTATTCGAAGCGGTTCAAAGAAAATAACCTGTAAAATAACTGTGAAATAAGCAGTTATAAGAATACAACAATATCATATATCTAAGGAGGAACAGATATGAAAAAAATCAAAAATCTGGTCATTGCATTATTCCTGGCGTTTACATTTATTGTAGCGGATCTTGCAGCAGCACCAGTCACAGCACAGGCAGCCGGTACTCTTAAATTTGCGAAGTCCATAACGATGTTGAAGGGAAATCAAATAGGGTATGGAATCATGAATTCAGTGAAATCTGATAAGATCCTGAATTTGAAATGCAGTAATACCAATGTAGCGACAGTGAAAAAAGAGAAGTTCATTGATGACTATACGATTACTATAAAAGCTAAAAAACAAGGTACTACTACAGTATCATTTACTGTAAAGAGAAAAAATGGAAAAAAATATTCTTTTAAATCCAAGATTTCCGTTTACAATTATACGAATCCGCTGAATAAATGTGTAGTTGGAAAAAAGGATTATAAGAAACAGCTTGATAAGAAAAATACGGTCACAGTTTCTTCCAGCTCTCCTAAAAAGGGAAAAATAAATATTACTGCGAAGAAAGGTTATAAGATAGAAGCAATATATTACAGTGAATATGGAACAGGAGTACGGAAAAAGATTAAGAATGGAAGTAGCATCACTTTAGACAGCCAGCACTATCTGCAGATTATTTACAAAGATACCAGAAAGAATTATTCTTATGCAGTAAGTCTCTATGGTTCTTTATAATGTATAAATGCGGCAGCCGCACCGGCAGGATCTTGCCGGGCGGCTGTCCATTTTTGTAAATTGTGGGAGACGCAATACAGTGAAGATTGTAAGAAAGAAAAAATTGTGATACTGTTAAAGAAAAAAGATTCAGGAGGAAAAAGAGTATGAAGCGGTTCAAAAAAGTATCAATACTGTTATTGGTATGTCTGATGCTTAGTGTAATGGTAATGCCTGTTTCAGTAAGTGCTGCAAAGCTGAATAAAAAGAGCGTTTCACTCAATGTTGGCAAAACTTACACATTAAAGGTATCGGGAATCAAAGGGAAGATCACCTGGACAAGCAGTCAAAAGAGTGTAGCAACGGTTTCTTCTAAAGGAGTTGTAAAAGCCAAAAAGAAGGGAAATACGGTAATTACAGCCAAATATGGAAAGAAAAAATTTATTTGTAAAGTGACAGTTAAGCAGCCAGTAACCAGCATTAAACTCAATAAAACATCTGCTACGCTCAACAAAGGAAAATCACTTACTTTAAAGGCAACAGTATTGCCAGGTAATGCAAACAATAAATCCGTTACCTGGAGTTCAAGTAATGAAAAAGTAGCAACGGTTTCTTCTAAAGGTGTTATAAAAGCAGTTGGAAATGGAAAAGCTGTGATTGTGGCAAAAGCAAAGGATGGAAGTGGAAAGAAAGCAAGCTGCAAGATAACGGTTTCAACTTCTTCGACACCTTCAAAACCAAACTTACCGGAAAATAATGAGACAATCATTACTACACCGGAGCAGTTGTTTTCCATTGAAAAAAATTATGAAAATGCGAAAATTTATAAATTGGGAAAAGATATAAATCTTAGCGCATACTCAGAGAAAATGTCAAAATTTTATGGAATACTTGATGGTAACGGACATAAAATCATAAATTTGAAACAGCCTTTGTGTGATAGTAATTATGGTACGATTAAAAACATTATTTTTGACTCATGTAATATAGCAGGTGAAAATTCAGGAATTTGTGCGGTAGCAAAGGATAATTATGGGACAATTGAGAAGTGCGTTATCAGAGGAAAAATCTATCTCTCAGGAGGGGGGAATGCTGCCGGAATTGTAAATGATAATAACGGATTAATAAAAAACTGTACTAATTATGCGCAGGTAATGGGAAATGCACATTATCAGGATATACTTGGAAATAATCAGACACGTCGTTTAGAAGTTGCCGGGATTTGCAATGATAATCACATTTCTACAGAAGGAAAGGGAATTGATAGCTGCACAAATTATGGCGAAATAAAAGGTTCGCAGTATGTTGGGGGTATTGTTGATTATAATTGGTTTGGATTAACAAATCATTGTATAAATCACGGTACTGTTATTGATGATGGAGATGGTGGATGTATTGGTGGAATTGCTGCTTTCAACTGGTTTGGAAAAATATATAATTGTTTAAACACAGGTACAGTAAATGGACAAAGTGGAATAGCAGGATATAATTCGAGTAATGAATCGGTTATTCAGAATTGTGTAAACGTTGGAAACTCCAGATATGGTATTTGTGAGGAATCCTCCGGTGCTTATATTGTTGATTGTTACTATTTATGTTCGGCCTCAGAATTTGGAGCACCGGAAAATCAGTATACGAGATTTAAGGCAATTGAAAATAATGAAATGTCAGATCCTTCTGCTTATCCAACACTTGATTTTGCTAAGGACTGGATGATGGGAGATAAATATCCGATTCCACGTCAATAATGGAAGCAGGTATGTCTATATTCCTGAGATTCAGAAGTTATGAAAGAACCAGAACACTGATGCAAGAAAAGAGAGAATCGATTTCCCGATTCTCTCTTTTAAAATCCTTATTTTATGTGTATTTCTGGTAGGAAATTATTCTCCAAAGTATCTCTTGAGCAGACCAGCGAATGCTTTTCCATGTCTTGCTTCGTCACGAGCCATTTCATGCACTGTGTCATGGATAGCGTCAAGGTTAGCTGCTTTTGCACGTTTAGCAAGGTCAACTTTACCAGCTGTAGCACCGTTCTCAGCTTCTACACGCATCTGAAGGTTCTTCTTTGTGCTGTCTGTTACAACTTCACCTAATAATTCAGCGAATTTAGCAGCGTGTTCTGCTTCTTCGTAAGCAGCTTTCTCATAGTATAAACCAACTTCCGGATATCCTTCTCTGTGAGCTACTCTTGCCATTGCAAGGTA
>ERZ772821.1875-NODE-1875-length-11800-cov-2.431588_pt1 | contig 11800 bp, 10 predicted proteins | sample MGYA00580859_ERZ772821 | MGnify/ENA primary metagenome ERZ772821 (study PRJEB29015, sample SAMEA2737674) | human gut metagenome | biome: human gut; feature: human-associated habitat; material: faeces | place: China | collected 2012 ...
CGTTGCACAGGCTCTCAAGGAGCAGGACATCAAGGATTTTGAGCTTAAACCGTGTGCCTGTGACGGAATTGAAGCTTGCCGTGCCGCATTGCTCAAAAAGAGCAAGGACAGGCTTGACGCAAACTTTATTGAGGGCATGGCTTGTATCGGCGGCTGTATCGGCGGCGCAGGCTGTTTGACCCACGGCGAAAGGAATAAGGCCGAGGTTGATAAGTATGGCAAAGAAGCCTACGAAAAGACGATCACCGACGCTATTTCAATGCTTAAATAAAACAAAAGACTGCAAACCGTAAATTATTATGGCTTGCAGTCTTATTAGTTAAAATCGTTCATAAAGCTTAATTACTAAGATTTATGAACGATTATATTTTCTATTTATTCTTCAACGACCTTGTACTGTTCCATGTCAGCCTTGATGGCATCAAGAGATTCCATGTCGTACTTTTTAACGCCAAACTTTTCGACAAAGATCTCATAAGGAACACGGTCAACGTATGTGTCCGTATACTTAATGGGTTTATGTTTAACTTTGATTATGATATTGATTGCAATGCAAAGCACAAATGCGGCAATTACAAGATAAATACCGATCTTAACGGAGCCGTCGATGATTCCGTTGAAAACGGATTCAATATTTGCAAGGAACTTTTTATATGTAACAAGTGAAGCGACTGCGGAAACAATGCCGACAGAAGCAAGGGTTATGTTCCTTGAAAAACCGTGCGGTGAGCTTGAAAGAAAGCTGAAAATCAGCTCAAGCAGCGCACAAAGAACGGAAACAACGATTGCCACAGCCGAAATTGCAAGGAACATGAAGCTTGTCTTGAGAACAGGCGAGCCTGCGAGAACAAACATTCCGTCAAAGTCAAGAGATGAAACCGAGTTGTAAATCTCAAGAGCATTGAGCGTCGTTGTTTTGTCAAAATAAGGGCCTACAGCATGGAATGTTGCAAGGGGAACAAAGAACATTCCGACAACCAGGACAAAAAAAACAAGTCTTACGATTGCAAGGGGTGTGCCGAACATTGCGTCCTTGGCACGGTCAACCTTCTTTTGAGTTTTTGCGTGCTCAAGCTCGGCATTGATAGCGTCAACCTCAAGCCTTTCTTCAATCTTGTAATAAAGAAGATTAACTCCGCAACCGGGACATGTAGGCTTGATATCTGTGAGTTTAAGTTTTCGTCCGCATTTAGGGCAAACTGCCATAAGGATTTCCTCCATTTCAGTAATCACTTTAGCGTATAGGATATTCTAACACATATTTATCATAAAATCAAGAAGCTTTTTCTACAAATTGTATAAATACAATTTGTGAAAAAAATCAGCCTTTTTATAATTCAGATAAAAGCGCCGTCGATGCCAAATGTTTGACCCGTAATAAAAGAGGATTTTTCGTCTGCGAGGAAAAGTATCGCTCTTGCGACGTCCTCGGGTGTGCCTATCCTGCCGACCGGGGTTTCTTCTTTGAGAGCCTCTAATGTCTCTTTGTCAAAGCCGCTGTTCATCGGTGTGTCAATAACTCCGGGAGCAACGGCATTTACGGTAATTCCGGATGGAGCAACCTCCCTTGCCAATGCCTTGGTCAATCCTATTACGGCTGCTTTTGATGCCGAGTAATGAACCTCACATGAGGCTCCTGTGATTCCCCACATGGAGGATACATTTATAATTCTGCCCTGCTTCTTGTGAATCATATCGGGAAGTGCAAGCTGACAGCAGTTGAAAACGCTTCTCACATTGCAATCAAACATACGGTCATAGTCATCATCCGTGATGTCTGTAAACAGCTTGATTTGTGCAACGCCTGCGTTATTCACGAGCACATCAACAGGGCCGAATTCTTTTTTTGCTTCGGCAAAAAGGCGCTTGGCCTCGCTCCTTTTGGAAACGTCCGCCTGAATCATGACAGAATTGCCGCCGCCGAGCCTTATCTCGCGACAAGTCTCAGCGGCTTCTTTTTCACTTGTATTATAATTTACGATAACATTGCAGCCCTCTGCGGCAAAAAGCTTCGCCGTCTGTGCACCGATTCCTCTTGCCGAGCCTGTTATAAGTACATTTTTCATTAGCTTTTTTTAGTGGTTGTAGTGATATTTGCCTGTCCCATCACAAGGGCGGTCATATCCGTATAGCCTTTGAGTGAGAATACACTTTCATCAACTTTTCCTGAGAATGAGTCAATTTCCATAATGGTAACTTCGTCACCGTTGATTCCTTCAATACGCTTCCAATTATTGTTTTTATCAAAATAATACTTGGTTATCCTTCCGTCACTGTTTTTATATTCCTCACAAGTGTATTCAGTGCCGTTAACGGTTACCTTTGTGGAGCCGACATATTTATCTTCGGTACTTGCAAGGTTGGACATCATATCGTCCATGCTTTCAAGGCCAATGTCATCGGTTGACATTTTAACATACCATTTAATAGCAGGTAACAATAAATAAAGGTTGTTACCGTCCATTATTATTCTGACTTGCGAACCGTTCATTGTCATGTCATAAGCAAATTTTTTGCCGTTTGTAACGCATGTTACGGGGGTATTCTCGCCGGATGCTGCTTTGATCTTGGCTTTCAAAGTGAATTTTCCGGTTTTTGATGTTTTGATGATAACGTCATCACGCAGAGAAGTTTTCTTAGTGGATGTACCGTCTTTAATAAGGTCTTTCTTATCAGACTGGATATCCTTTTCATCAACATTTGTGAAGCCTGACATTGCTCCTTCTGCTTTTGAGGCAAGCTCAGAGGCGTCTACTGCTGTTGTATTGTTATTGTTTTTATTATCCTTAGCAGCATTTTTATCAGCCTTTGCTTTGTCCTTATCGGAAAGGACAGATGTTACCTCGTTGCCGTCCTTGTCGGTAACCTCGACATAAGCTGAACCGTTTTCGTCAATTTTTGTCGGCTTGTCGCTGACGTCCTTCTTGCCGCACGATGCGAACGAGAAGGCTATCATAAGAGCCGAAAGAACTATACATAAACCTTTTTTCATGATTGTTTACCTCCGTAATTTAGGAAAATGACTGAAGCAAAAGCAATTTCCTTTGATATAAGCATACAACATTTTGCCCGATAATTCAAGTGAATTATTTGTTAATTCTTTTTTACGGATTTATAAATCAAATTTCGCGGCAAATTTCGGGAACATTGGCTTGAGATCAACGCATTTGTCAAACAGCTTGTCAAACCAACCTATAATAAAGCCGTTGAGCGCCGTAAGAACAAGCGTTCCGACGCCGATTCCGACAAATTTGCGGAACAAAACGAGAGTGAGTACGCATGAAACGGCAAGGCAGGAAAAATCAAATGCAATCTTAAATTTTGTTCTGTCCCTGTTAAACCGTGCGCTGATACCCTTAACAAAGAAGTCATAGACCTGAGGATATAAATACGTTTTGTAAAACAGCATAACCGAGAACGAAGTTAAAACGATGAAAAGCAGAATACGCACAATCAAGCCCATTGAACCGGGAGCAGTGACATTGGGATTGAAAAGCGGAACGAATTTACGCCAAAGGTCAAGCACGGCGCCGTAGATAAGACAGGTTGCGAACGAGCTGAAGTAAACAAGCTTGACCTTTTTCATCAGTATACAAAAAGCAATAAAAAGCAGGCTTTGAACAAGGTATTCGCCCTGACCGAAGGTGATAACACCGAGCTTTTGGCTGATTATGTAAGCGGGCGCAACGATCATTGAAACGCCGAAATTTGCTGCGCTGAGCATTGCAACGGCAAGCGAAAGCAGAAGTATTGCCGCAACATAGACAAATTCGCCGTGAAGCGTAATTCTTTTGGACATCTATAACCCCTCCGAGTTAGTTTTCATATAATTATATCACAAAGCAGGTATATTGCAACAAAAAGGATCGCCGCAATTGAGCGACAATCCTTAGCTTTTTATTCGCAGATGTAGATTTCTTTTGAATATCCGTCCGAGTTTTTCGGAATACGGAAGGTTGGCATTTCGTAAGGCATGATCTCAAATCGGAAGCCTGCGTCGAGACGGTCACACATGATGTATGCCGAGTGTTCTTTGCCGTTTGTTTCGGCAACACGGATAACTGTATCTCCGCTGCCGTCCTCAGCGAGCTTGATTTCGGTAACAGTAATGCCGGCATCACTGAGCTTGAGGTCGTTTTCATCTGGGGCTGAGCCGCCCGTAATACCGTCGGCAATCTCTCTTGCGGCTTCAAGGTCGCCGTCAAAGTAGGCAAGCCAAGCCGCCTTAATCTCGGCAGTTTTATTCTCACCGTTGATTGCGGCAAATTTTTCCGCATCAATGAGAGCTTTTTCAATTCCATCGGGTTTTATGCTGCCGGCAGGAAGAAAAACGGTTTTCAAATCAAGATGGGATTCAAAGAAATTATCCGCCAAATCCTCATATGATATAAAATTATTTTTTGAAATGCCGTCGTCGTCAAGGTCGTTGACGTCAACGGTCTCGGCAGTCATAACGAGTGTTCTGAAATCGTCTGCGCCGTGAAGCCACTTGCTTTCGGTCTCACTTTCGAGCACGACTGCATCAAAAAGCGAAGAATAAACGATTTGCGGCAGCATATTGTTGTAAAGCTTGCTGCCGTGAAAAACACGGTATTTCTTTCCGAAATTATCGAGGAAATATCTTACGGAATAAAGACAGCTCTTGACAAGCGCAATTTCCGAAAGCTCGTCGGTGCTTGTCCATACGCCGGCATAGGGAAACCAGCGGTCAGCCTTGATCATGTCGGAAATTTTCGCAAAAAGCTCGGGATCAATCGCTGAAAGCTCGGTGAGCTGATATGCGTTAAGACCGTTGACCTTGAGATTTTGGAAAGACTCGAGCTTCTGCAAAGCGTCCTTGACGGCTTCAATGCTGAATTCGTTTAATATTGCTATTTTGCTCATGCCTGTCCCTCCTCGTCAATAAATCCGTAGTATCTGCCTATCCAATAGGCATAGGTGTAAATGTAGCAGCTTTCGATGCACGTTCCCTTGTCATTGTTTTCGGAAAGGTAATAGGGGTTTCTGTCATATTTTGAAATAAATCTTTCATTCGGCATGAGCAGAGCCGAGATTTCAAACTCTCTCTTTTCGTCGTAATTTCTGCCGAGCTTAACCGCAACGTCGTGACGCTCGGAGTTGATTGAAGCATTCAAACGGTTAGCCTCGAAATGGGTGAACCATTTTGCATCCTTTTCAATATCAATTTCCGCATCGGGAACGCCGAGCTTGTACATAAAGTCGTAGCCCGGAGTGTGCTCACGCAGAATAAGTCCGCTCCAAGATTTGAATGCGGCACGGTATTTTGCGAGAAGCGCCTCGTCCGTTTCGAGCGTGCATAGCATCCAGTATGTCATCAGAGCAAGCATGTTGTCGCCGTACATAAGGTCCTCCTCGGGATTTACCTTTTCTCTCATTGCACCCTGATAGAAACGGTCATAGTGCTTTGCGCCGAGGTCGGCATAGCCCTCGGAAATGAGCTTGTCATAGGTCTCCTGCCAAATCCCTTTTTCACCTGTTATGTACATTGTAATCTTGAGATAAACAAGCATTTCGGAGGAATTGAGTGGGGCATCAACATAGCCTATAGGGTCGTTGTCAAAATAACGTTTGCTCCATTTTGCCCATGTGGTCGGCTTGCCGGAACTTTCGCAAAATTCAAAGCCGTGGTCAATGATGTGTTTTGTTGTTCTTGTGCATGCGTCCTTGATGAGCTCGTCAAGCTCGGGGTCGTCCTCTGCGAGAAAATCATGAGCGATTTTCATCTGGAGAAAATGACCCGTAACCTCATCGCTGGAGGTATCGGCTTTGTAATAAATATCGTCGTCTGTATAGCCGAGGTCACGGTAAAGAGCGGCAAGTCTTTCCGGAATGGGATAATCGCAGGGAACTTCTTCACCGACTCTGCCTCTGCTCTTTGCATCTGTTGTAAAAATGCAATGAGCTGTTTTGCCCTCTCTCTTATAGAAAATACCGTCATCGGGTACCGGCTCGCCGGTGACGTGATATGAGCGCGAGATAAATCCCTCGGGTCTGCCGTGAATATACATCAAAAGCAGGCAAGCCTCGCAAGCCTTTGTTGCATTTTTCCTTGCGTCCTGAACTCTCGGATGATCCTTGCCGAGCTTCTCTTTGAGCGTTGCGTAACGGAACATTTCGCCGATAGCATAGCCTGAGGTGAAAAGTCCGTCATTATCGCAGGCAGCATAAGGATAACGTGATTCATAATCTCTGCACTCCTTGAGACCACGCTGGCTTACCATTCCGCGACGCATAACATAATTATTGGTTTCATCAAGAAGAATATCCGCTTTTTCCTCCGCCGTGAGCATGATCATTTCAATATGTGCGACCCTGTCCTTGCAAAGTGCCCAAAGATTCATTCCGTCGGCAAGCATTGCGTCAACGGCATGATGAGGAAGGTGACGGTGAGCGCTGAAATACATGATTTTATCCTCGATGCTCTCACCGTTCGGGTCATAGCGCGTGATTCCGGTTTTGCCGCCGTACCACATGACCGAATTATCGCCCTCAGCCGAGCAGGTGTATTCACTTTTGGCTGAAGGGAGGGGATAGGGAAATTTCGACAGATCGGGAGTCTTGCTCACTGCACTGAAAAGAGCGGCAGGGACTTGCGGATCATTTTTATTTAAAAAAGTTATTCTGCGTGTTAAATGTTTTTTGAGTATATAGGGGGTCATTAAAAATCTCCTTTTAAGTAATCTTTGTTGAAGCGCTGTCTGAAAACAATTTTGCCTTCCTTGTCAATGTCGATCATTGTGACGCCCTGCATCCAGTCCTTTTCGTCCCAGCCGAAGTTTGAACCCATAGTGTAGGTGTTGTAGCCGTCACACTGAGCGTAAACGAGATAAATACCGTCGTATTTGGCGCAAAAATCGTTGATATGGTCGTGACCGACAATAACAGCTTGGGTGGTGCCAAGTTCCTTGATAACGTCAAACATTCCGCTGTTAAATTCCGAACATCCGATCGATTCGTGCATTTCGCCGTAAAGAATTTCAGCCTTGCCTGTAGGAATATAATTACCGTTTTCATCAAGCTGCATGACTTTTTCGTATTCACAAAGAGCAATGTGCATTGCCATTATGGACTTAAATTTACCGTATTCGTTTTCAAGGTCAAGTATGGTTTTCCTGTACCAGTCAATCTGGTCTTTTTTCAAAAAGTCGTAGCATTTAAGCTCGGCAGGCGCACCGTTTTCGATATTGTGCGTCGGGCTTGTATTCCTGCCCGAATCAAGCATTACAATGCTCTGCTGAATCGAGGTTGGCGAGGAAAGAATATTGATGAAAAAATTGCCGTAACCGAAAAGCGACGGGTCTCCGAATTTTGAAAGGCAGTGCGGGAAGCTGATGAGATTTTTGAGCATGAAATATTTGTGATATTCCTTCTCGGCTCTTGCCTCGTGATTGCCGAAAACGTAAGCCCAGTAAATGCCCATCTTTTCCATAAATTTGCCGAATTGAATACAGTCAACCTGCTGATGGTCGGTCAGAACAACATCGCCGGTGAAAAGGATGAGATCAGGCTTTTCTGCTTCAACGTGCTTTGCAAGCATAAAAAGAGACTTGTTTATGAGCTCTTTATCATCGCAAAGGTGAAGGTCGGTCGTTACAAGGATTTTAAAAGGCTTGTTGACGATTCTGCCGTTTGTGTCACATTTGGCTATGAATGTCGAATCGTCCGTTTCCTTGATAATTCTGACATCCGTACCGATAAATTTCGGCTCAATATCAAATAGATTTTTGCCGATTTTGCCGTTTGATACGGCTTTTAATCCCTTCTCTGCGGCGAGAATTGCTTTGATTGAATTATGTCTGACAAAAGTTGTAATCGGTCTCATAGTGAACTCCTTTATTTGGTCGGGAATGTTATTTCACCCGATTTGATTTTTGCAATAAGGTCGGTGAATATGAGTCTGAGACACCTGAATACCATTTTTGTTCCGTGAAAAATTCTTTCGAAAAGAGGTCTTCTTTTTTCAATATTGAGTTCAATCTCGGGACGGACATAGTCTGTCGATGTAACCTTGAGCTCGCAAACCATCATGTTGTGGTCAGAAACGGGTTGTCCTGCAAGCTCGTTGTAGTCGTCATATCTGAAATCCGTAACCTCAAATCCGACGTTTGAATTTCCGCGATAAAGAAGTCTTTCGGCGGAATCCCAACGACCCCACGGACCTCCGCCGTAGCGCTGTTCAAGCTCCTGACGTTCCTGCCAGGTTACATTATGCTCAAAATAAATTCCGTCATGGCAGAACATTGTCCAGCCGTCATCGAATCCCTCACGGGAAACATAGATTTCATAGATACCTACATCCTGCTCGGAATGGGTGTAAACATTCATATCGCCTGTGATTATAACAGGACGGTCCGCAGAGTTTTTGTCAATGTAGGCGGCGAGCTGTTCATTTTGCGCGTGCTTCGCCTTGACATCATCCGGAGAGCCGTTCGCATCGGAATGAACGTCATAAAGGTCAATGAGGATTCCGTTGAAGTCAACCGTGCATTTCATAAAGCCCTTGGGTGTAAGACCGTCGTTTGCAGCATCGAGGATGCCGTTAAAAACTTCCCATGCAACACGCTCTACGTTGTAAATCGGGTACTTCGAGTAAATATTCATGCCGTCGCCTACGGGAACACCGCCGCTTGTGTAGGTTGTGTAGGGGTAATTCTTGATTTGAGCGGCGAGAATTGCATGATACTGGAAATCCTCCTGAACACAGATAATGTCCACACCGCTGGTGTTGAGAAGCTGACCGAGGATTTTCTGAGTTTTGGGAACAACCTTGCCGTCCTTGTCAAACTTTGACGGAATCGGAAGTCCCGCAACATTAGCAGACATAACGGAAAGCTTGTCTTCCGTTATATTAACATCTTCGTCCTCGGCAAATGCGACCGTGCCGACGGAAATCAGCAAAACAAGCGCAAGCAAGGTCGAGAGTATTATTTTAAACGTTTTTTTCATTATATAAGCACCTTACTTTATTGTGATTTCGCCTGACTTGATTTTTGCGATAAGATCGGTAAGAATTCTGTAAATGCATCTTGATGTGAGCTTTACAGTGCGAACGAGCTTATGACCGAATAATTCTCTTTTTTCCTTGTTAAGATCAATTGCCGGTGCAACATAATCTGTCGTTGCAACTTCCATTTCGCATATCATAACGCTGTGATCCGTAACTACACCGTGACCGTCACGGTTATTGTAGTCCTCATAGCGGAAATCCGTCGGCGTAAGCTCAACGTTACTGCTGCTGCGATAGACAACACGCTCAACGGAATCCCAGCGACCCCAATAGTTTCCGCCGAATCTTGCCTCGTATTCTGCATTAACCTCGGGCGAGAGTCGGCTTGTGAAATAAACGCCGTCGTTGCAATACTCTGACCATGCGTCCTTGAATCCTCCGTTTTCAATCATTACGGGATAGAATTCCGCATTGATGTCACAGTGCATAGCAATATTCATGTCACCGGTGATAATAACCGGCATGTCCTTTGAATTTTCGTTTATGTAAGCCTTAAGCTGCTCAAGCTGAGCCTTCTTCGCCGCACAGTCGGCGAGAGATCCGTTAGCGTCAAGGTGAGTGTCATATACATCAACAAGAACACCGTTAAAATCAACCGTGCATTTAAGGAAGCCCTTGGGGGTAAGGCCATCGTTTGCAGCGTCAAGAATTCCGTTGTAAGCCTCCCATTCAACACGCTCGATGTTGTAGATGGGATACTTGGAGAAAATGTTCAAGCCGTCACCGACAGGAACGCCACCGCTTGTATATGTCTTGTAGGGATAGTTTGTCATCTGCTTTGCGAGGATCGCATGATACTGGAAATCTTCCTGAACACAGATAATGTCAATGCCGCTGTTGTTGAGCATTTCGCCCATGTTTTTCTGAGTTTTGGGAACAACCTTGCCGTCCTTATCAAACTTTGACGGAATCGGAAGTCCCGCAACATTTGAAGAAATAACCGTAAGCTTGTTTGATGTGTCCTCCTCTGCGAAAGCTACCGTTCCTACACCTATCATAAGTGCGGAAACAAGCAGGGAAGAGATGATGATTTTGAGAAACTTTTTCATTACATACTGCCTCCATTATAAAGATAATATAATTATACTAATTTAATCGAAAACAGTCAATATTTTTTTACATTGATTCAAAAGAAAACAACGTTAGGTTGATGTTGACTTTTATATAAATAATTGATAAAAGAATCCGAAAGGGACATATCGTATTTGGTGGTGTTTGAAATGCAAAATAAAGATTTTACCCTTGAAGATCTTCAACATACACAGTATTATATGCTTTGCAAATTAAATGATATTTGTGAAAAAATCGGAGCAAGCTTGATTTTGGGCTGCGGAACACTGTTGGGAGCAATAAGACACAACGGATTTATCCCATGGGATGATGATATAGATGTTTTAATGAGCAACAGAGATTTCAAAAAGCTGAAGAAGTATTTTAAGAAACACAACAACCGTATTGACGGATTATTTTTTGACGATTATTCGACCGATCACGAAACAATTCACTTCCTGCCGAGAATAAGGCTGGATGGTACATATGTTGATGAGTATGCAACTGACGAGCTTAATATCAATAAAGGTCTTTGGATAGATATTTTTGTTTTTTGCGACTGCGCGGGAAATGACAAGCTTTTAGAAATCCAGAAAAAACTGCTTGGCTGTATATTTATGATACATGAGAAGTATCTTAACAGATACAAAAAAAGACATAACATATATTTTCCAAACACACGAATTTATGATATATCCGAGAATTTGCCTGAGTTTATAAGGATTAAATTGATTTCGTTACTAAGATTTATAATCTGCTTGTTGGGAAGAAAAAATGACAGGCTGTTCAATATTTGCATGTACACCGATCACAGGGTAATTCCCAGAAGATTTATTGAAGAATTGGACGAGCATATTTTTGAAACAAGAACTTTTAAAATTCCCAAGGATTATGATTCATACCTGAAGCTGTATTACGGAAATAATTATATGACACCCATGGTAAGTCATTCTCATTTCCCGTTAGATACCGTCGTTTTTCCTGAGGAGATTTTTGAAAAAATAAATGAATTTACTGAAAAGGAGCTGGCATGAGTATGTATAACGTAGGTTTTACAACAGGTGTTTTTGATGTTTTTCATGTCGGTCATTTGAATTTGCTTGAAAAATGCAAGGCTATGTGTTCTCATCTCATTGTCGCTGTCTGCGACGACGATTATGTGAGAAATATAAAGCATAAGGAGCCGGTTTATCCGCTTGAGGACAGAGTGAGAATTTTGGCGGCGCTTAAATGCGTTGATGAGGTCGTTGTAATAAATCCCGAGGAGACAGAGGATAAAATGCTTTGCCAAAGCAAATATAAATTTGATGTTTTGTTTTCGGGAGATGACTGGAAGGGTACGGAGAGATACAACAAAACCGAACAGCAATTTGCAAAAATCGGAGTAAGCATAGAGTATTTGCCGTACACACAAGGCATTTCCACAACTCAGATAAAAGAAAAAATGAAAAACAAAAATCATAACAAATTTGATAAGAAGAAACTAATAGGAACGATCAGTAAAAAGCATATAAAAAATGGTTCGTATACTATGGTTATGTCTGTGATTTTTATTGCAGTTGTTATTGTTATAAACATGATCGTAAGCACGATTCCATCTAAATATTCAGAAATTGATATCAGCAGCCAGAAACTGTACAGTATCGGTGATGAGACCAAGGAAATGCTGAAGGACCTGGAGAAAGACGTAACGATTTATCAGATCGCACAGAGCGGATCTGA
>ERZ772821.1881-NODE-1881-length-11784-cov-3.196948_pt1 | contig 11784 bp, 11 predicted proteins | sample MGYA00580859_ERZ772821 | MGnify/ENA primary metagenome ERZ772821 (study PRJEB29015, sample SAMEA2737674) | human gut metagenome | biome: human gut; feature: human-associated habitat; material: faeces | place: China | collected 2012 ...
TGAAGGAAAGACTATGCAAGAGGTTGCCGACGATTTAAATGTTAAAGGATTGCGGAACGCCAGGGGAACAAAGCTGACAATTAACACCGTTTCCAATCTGCTCACCAACAGAAGATATATCGGCGAATATTCATACCGTGATATTCTTGTTTCCGACGGTATCCCTGCTATTGTGCCGAAGGATTTATTTAACCGTGTACAGGAGCGCATTGCCAAAAATAAAAAATCACCGGCGCGGCACCGCGCAGACGAAGAATATATTTTATCAACAAAGCTGTACTGCGGAAAATGTATGACATTTATGGTCGGTGAAAGCGGAACGGCGAGGAATAAAGAAACCTATCGCTATTACAAATGTCTTTCGGCAAAGCGAAAGCGCGGCTGCGATAAAAAGGCTGTTAAAAAGAAGTGGATTGAGGATATTGTCATTGATCAAATTCTCAAATGCATTTGGAATGATAATCTGATTGATGATGTAACCGACCTTGTTATGAAAATGCAAAGGCAGGAAAACACCGCTGTATCTTTACTTAACAAGAGACTTGATGAAATTAATAAAAGTATTTCCAATATTCTTTCGGCTATCGAGCAAGGTATTATTACAGCATCCACAAAACAACGCCTTGAAGAATTGGAAGGTCAAAAGAAAGAATTTGAAATCGAAATCGCAAAGGAAAATATTACGAGACCTACGCTTGACCGTGACCAGATTAAATTTTGGTTTCATCGTTTCAGAAAGGCGGATGCATCAAAACCGGAAAATCGCAGAAGGCTTGTTGACAGTTTTGTAAACTCGATAATTCTATATGATGACCGAATAGAGTTTTATTTTAATTTTAAAAAGGGTGCGAAAACACTTTCTTTGACCGACTTGGAAAAAGGTTCGGATATGCTTGACTCTCTCCCACCAAAAATCCTCATTCGAAAGAATGGGGATTTTTACTTTTTACCGCCTACTTCTTCACTCTTACCTCAAAATAAAATTGATAACGAGATTTTTGGGAAGTAATATGTAAGAGGTAATAGGTGTGACTTTGCCGCCGATTGTAAATACAAGGTTGTAAGCTAAGGCGAAGAGTAAAAACAATAAAAAAATGCCTCAACCGCGCATTCGCGCGTTGAGGCATCAATGGTGCCGCTGGCCGGACTTGAACCGGCACGGTATCGCTACCGAGGGATTTTAAGTTTTCGAGGTGGTAAGGCAACTAATACCCCACAAAGGAAATTAGAGGTCAATAAAACCACGATAAAATCCCGAAAAATAAAGATTCCCAAACTGTTAGACACCAAAAAGTCCTTTTCGTCTGCCCTCACGGTTATTTACTCAATTTGAATAAAAAAAGGAAAATCCGAGGGACATCGGAGGGACATCCCTGATTATCCGCTTGTATTAGCAAACGAAAGGGATTCAATCACAACACATATTATAGCATATTTCTCCGCCATTGACAAGATTTATTCTTGGAGGAAAACGCTAAATGAAAACACGAGCACATTATGAAAAACTATTTGAAAATTACCCTGATGTTGTCACTCTGCCCGACTTTCAAAAAATGCTTGGCGGTATTGCAGACGGAACAGCCCGAAAACTAATGCGGGAAAACCGAGTAAAACATTTTTACATACGGTGTACTTACTTGATACCAAAGCCTTGCGTAATTGATTATGTATTGAGTGAACACTATGCTAATTTCCGTAAATACCTAAAAGCCCAAATATAGAACTGCCTATTACATAGCCGTCCATTTAACCGTGGGCGGCTAAATTTGTGTAAAGGAGGATTCCCCAATGGCTAATTGCAAGGTCATAGCCATAGCCAACCAAAAAGGCGGTGTTGGAAAAAGCACAAGCGTATATAACATCGGCGCAGGTATGGCTATGGAGGGCAAAAAGGTTTTGCTTGTAGATGTTGACCCGCAGGGCGATTTAACGAAAATGCTCGGAGAACGAACACCCGACAGCCTGCCGCTGACGCTGGGTAATGTTATGAACGACATTATAGTAAACGGCAGCCGTGAAGATCGCTCGGAAATTATGCACCACTACGAGGGCTTTGATTTTGTCCCCGCAAACGAAAACCTGTCTGCCGTAGAAATCGGACTTGTAAATGTTATGAGCCGAGAAACGGTATTAAGACAGTATATCGACAGCCTACGCAACGACTACAATTATATTCTGCTCGATTGCAACCCCTCTTTGGGTATGTTGGTTATCAATTCACTTGCGGCGGCAGATTATGTTATTATCCCCGTACAGGCTGACTATCTGGCAGCCGAGGATATGACAAAGCTCATTAAAACGGTGCAGAACATTAACCGACAGATCAACCCGAAGCTGAAAATCGGCGGTGCTTTTCTTACTATGGCGAATGATAACGTTTTCCGAAAAGGTATTGTAAAAGCAGTTAGAGAAAACTGCGGTAAATACCTGACCGTATTTCAGGCTGTTATCCCCGCTACGGTGCGGCTTGCGGAAATCAGCGACAAGGACAAAAGCATTTACCTGCACGAGCCCAAAGGAAAAGCCGCAGCAGCCTATCGAAATCTTGTAAAGGAGGTAATGGAAATTGGCGAAAAACAACGCACCCGTGACGCTGACAGATGTAGGTAGTCTGTTTTCTACCCAAGCCGAGCGTGACGAGGGACAGAAAGAAACCGTAATAAGCGTTTTACTGTCCGAAATAGATAATTTTCCCGACCACCCTTTTAAGGTTAAAGACGATGAAGAAATGCAGCGAATGGTGGAAAGTGTAAAACAAGCCGGAATACTCAACCCTGTACTACTCCGAAAAAAGGAGGACGGGCGGTATGAGCTTATCAGCGGCCACCGCCGAAAGAGGGCTTGCGAACTTGCGGGGCTGACCTCTATTCCCGCTATTGTCCGTGAGCTTGACCGAGATTCCGCTACTATTTATATGGTAGATAGCAACTTACAGCGTGAAACCATACTGCCGAGCGAAAAAGCCTTTTCGTATAAAATGCGTTTGGAGGCTATGAAACGACAGGTAGGCCGACCGAGTAAAAATAATCTGTCCCAAGTTGGGACACATTTACGCTCGGACGCTGAACTTGCGGAAATTGTGGGAGAAAGCCGCAACCAAATACAGCGGTATATCCGCTTGACCGAACTTATCCCGCCAATTCTCCAAAAGGTTGATGACGGCAAGATCGCTTTAAGCCCTGCGGTTGAAATTTCCTACCTGACCGCCGAACAGCAACAATGGCTTATGGAAACTATGGAATTAGAGGACTGCACGCCATCCCACGCACAGGCTATTAAAATGAAACAGTTTGCAAAGGACGGTAAACTGACCGAGGCTGTTATCCTTTCTATTATTCAGGAGGAAAAGCCTAACCAAAAAGAGCAGTTAAAGATTTCAAAAGAGCGTATCAGCAAGTATTTTCCCGCAGGGACGCCTGCGGATAAAATCGAAGATACCATAATTAAGGCTTTGGAGCTTTACCGCAAGCGTGAGCGTGCAAGAGAACGCTAAACCTTACTGCCAAGGGATAACTATACCCTTTAATAAATGTGTGTCGGGGCGCGTTTCGCTGTTCCCCCTCTCCACACCTCACCCCCTCAAAACTACCCGATACTTTCCGAAAAAAGAAGATTTTAAGGGCGGCACATTTGCAGTTTTTACGGAAAACCCGTACAATAAAGCTGCAAAGGAGGTTTGCGAATGAAAAAACTGTTATCCCTGATGTTAGCATTGACCGCCGTTATATGTATAGCCGGTTGTTCAACCTTGACGGAGGTTGACCCCAATATTTCAACTACACCGCAGACGAGTTTTAATGAAAGCTCGGCCGTGTCACAGAATGAGCCTGTTTCTTTTTCGGAAAGTAAAACGGAATCCGAGCCTATCGAAAAATCTACGGTTGAAAGCAAAGATACCACCGAAGAAAAAGAGCCCCAAATGACCGAAACAAGCCGACCCACAACAGAAAAAGCAGATACCACAACACCGCCTGCGGTTACTGTTACGACAGAGCCGCCAAAGGAGGAAAAAACGGAGGTGTCCGAGCCTGTAAAGGAAACACAGACCGAGGAAACCGCCCCCGTTGCACCTGCCCGTCCCGACAGTACGGAAATTCAGCACAAAGTGGCCGAGAAAATCAACGCTTTGCGTATGGCACAAGGCAGCCCCGCCGCTGTCGTTTTGCCCGGACTTACCGAGGTTGCCGTTTACCGCAGCGGACAGCTTATCTCTGACTTTTCCCATAACGAGGCGGTAGATGTCTGCACCCTCTTAAAATACGGTGAGTTTGTGGATATGTCGCCCTACGGCTAGCCCGAAAGCAGTTATTATGTCGGCTTTAACCGTGAAGCCTGCGCCAAAGGCAACTGGACGGGTACGGCTGACGAAATCGCAGAGAAAATCGCCGTAGGTTTTCAAAACAGCAGCGGTCACTGGTCCTATGTCGGTGACGCACAGTATATCTATATGGCTGTGGGTATCACCTATAACCCCGCTAACGGCTACTGGTATTGTTGTGTATGTATGAGTGCTAATAATTACGGCGGTTAAAACCGAATATCCCTGTACGCTGAACGCTTGACGAAAAATCAAGCGTTCTTTTTTTACCCAAAACTACGAAAGGAATTGATGATATGAATATTAAGAAAAAGTATATTACCCGTCTTTTTTCGGTGCTGCTTGCCGTTTGTCTTATCTTTGCGGCTATGCCGGCTACGACCTTTGCCGCCGTAGCAAGCGACCTGCCCGAAAATATGGCCGACCACGCAATACTCCGCGCCCTTGAATATACGGGGTATGATGTGCAGAAACAGAAAGATAACGGAACGCTTTACCAATCCGGCAGTTATGGATCGAGAACACCCGCAGATGTTTTGTCGGATATTCATTACGGTATAAGCTGTTCGGGTAAAGAAACGGTTGCCGACAACTCAACCATTACGGGCAGAGCCCCTAATATCGCATTGTTTGAACAAAGCGGCTTGTGCTGTGCAGCTTTTGTAACCTATTTTGTATGTAATTATCTGCCTAACATTGAGGGTGTCGATACGCAGTATATTTTAGACGCTATCAACGCTACGGGTATGAACTCACAGGCGGTCGTTACTTGGCAAACGGCGCTTAATAAACTTGCAAATGCAGGTAAAATTGAAAAAATCGGTACAAGCTCGTCAAATGTTGACCGCAGTAAATTGAGCCCCGGCGACCTGATTATTTTCGGAAATGACGAAATCAGCCATACCCATATTGCCGTATATTCCGGCACCTATAACGGCACCGACTTTTTAATCCACGTGGGCAACGACCGAGGCCCCGAAATTATGCCTGTTAAGTGGATGAGCGACAGCTCTAACGGCGCAAAGGCAAGCTACCCAAATGCCTATTACCACCTGCCTGACGATACCTTTATTGAGGACGGCAGCATTGAGGTTTATAAAACCGATGAAAACGGCAAAGGACTTGACGGTGCAGTATTTACGGCGGTTGACCTGAAAAATCCCACAAGGGTATTTAAGATCGGCCCTACCGTGAACGGATACGCAAAGAGCGAGGTTAAAATCCCGTTTTCGACCTATAAAATTTCCGAGAGCCAATTTCCGACCGATTATCAAAGCAACGGGACAAGCGAATGGACGGTTACGCTGGATAAAAACACCCCGAATAAAACAATTACCATTCGCGCCGTCAATACGCTAATCCCCGGCACCTGTAAAATTGTAAAAACATCGGAGGACGGAGTTATCAGCGGTATTAAATTCCGCATTACAGGCGGCGGTATTGATAAAACGGTGCAAACAGGCGCAGACGGCACTATCGCCGTATCTTTGAAGCCTGCAACCTATACCATTGTGGAACAGGAATACGACCGATATAATCCGCAGACCGCACAGACGGTTACTGTCCTGCCCGGCAAGACGGCAACGCTTAATTTTGATAATACCCTGAAAAGGGGTAGCCTGAAAGTCACGAAAACCGCCGAGGACGGTTTAGTGGAGGGACACCGTTTCCGTTTATACGGTATTTCTCTGTCGGGCGCAACGGTGGATATGTACGCCGTAACAGATAAAAACGGTATTGCACTTTTTGAAAATGTCCCTATCAGCGGTCGAGAGCCGTACCAAATTTCCGAGGTAAACACAAACACCCGTTATGTTATCCCCGATCCGCAACAGACGGTTATAGAATGGAACAAGGTTACGGAAATTCAGTTTATCAATATTCTTAAAAAGTGGCGTGCTGATATTTTCAAAGTAGATTATGAGCTTGCAGGCGGCGAGGAAGAAAACGGCGGCGAGCAGCCGATGATGTTAATGTCGGTCAATTCAGACGCTTTGGTGGAAAAGTGGGGTTATCCCTACGGAGAAACACAGGGCGACGCCGTATTGTCCGGCTACACCTACGGCGTTTTTGACGGTGAAAGACTGGTTGACACCTACACCACAGACCACAATGGATATATTCTTACAAAATACTATCCCTGCGGCGAAAACTGGAATATCCGAGAAATCAGCGTTGCCGAGGGCAGCGGTTATCTGCTGTCCGAAAAAATATACTGGCTCGGTGTAGAAGCCGAACATTACACGGTTGAGCATAATACCGAGTATCTGGATGTTTACGAACAAGTCATTAAAGGTAATATGTCGATTATCAAGCACTCCGACAACGGCGAAACGCAGCTTGAAACGCCGGAGGTGGGCGCAGAATTTGAGGTATATTTGAAATCCGCAGGCAGCTACAACAACGCCGAGGAAACCGAAAGGGATTACCTTATTTGTGATGAAAACGGCTATGCGGAAAGTAAAGACCTGCCTTTTGGTGTTTATGTTGTTCATCAGGTATCAGGCAAGGACGGTACGGAACTGCTACCCGATTTTGAGGTGGCTATCACACAGGACGGTCACACCTATCGCTATCTGGCAAACAACGCCCTGTTTGAGAGCCAAATCCGCATTACAAAAACGGACGCCGAAAGCGGAAATGTCGTACCCCTTGCAGGACACGGTTTTCAAATCTACCGCCCTGACGGTACGCTGGTGACGCAGACGATAACCTACCCGCAAATTATCGAAATTGACACCTTTTATACCGACAGCACGGGAATGTTGATTACCCCCGAAGCCGTGGAATACGGTAAGAGCTTTTGGCTGGTTGAGGTATCGACCGTAGAGCCCTATGTGTTGGATTCCAGCCCAATTTATTTTGATATTACCCCCGACAACAGAACAACCGAAAACGGCATTACCGTAATTGATGTAGTACGCCCCAACCAGCCGCAGAAAGGCATTATCAAGATCAGAAAGACCGGTGAAGTGTTTTCCTCTGTTATCGAAAACGGCGGTATCTATCAGCCCGTCTATTCCGTAAAAGGCTTGGAGGGTGCGGAATTTGATATTATCGCAGCCGAGGATATTTACAGCGGCGGTATTCTGCGCTATGCCGAGGGCGATATAGTAGAAACCATTACAAGCGATTCCACGGGCAACGCCCAATCAAGCCCCTTGTATCTCGGAAAATACAAACTTTCCGAGAAAAAAGCAAGCTATGGTACGGTTTTGAATACCACCGTTAAAGAGGTGGAATTGACCTATGCGGGACAGACGGTAGAAATCACCGAAACCGCCGCCGAGTTTTACAATGAACGCCAAAAGGCGGTCATTTCCCTTAAAAAGCAGTTAGAAATAAATGAACTGTTTGGGATCGGCAATAACGGTGAGCTTGCAGCTGTTTCTTTCGGATTGTACGCAAAAGAAACCCTGACCGCCGCTGACGGCACGGAAATCCCTGCCGGTAGTCTGCTTGAAATTGCAGCCTGCGATAGCGAGGGCAACATTACCTTTAATACGGATATTCCCGTAGGCTCAGTGCTTTTCGTGAAAGAGTACGCCACCGACAGCCATTATAAACTATCCGAAAAAGAATACCCCGTTATTTTTGAGTATGCAGATCAAACCGCAGCCGTGGTTGAAATCGCAGTAAATGACGGCGAGGCCGTCACTAACGAACTGATTTACGGCCGCATTGAGGGACTTAAAAAGGACGAGGACGGGAAACCACTTGCTAATGCGGTTTTCGGCTTGTTTGCTGCCGACACCGAGGAATTTACCGAGGATAACGCTTTAATGACCGCCGTATCTACCGAGGACGGTCATTTTTCTTTTGAACGAATCCCCGTAGGCAATTTTCTGATCCGTGAGCTTGATACAGGGTCGCCCGCCTTTGTGCTGAATGACACCGTATATCCCGCAGCCATTACCGCGGACGGACAGGTAATCGAAATCGAGGTTGAAAACTGCTATGTCCGTGGATCTGTCGAGGCTGTCAAGGTGGATAAAGAAAACACGGATAAAAAACTGTCAGGCGCCGTCTTTGAGATTTACGAGGACACGGACGATAACGGCAAATTTGACCCCGCCGTGGATAGTCTGCTCGGCACAATGACCGAAACCGAAACAGGGATTTACCGTATGGAAAATCTGCGTTACGGCGGCTTTTTCCTGCACGAATCCGCAAGCCCTGAATTTTACAACGCAGACGAGGGTTATTACTATTTCAAGATCGAAGCTGACGGCGAAACCGTGACCGTAGGCAACACCGAGGACGGCTATTTTACCAACGCCCCGAAAGTAGGCAGCCTTAAAATCGTTAAAACATCATCGGACGGCAAGGTGGAGGGCTTTTCTTTCTGTGTAACAAGTGCTGACGGCTATGACGAGGTATTTATTACCGACCAAAACGGCGAAATCCTAATTGAAAATCTGCGTATTGATACGGAATACCTTGTAAGCGAGGTATCGGACGAGGCAAGCGCCGGATATATCCTGCCTGATGATAAAACGGCGGCGGTGTTTGAGGGCTCGGTTACTACGGTTGAAATGCACAACGAGCGTAAACCCGTTCCCGACTATCCTGATTCACCGCAAACTGGCGACAATTCCAATATAGGCTTGTGGCTCGGTATTGCGGTGCTCTCCGGCTCGGCTCTTGTGGGCATTACCTTGTATAACCGCAAACAGCGCAGAAAGGAGGGCTACAACTAATGGACGCTAAAACCATTATGGGTATTGTTCTGTTTCTTACCGTAGGTGCGGTATTGATCTATTTCAAATTCCGAAACGCAAGGAAGAAATAACCCCTTGTGGGCGGCAGTTTTGCCGCCCTTTTACATATCCGAAAATAAGCAAGGAGGTTACAACTATGGTACACTTTTTTCATTCCGACATAGCAAAAAAATACGGGGTCAATGCGGCGGTAATCGCAGGCTTTTTGTGGGATTGTATCGAGCAAAAAAGCACCGAAAATCCGAAGCTCCACGAGGGCAAGGTCTGGTGCCGCTGTTCTGTCCTTATGCTGACTGGCTTTTTCCCGTATATGTCCTATGATGAAATACGGTATGCCCTGAAACGCCTTATTAAAGGGCGGGTACTGACGAAAGGCAGATTTAACGAAAGCCGCTTTGACCGCACGAACTGGTACACCTTTACCGAGTACGGGCAATTCCTTTTGACAGAGAGTGAGCGTGATTTACAATGATACTGAATATTAAAGATATGCTGCCGAGAGAACGGGACTATGCCTATACGCAGCCGTATCAGTTAATGGCGCATACGGCCTGTATCACAATGATGAAAGGCAGCTTTGGAAACAACGGCAACACCTTTTACCCCAAATTTGAGGATCAAATCAAGAAATACCGCACAAAGGATTTTGAGCAGGATTTTGACGCTGTTTTAGAGGAACTGCGAAATGTAGGAATCCTTAACAGTATGAAATCCCTGCAAGAATACTGCTACGACAATCCTGACGGACGGTTTAACGGCAACTTTGCCCGTGAATACGGGTACAGAATAGACACCGATAAATACACCTATCTTTTGCGGTGCATACCGCAAGAGGGTGACGAAGCCGTTTATTGCTATGCTTATGTTACCGAGCACCTAAACAAGCATATAGAAAATGCGTCAAAGGGCATACGGTTTATTACAAGCGATTATACCGACCTTTTCCGTATTCCTGACGGCGGCGATATTATCATCACCCACGTGGACGGCGAAAAGATAAAGGCATATTGCCGCTTTTTTGATGAATACCACACACAGATCGGCAAAAACCTTTACCATATCTGTGAATTTGCCGAGCGTATGGAGGCTTGCGGTGCGACCTATGAGCCCGCCCCGCCGCAAATGCCGGATATGTGTTATACTCTGCTGCCGTCATCGGGCGAGGTTATAAAAATATTCCGAGGTGAACATTGTTACAGACGGCTTAATATGCCGCCGACCGACAGAGAAGCCGCACAAAAATATGTTGATGAAATGAACGGCAAGTGAGGTGTAACAAAGGCACAGGAGGCGGCTATGTTGGCAGGCTCTATGTTTGGCTGGAATGTACCTGCCGCCGACCCCAAAAGCTATGATAAAAACGGTCGCCCTATCAAGCCTAAAAGTAAGGAACGAGGTGAGGCACGATGAGCGAAAGTTTATCCGATTCAAGGGATTATGCTTTTGAGGCTTATATTACCAATCTCGGAAAATACAACGAGGGTTTTCTTATCGGTGAGTGGGTCAAATTTCCCGTGACCGATGAAGAAATGCAGAAAGTGTTTCAGCGGATCGGAATAAACGCCGTATATGAGGAATGGTTTATTACAGGTTACGACACACCCGATTCCGAAATTCACGATATGCTCGGAGAATATGAGAGCTTGAGCGAGCTTAACTATCTGGCACACAGGATTATGGAAATGCAGGAAAGTGAGATGTTTTGGCAGGCGGTGTTAGAGCTTGGAGAGCATACGGGTAGTGTTAAAGAGTTAATAAACCTAACCGAAAATATGGATTGCTACGACTTTCTGCAAGGTGTAAACAGCGATTACGATTTAGGCTATTATTGGATCGAGGAAAGCGGCTGTTATGACACATCACAACTCGGACACCTTTCAAGTTATATTGATTATGAGGGCTACGGCCGTGATTGCCGTTTAGAAGAAATCGGCACTTTTGCAACAGGCGGTTATGTTCGCTCGAATAACGGCAATTTTGTTGAGCTGTATAATGGCAGAATTGAGGATATACCGCAGGAATACCGTATCACAAGCCCTAACCTATACAGAGCGCGAACAACCCCGAACAAGACCGATGTAGTGAGATAAATTCTGTTTGCAACCTTGTTTATATCCTCTCATTGAGTATAATAATTAAGTAGTGCGACACAAGGAAAATTCGCACCTTTGATATTGTATTTTGTATAGGGTATATTAAAAGAAAAAACAGGAGTAAAAGCTATGAAAGACACCTATAATGATTTATCAACCCGCATTGAGGATTCTTTTTCGGAGATTGACAGCGATATTGTAATCGACCTGCGTAATACCAATGAAGAATACGACAAACTGGATATGCAAATATCCGACCTGAAACAGCATAACCCGTTTATAGACAAGGTTATGGAGGGTGACGGCGAAATCGTCTTAACCGCCGAGGAACACCAAACGCTGACAACCTATCTGCGCCTGTGTATGAAACGGGACGATATGGAACGCCAACACCTATATTTTAGAGGACATACGGACGCCTTTTCTTATCTCAAAAAAATCAATATGCTTTGATTATTTGCGGCACGGTGATTTAACCGTGCCGTTTTACATAGCACCTCTTTTACATAGCCGACAAGGTTTTCATTAAACCCTGTCGGCTTTTTCATTTTCAAAGGAGGTGAGAAAATGCCCTTTATACCGCCGGATGTTATCGCAAAAGCCCGTGAAATGGACTTGCTGACCTATCTAAAAACCTACGAGCCGCAGGAGC
>ERZ772821.1882-NODE-1882-length-11775-cov-8.900427_pt1 | contig 11775 bp, 18 predicted proteins | sample MGYA00580859_ERZ772821 | MGnify/ENA primary metagenome ERZ772821 (study PRJEB29015, sample SAMEA2737674) | human gut metagenome | biome: human gut; feature: human-associated habitat; material: faeces | place: China | collected 2012 ...
GCACCTTCTGCACCACCATGTTGATGAACTCGGTGTAGACGATGTAGAGTTCGGAAACTCCACCCTTCTCAGCCGGCTTCATGTAGGCGTCCATCAAGGTGTTGGAGATCGTTTCAGCAATTTCCACGCCGGGCTGGTCGGTGTCGCCTTCCCACGTCGCCGCGATGTCACGATTACGGTACTTGTAGTACGTCGAACCGCGACGCCCGTACACGAACAGCTCCGGCTGCTTGCCTGCCGCATCGAGGCGGGACAGCAGCGACTCCGTTTCACGGATAATCGAAGAGGTGTACGGGCCGGCCATACCACGATCCGAGGTGAGGGCGAGAACAGCCACGCGCGGGTTCTTCTCGTCCTTCACCGCGATCGGATGCGTGATATGGGTGTGGGCCACCAACGCTTGCACGGCATCGAAAATCGCATCGGTGTACGGCTTCGCGTTCAGGGCCACATCACGGGCCTTGGCGATATGCGAAGACGCGATCATCTCCTGAGCGTTGAAGATCTTCGCCAACGACTCGGTGGAGCGGATGCGTGATTTCAATGCGAGTTGCGAGCCCATGGCTTACTTTTCTCCCGCCACGATCTTTTCCTGATCGACCGGCGCGGCCTTGTCAACGTCCGGCTTCTTCTCGACCAGCGGCTTGCCGGCGGAAGAGACGAACGTCGAACGGAACTCGTCCACGGCCTTATCGAGGGCAGCCTCGGTGTCGGCGGTGAATTCCTCGGTCTCGCGAATGGTCTTGAGGATATCGGTGTTGTGGTCGATGTAGTCCAGCAGTCCCTGCTCGAACGGAAGGACGTCCTTCAGGTCGAGGTCGTCGAGCTTGCCGTGGGTGCCGGTCCATACGGACACGACTTCCTGTTCCGGCGAGTACGGGTGGAACTGCGGCTGCTTCAACAGCTCGGTCAGGTGGGCACCACGGGTCAACTGGGCCTTGGAAGCCGCATCCAGATCGGAGGCGAACATGGCGAAGGATTCCAGCGAACGGTACTGTGCCAGGGAGATCTTCAGCGTACCGGAGACCTTCTTCAGAGCCTTGGTCTGTGCGGCGCCACCGACTCGAGAGACGGAGATACCGACGTCCACGGCGGGGCGCTGGTTGGCGTTGAACAGATCGGACTGCAGGAAGATCTGGCCGTCAGTGATGGAGATCACGTTGGTCGGGATGTAGGCGGACACATCGTTCGCCTTGGTCTCGACGATCGGCAGACCCGTCATCGAACCGCCGCCCAGGTCATCGGAGACCTTGGCGCAACGTTCGAGCAGGCGGGAGTGCAGGTAGAACACATCACCCGGGTAGGCTTCACGCCCCGGCGGGCGGCGCAGCAGCAGGGAAATCGAACGATAGGCCTCTGCCTGCTTGGACAAGTCATCGAAGACGATGAGCACATGCTTGCCGTTGTACATCCAGTGCTGGCCGATGGCCGAGCCGGTGTACGGGGCGATGTACTTGAAGCCAGCGGAATCGGCTGCCGGGGAGGCCACGATGGTGGTGTACTCCATGGCGCCGGCGTCTTCCAGGCTCTGCTTCACCGAGGCGATGGTGGAGCCCTTCTGGCCGATGGCCACGTAGATGCAGCGGACCTGCTTCTTCGGGTCGCCGGATTCCCAGTTGGCCTTCTGGTTGATGATGGTATCGATCGCGATGGCGGTCTTACCGGTCTGGCGGTCGCCGATGATGAGCTGGCGCTGGCCGCGGCCGATCGGGGTCATCGCGTCGATGGCCTTGAGGCCGGTGGACAGCGGCTCGTCGACCGGGTGGCGGTGCATCACGTCGGGGGCCTGGGCTTCGAGGATACGACGACCCTCAATGCCCTGGATCTCGCCGAGGCCGTCGAGCGGCTTGCCCAGCGGGTCCACGACGCGGCCGAGATAGCCGTCGCCGACGGGCACGGAAAGCACTTCGCCGGTGCGTCGCACTTCCTGGCCTTCCTCAATTCCAGCGAAATCGCCGAGGATCACCACGCCGATCTCACGGGCGTCAAGGTTGAACGCCAGGCCGAGCGTGCCGTCTTCGAACGTCAGCAGCTCATTGGCCATGCAACCAGGCAATCCCGTCACGTGTGCAATGCCGTCACCGGCCGTGGCGACATAGCCCACTTCCTGGGTGGGGGTGTCGCTCGGCTTGTACGACGACACGAAGTCGTCGAGGGCCTTGCGAATCGAGGCGGGATCGATGGTCAGTTCTGCCATGATCACTCCTTCTATTGGTTATTGTTCAGTCAAGTCTTTGCTTGTGTGTGGTGTTGGACGGATTGGCTCGGCCGGTCAGGCCGGAGTCGCCTCCGTCTGCACCTTGCGATGCAAGTTCTGCAGCTGTGCGACCACGGTGTTGTCCGTGACTTCGTCGCCCACCTGGATGCGCATGCCACCCAGCACGGTCGGGTCGACCACCGAGTTGATGTGCACCTGACGGCCCACCTTGGCGGAGTAGACCTCGACCAGTCGCTTGATCTGCTCCTTCTTCAGCGGGGTGGCGGTGGTCACGGTGACCATCGACTCGCCCATGTGGCGGGAGAACTTGTTGATCAGCCACTGGATGGTCTCCAAGTAGCGGCGGCGGCGCAGGTTGCAAGTGGCGTGTTCGGCGAGCCTCATGGTGACCTTGTTCAGGGTCTTGCCAGAGAACACCTCGCGGAACAGCTTCACACGGGCCTCGCTGGTGGCCTGGTAGTCGTACAGCTTGGCGCGTACGACCGGCAGGTTCAGCAGTGCGGAATGCAGCTCGGACAGCTCGATGGATACCTGCAGCGTGGCGTCAGTGGCGTCCGCGTAGTACATCATGGCGTCCACGCCGAAGTCTTCCACTGCGTTGGCGATGTCGCGCGCACGGCTCCAACGGCGGGAGACCAAGTCAGTCATGATCTCCATGGTCATCGGATGCGCGTTGTCACCGAGCAGTTCCTTCAGGACGGCCACCTTGTCGGCAACCGGGCGGGACGGGTCGGTCAGTGCGCGCTCCAGCTGAATGCTGTCATCGAGCACCTTGGTGATCGTGAACAGTTCGTTGCCGATCCGCCACGCGTCCTCACGGGTGTCGCGCAGTTTCGGGGCCAGCGAATCACGCGACTCGCGGTCTGCAATACGTGATGCCTCTCCTCGCATGGTCACCTCCCTTTCTGGTTACGGATGGTCACGGTCACTTCTTGGCGCCCAGGTCGTCGATCATCGAATCGATCATCGAGGACTGCACGTCGTTGTCTTCCAGCTTGGCACCGAGGATCTTGCCGGCCAGGGCGGTGGCAAGTGCGCCGACCTCGCCCTTGAGCGAGACGATGGCCTGCTGGTGCTGGGATTCGATCGAGCGCTGTGCGGATGCGGTGATCTGGGCCGCATCGGACTCGGCGCGGGAACGAGCGTCGGCGATGATGTGGGACGCTTCCGCACGGGCGTCGTCGCGAATCTTGGCGGCGTCCACACGGGCGGTGCTCAGCTGGGCCTCATACTTGGCCTTGGCCTCGTCGGCGTCCTTCCTAGCCTGCTCCGCCTTGGCGATGTTGCCCTGAATCTTGGCGGCGCGCTCGTCGAAGATCGCATTGAACTTCGGCATGAAGAACTTGTAGAAGAACACCGCAACGATGACAAGAATGATCAGCGACCATACGATGTCATAAACCTCAGGAATGAACAGGTCAATCCCGCTTGCTGCTTGTGTCATCAAGCCCTCCTTTCAGTGATGGACATAATCGGTTTTCGTCTGTTGATCTGCGCAGATCAGATGATCAGGGCGGCGACGAAGCCGATCAGTGCCAGCACCTCGACCAGAGCCAGGCCGATGAACATGATGGTCTGGATCTTGCCGGACATCTCAGGCTGACGAGCGGTGGATTCCATGGCCTTGCCGAAGAGGATGCCCAGACCAATGCCAGGGCCAAGAGTACCGATACCGTAACCGATGACGGACAGGTTGCCGGCGACCTCTGCGAGGGTGATGATATCCATTGTGTTTCCTTTCTAACGTACTTGGCGACGTTATAAATCTTGGGGTTTGGTCGGTCTGCGATTTTCCCAGACCGGGGACCGGAAGCGGCGGGTTAGTCGCCCGTCACTCTTCCGGGAAGCTCAGGTTGATGTACACGGTGGAAAGAATCGCGAAGACGTAGGCTTGCAGGAAGGCGACGAACGCCTCGAAGCAGGTCATGGCGAAACCACCGGCGAACCACAGCGCACCCACCGGGATGCCCTGCAGCTTGTTGACCGCGTCAACCATCCAGAACTGTGCGAACGCCAGGCAGGTGGCGACCATAAGGTGGCCGGAAACCATGTTGGCGAACAGACGGATGGTCAGGGAGGCCGGGCGGATGATCAACAGCTCAAGCAGGTTGATCGGAGCCAGCAGGAAATAGACCGGCCACGGCACACCGGGGGTGAACAGCTCGTGGCGCAGATAGTGGCCGAGGCCCTGCGAGCGGATGGCGGCGATCCAGTACTGGATCAGTGTCCAGACAGCGAACACGAGCGGCATGACCACCGTGGCGTTGGCCGCCATGTTCATACCTGGAATGATGCCGCACAGGTTGAAAATGAAGATCGTGAAGAACAGGGTGGTGATCATCGGCACGTAGCGCTTGCCACGGGCCTCACCCATCACGTCATACACGACCTTGTCGCGCACGAAGTCGAGACCGTACTCGACTACGCCCTGCCAACGGCCGGGGATGAGCTTGGCGCGCTTTGCGGTCACGCCGAGCACCACCAACAGCACGATGGTTGCCACGATACGAATCAAAATAATGCGGTTGATGGCAAACGGAGTTCCCTGGAACAGAATCTCCGGGGGAAGGAAGTCATCAACCGAGGGCAGATGAGCGCCTGCCTCGTCAGCCAACAGCAATCCTGCGCTGAGCGAACCGACCATATCACGCCTCCTGCTTCTTCAATGTCAGGTGTCAGTTTAAACCCACCGGGCAGGCAAATGTGACGTGCTCGTTACTTTCGTCTTTTTTTGTCTCCTCGGTGTGGAGTCTGCCGGGCATGGACACGGAGTCTGCGCTGGGCATTCGGCTCCGAATGACTGAAGAGTGATTATTTGCCTGCGTCTAGACAATGTCAATATTATACCGGCGAGTCTCCTGAAATCCCTACTGCTGCAAGGTTTTCCCGGGCGTTTCGCGAACGTTGTGCACTATTGGTCGCATTACGCGGATGTGTGGCATTACGTTCATCAAGCCGTCCACATCGTGGACGAACAACCGTCCACGCTACGAACGCAACCTCCAACAGTAGCTCCCTCTGATGGGCCGAGCCGTGAAGGAGAAGCAAAGGAGCTCCCCGTCGAGGGGAGCTGTCGTCGTAGGCGACTGAGGGGAGATCGTAGGCTCAGCCCTGAATCACCCCATACCCGTCATGCACAAACGGCTTGAAATCATCCTGGCGCGGCCCGCCCGGCTCATGCCGAATCGAACGATCAGTACCGAGCTTCTTCTCAGCCCTGAGCTGCGGCACCTCGGTCAGGTCATACGGCGTGGTCTGGTACACCCAGTTGAGCCAGTTGCGCCACAGCAGATTGGCGTGGGCGCGCCAGGCGAACAACGGTTCCAGCTTCGGATCGTCATGCGGGAAGTAGTTCTTCGGGAAGGGCACGTTGGTCATGCCCTTGGCCATATCGCGCTCGTATTCTTCGGCGAGCGTGTACTTGCCGTACTCCCAATGGCCGAGCGCGAACACTTCGGAGAAGTCACGCGTGGCGATCAGGCCCGGGCCGGACTGCGGCCCCCAAGTCAAGATCTGAAGGTCATGGTTGGCACGTACCTCGTTTTCGTTCACGCCGGCGAGGCGGGAGTGCGGCTGCAGATCAATCTCGTCGAAGCCATTGGTCAGGAAGCAGTATTCATCCTGCAGGTACTGCGGGAATACGCCGAAAATCTTCTCGGGGTAATCCACCTTGTGGATGCCGTAGCGGTAGTACAGTGCGCCCATCGCACCCCAGCACAGGTATATGGTGGAGAACACATGGGTGGAGGCCCAGTCGAGAATCGTCTTGAACTCGTCCCAGTAGTCCACATCTTCGAACGGCATATGCTCTACAGGCGCGCCGGTGACCACAAAACCGTCGTAATAGTTGTCTTTGAACGCATCGAGGTTTTCGTAGAACTTGACGAGATGATCGGCGGAAACGTGCGTGGCCTCATGCGTGGAGGTCTTCATGAAGTCGATTTCGACCTGCAGCGGCGACTTGGAAATCAGACGCAGCAGCTGTGTTTCAGTCTCGATTTTCTTAGGCATCAAGTTCAGGATCACCAGTTTGAGCGGGCGGACGCGCTGACGCTCCGCCTCGGGCTTCTCCAGAGCGAAGATGCGCTCCGAATCGAGGATATCTCTGGCCGGCAGGCCACTGGGGATCTTGATAGGCATGTTCCTATTATGTCAATATTCGGGATAACGGTTCAGGGCATTCCTATAACGGCCATTTATGGCGCGTTATTACCCCGACTCCGACTCCGCCCCAAACCCCTCGCTGCGTGAGCCAATTCACGTTTTAAAACCGCGGGAAGATGACGCGACACGCCGATGTTGACTTTCTGGAATCTGCACCTATTGTAGATAGAGCTGTCTGAGAGACAAGCCGACGCGGGGTGGAGCAGCTCGGTAGCTCGCTGGGCTCATAACCCAGAGGTCCATGGTTCAAATCCATGCCCCGCTACCAACGCCTCGGGCTTCACATGAAAGAAGTCCGAGGCTTTTTCTATATCTTCAAGGCTCCATGCCACTCGCCTAGTCATCTTCTGTGAAATCGAAGACCTATCGACACCAAGAGCGTTCGCCAGATCCTTTTGTTTGACATTGCGAAGAGTCATGGCCACTTTCATATTTCGCGTGACTATATCCTGCAAACTGACAGATTCGGCCTGAGCTGCGACCTTAGGGCTGATTGTTGCTGTTGTCATAACACATAAGTTTAGCGAAACTAACAAAAAGATAGAACACGACACGCCGAACGAGCAGGTCTAACTATATTCGTGGTTAGATGTGAGTGTGACAAACATTTTAGTAGATTCACCCACTGTAGGTGAAAAGGTCAAACGCCTTATGGGACTCAATGGCCTGACACAGGCAGAAGTCGCTGAAGTATTGCGCTGCTCACGGTCCACGGTCTCGCAGAAATGCACTGGCCGAATCGCTTTCAGCGCGAATGAGATAAACAAGCTTGCCGAACTCTTGCATGTCAGCGCCGATGTGCTCCTTGGGCGAGTTCCGTTGGAGGTGGCGTGATGGCTGGCGTGGAACGTGTGTCGGTGCATGTGAGCCGTCTGGCGCATTGCCCTGATGTGTTCTTCGTCGAGTTCTCTCGTGCCGGTTCTGTGGGGAACCTCGTTGTTCCTCTGAATCGTTCCGAGGCCGAAGCGTTGCGCGACGAGCTTGGCGAAGCGCTGTCGGGCCGGATTACGGAGGCCCCGGATGTTAGTTGATGGTTTTAATGATCTCCACGGGTTCAGGGCATCCGTCCCAGACGATGGTGAATTTGATGGGGTAATGGGCTTTGCCGTCCCCGTCCTCCACGTGTCCGTCAAAGAATGTGGTGCCGCCTTGCTGTCGCTCCTCGCGCAGTTTCGGCAGTTCAATGTTGAAGAAATGAATGTCGGACAGCGCCCATGGTTTGCTGTCGGTTCTTCCAAGATGGTTGTTCCATGTGTTCGTGTAGGTTCCCTCGACCGCTTCGGCGAACACGGAGATGTTACGCGCAGGGCCTCCGATGTTGGTGAGGACGAAACTCGCCCCGCTTTCGTTGATATCAATTCTGAATTTTGGCGGCATGGGAGGCTTGAGAGTCGCCGACGTTGTTGTGGGGAACATGGCGTCTATCTGCTCGTTGGATATCGGTTTGGTCTCTTCGTCGTCTGTGTGGCGGACTTTACGCACGACATACCGAATGCCGGCGAACAGGCTAGGAACGCCGACGATTGCCAGGATCACTCCGAGGCCATTCCACCAATCTGCGGACAGCCATTCAAGAATTTCGTTCATGTCCATCAATCTATCCGTGCCGTTGGAGGTGTCTCATGCCGTATCTGAAGCCTGACCAGGCCAGCGAGACGGCGGCGATGATGTCGCTGAAGTCCAGGTGCATATATTCTTCCTTCCTTCGTTGTTTGAAAGGTTTGGTTTGTGTGATTACAAGCCTATCGCTGCGGAGGAAGGAGCCTACCCGTCCATCCATGAATCAAGGAGCAGTGAAATGAGTGTTTTCAATCCGGAATGCACCGGCGGCAATCCCTACGGCTTCGCCTGCCACATCAAGGTGGGCGAACGATCGTTCGATTTCGATGGCTTGGACATGGGCGACCTTCAGGCGATGAAGGGCGAGATCAACAAGGCGATGACGCACGCTAGGCGTGCCCGTCGTGAATGGGAAGGAGCCCAGGAATGAGCGTCACAGTCAAACGTGTGGACAGGAAAAGCAGTCAACGTTTTTACGAGCTGATCGTTGAGACGGCAGAAGTCACCGTGCGCGTCCCGTTCAACGGCTACGAGCTTGACGATCTTGAGAAACAGATCGACCGCTGCTTCAACGAGGAGGATTGACCGTGAAACGTTTCATCAAGTTCGTTCTTCTGATTCTGCTCAGCCCCTTCGTGTTGTTCATGCTGGGGCTGGTGCTCGCGATCGTCCGTCTGGGTGATTTCCTCACCGACGACGACTGACAAAAACCGAACGGCATATGGGGCGTATGGCGTACCCCTGCCACCGCTGAGCCGGGTTAGCGACCGGTAACGCCAGGCGCGTGGCTATCGCGCCATTTGCGAGACGAAATTTAGCTCCCGACCCTCTCAGGCCGTCGATTAAGGCGGAATCGGGCGACCATAGACGGCTTCGGCCGTGGCCTGATTGGGGACCATTCCCGGCGGCTTCGGCCGCTCTTGTTATCGACGGCGCGGCTCCGACCGAAACGTTCTGCAGGACCTTTGGAATCTGTTGACTGGCTCGGCCGGGGAATCTCGGCCGAGCGTTTCCATCAGCAGATTCTAGGTCTTGACCTCTCAAGCGCTCACCAACCGAAAGCTACAGGAAGGATTGAAATTGAGCAAGGCAACATTCCCCGACAAACTGAGGACGCAGATGAGGATGACACTCCCGATGATCGACAAGAACATCAGGTGCAGGGCGAACACCTCACGACAGTCGTTGATGAAGGCGTCCGGATTGAACGACAACCAGCTCCAGGCCGCTCTGAAAATGGCCTACGGAGAGAAGGGCGTGCCAGCTCCCGTCTACCGTTCTCTCGCCGCCGGCAAGATGTACGATTCCGAGTCTCTGCTGTTGACGCTGGCCAAATGGTGCGGGATGTGGTCTTATGTCATCGATTAAGCCGTCGTTGCACGAGGTATTGCACTATCCGGAGGAATCGCGCAGGATGCTCATGCAGGGCTTCGCCGACGCTGTGGACCGCATCGCGGCGAACAACGGGCGCACCGACATCGAACTGTTCCAGGTCTGCCGGGCGCTCGGCGCGCCGAACGTGCCATCGCTGCTCAGCCTCAAAGATGAGGGGCTGCCGGTGTACCGTGTCGGCACCTGGCGCATCGACTGCCGCAGTTTCCGTAAATGGGCCACGACATACACGCCATACCGGCCTCAGACGAAATCACAAACCGCATATGAAGGTGAGCCACTGTTTTGAAACCGCAGATTCGTATCTCGCTTGACGTCGAGGACCACGACCTGCCGCAGCCCGGTGACGTGGAGATAGGCCAGAACATCATCTGCCCGGACGGGCCGCGCATGGTCTGGTCGGACATCTCGAAGGCCGACTGGCCGATTGTCGCCGCGAAGCTGGAACAGATCGCGCTGCTGCTCAGGAACAAGGCCACGGCATGACCCGCATCAGCATGCTGACCACCACCGAGACCGCGACCAGACTGAACGTCAGCAAACGCACGCTGATCCGGTGGCGGCAGTCCATCCCGATCATCGGACCGCCGCCAATCCGCATCGGCAACTCGATCATGTACGCCGAACAGGACGTGAACGGCTGGATACTCACCCAACGAGAGAAAGGTAAAGCATGAGAAGACAGACCGTAGATCCACGCATCCGCGCGAAGGTCATAGCGACATACGGCAACCGGTGCTGGCTCGGCATGCCGGGCTGCTCCATCACCGCTACCGAGGACGACCACATCATCCCGTTCAGCCATGGCGGCAGGGACACCGTGGCCAACCTGCGCCGAGCGTGCAAGCATTGCAACGCGATGCGCCAGGACCGTGTGCTGAGCGGATACGGCGCGACATTGCACGCGGTCATCGGACCGCCACGGGCCGACTTCGGCATGGCCATGCAGTCCATGCTCCGCCGTGACAGCATCGTTGTCAGCTTCGACAGTCTGCTGCGTGACCTGTGCCCGACGCAATCCAAAGCGACCGATGGGCTGCGCCTCGCCGGCGCAGTGCTCTACGGCTTTGGCTGCGGCCCAGTGTGGCCGATGCTCTACGTGCTGGCCTCGCGGGTGTTCCCCGAGCGCAGCGGCGCGGCTTACGCCACGATGATGCTCTTTTCCGTGGCCGGCGACTCCTTCGCTCCGGCGGTGCTCGGCTCGGGCGTGAACAATGTGAACGTCACCTTTATCCTCTGCGGAGCGCTCTCGCTGGTGGTGGCCGCCGGGGCCTGGTACGCGGCGCGCCGCTACGGTCACTCGTCTTGACAGAAGCGCGCCGGCTTGCTATAATATCAGCCATAATATACCAAAAGGGGGAATCCGCCTTGGGCCCAATCGCGGGTCAAATACTGCTGCAATTCGTCTTCATCGCCATCAACGCCATTTTCGCGGCGACGGAGATCGCCCTCATCTCTCTGAATGAAAACAAGCTCCGGCGCGAGGCGGACGCGGGCGACAAGCGCGCGGCGCTGATGCTGAAGATATCCGAAACGCCGACCACCTTCCTTTCCACCATACAGATCGCCATCACGCTGTCCGGTTTTCTCGGCGCGGCCTTCGGCGCGGACAACTTCGCCGATCGCATCACCGATTATTTCGTCAACACGGTGGGCGTCACCGCCATCCCCGCCTCGACCATCAACACGCTGTCGGTCGTGGTCGTCACCATCATCATCTCCTACTTCACGCTGGTGCTGGGCGAACTGGTCCCCAAGCGCGTGGCGATGAAGAAGTCCGAGCAGATCGCGCGCGTGATCTGCGGCTTCATCAACGGCATGTCCAAGGTCTGCAAGCCCATCATCTGGCTGCTCACCAAGTCCACCAACGGCGTTCTGCGCCTGATGCACATCAGCCCCGAGGATGAGGAAGAGGAAGTCTCCGAGGAGGAGATCCGCTACATGGTGGATGTCGGCGAGGAAAAGGGCACCATCGAGACCAGCGAGCGGGACATGATCGAGAACATCTTCGAGTTCAACAACATCACCGCCGAGGACGTCATGGTCCACCGCACCGACATGCGCTTTATCTGGATGGACTCCACCCACGACGAGATCATTGAGACCATCCGCTCAAGCGGCCTTTCCCGCTTTCCCGTCATCGGCGAGGACGCCGACGACGTCAAGGGCCTGCTCATCGCCCGCGACTATCTGCTCAACGAGGAGCGCGCCGAAAAGCAGCCCCTGGAGGCGCTCATCCGCCCGGCCTATTTCGTGCCTGAGAGCGTGCGCGCGGACGTGCTCTTCCGCAACATGCAGATCAAGAAGGTGCACATGGCCATCGTCGTCGACGAATACGGCGGCACCAGCGGCCTGGTGACCATGGAGGACCTCCTCGAGGAGATCGTCGGCAACATCTACGACGAGACCGACCCCCTCGAAGCCCGGGAGATCACCGAACT
>ERZ772821.1885-NODE-1885-length-11766-cov-41.601742_pt1 | contig 11766 bp, 10 predicted proteins | sample MGYA00580859_ERZ772821 | MGnify/ENA primary metagenome ERZ772821 (study PRJEB29015, sample SAMEA2737674) | human gut metagenome | biome: human gut; feature: human-associated habitat; material: faeces | place: China | collected 2012 ...
CCATGAGCGGCGCGGGCAAAAGCCTGCTGTGCGCGGCGCTCTGCCGCATTTTTGCCCAGGATGGCTGGCGGGTGGCCCCGTTCAAAAGCCAGAACATGGCGCTGAACAGCTTTGTGACCCGTGACGGGCTGGAAATGGGCCGCGCCCAGGTGGTGCAGGCCCAGGCAGCCGGGGTGGAACCGGATGTGCGGATGAACCCCATCCTGCTCAAGCCCAGCAGCGATATTGGCAGCCAGGTGATCGTCAATGGGGAAGTGCGTGGCCAGATGCCGGCGGCGGAGTATTTCCGCCGTAAAAAACAGCTCATCCCCGATATTCTGGCGGCTTACAACAGCCTGGCGGAAGATTTTGATATTATCGTCATCGAGGGCGCGGGCAGCCCGGCAGAGATCAACCTGAAAGCCGATGACATCGTGAACATGGGGCTGGCCAAGCTGGTGGATGCCCCTGTGCTGCTGGTGGGTGATATTGACCGCGGCGGCGTGTTTGCCCAGCTGTTTGGCACGGTGGAACTGCTGGAGCCGGACGAACGGGCACGTATCAAAGGGCTTATCATCAACAAGTTCCGCGGCGATGTTGGGATTCTGCGCCCCGGCCTTGCCATGCTGGAAGAGAAAACCCACCTGCCGGTGTTTGGCGTTGTGCCGTACTTAAAGGCGGATATTGAGGACGAGGATTCGCTTTCCGACCGGCTGCAGGTCAAAAATGCCGTCAAGCCGCTGGATGCTGCCATTGTGCGGCTGCCGCATATTTCCAACTTTACGGACTTTATGCCGCTGGAGCAGCACCCGCTGCTTGGCGTGCGCTATGTGCAGACCACCCGCGAGCTTGGCACGCCGGACTGCGTGATCCTGCCCGGTACAAAAAATACGGTGGACGACCTGCTGTGGCTGCGCCAGTGTGGGCTGGAAGCAGCCATCAGCAAGCTGGCCCAGCGCGGCACACCGGTACTGGGGGTGTGCGGCGGCTACCAGATGCTGGGCCAGACCCTGGCCGACCCGGAAGGCACCGAGAGCGGCCGCCCGCAAACCCTGCGCGGCCTTGGCCTGCTGCCCACCCAAACCACCTTTGCCGCCGAAAAGCGCCGCACCCAAAGCCAGGCGACCGTGACGGCAGCCCCCTTTGCCGGGGCGCACCTGACCGGGTACGAGATTCACACCGGGCGCACCACTGTGCAGGGCGCACCGTTCTGCACCCTGGCGGACGGCACCCCCGAAGGCTGCGTGCAGGGCCAGGTGTTTGGCACCTACCTGCACGGCCTGTTTGACAGCGGCGAGCTGACCGAGCAGTTTGCCGCCTATCTTTGCCGCCGCAAGGGGATTGACCCCGCCGCGGCAGCACCGATCTCCATGCAGGAATACCGTACCCAGCAGCTGGATCTGCTGGCCGATGGGGTACGCCATAACCTGGATCTGGCCGCCGTGTATGCGGCTATGGGCCTTGCACAGCCCGCCGAAAGGGGAAATGACCAATGATGCCGCAGCACCACCTGCCCGCCGATATTGAACGCACCAGCATGAAAATTATTGCCGGGGAGCTGGCCCAGCGCGGGCTGGACATCCCGCCGGAAAACGCCCCTGTAGTCAAGCGGGTCATCCACACCACCGCGGATTTTGACTATGCGCAGACCCTGCACTTTACCCCCGGCGCGGTAGCCGCCGGTATTGCTGCTATGCACGCCGGGGCAACGATCATCACCGATACCAACATGGCCCTGGCAGGCATCACCAAGCCGGGCCTGGCCAAGCTGGGCGGGCAGGCACTCTGCTTTATGGCGGACCCCGCTGTGGCTGCAGCGGCCAAACAGGCGGGCACCACCCGCGCCGTGGCCGCCATGCACAAGGCTGCGGCCGAATACCCCGGCGCCGTGCTGGCCGTGGGCAACGCCCCCACCGCCCTGCTGACGATTGCCGAGAAAATTGAAAACGGCCTGCGCCCGGCGCTGGTTATCGGTGTGCCGGTGGGCTTTGTGAACGTGGTGGAAAGCAAGGAGCGCCTGATTGCCGTGTGCGAAAGCCACGGCGTGCCCGCCATTGTTGCCATGGGCCGCAAGGGCGGCAGCAACGTGGCGGCGGCCATCTGCAACGCGCTGATCTATTCCGCCGCCGAAATGCTGGATCCCACCGCCCGCGGATGGAAATAAGCAGGAGAATATCGCCACAGCCCGGTACCGCACTTTTTGGAGCAAAGCGGATACCGGGCTATTGTTATCTCACGGCGGCATTATAATGGCAGTATCAACGATACAATCAAAATAAATGGGAACGCTCTTCTTACCGCGTGAAAAAGGGCACCAAAAGCAACAGCCACAGCGGGCTTGCCCGTTGTGGCTGTTGTATTGCTTCTGCGTTTTGATTATGATAGGGAAAAAATGAAGCAAACCGTATGCTTATAAAGCAAACGCCATTGCATCTCCTGGCGCAAGCCCCCCGTCACTCACTTTTCCACCGCCATTGCGATCTGCTCGCGGGTGATGGGCAGCTCATAAAAGCGTTTGTGGGTGGCGTGGTAGATGGCATCGGCCACGGCGGGCAGCGGGGTGTTGATGACGACCTCACCGATGGACTTTGCGCCAAACGGGCCGGTGCCCTCGTAGCTGCTCTCAAAACTTACGTCAATATGTCCAATATCAGTGCGGCAGGGGATCTTGTACTGCATCAGGGAGCTTTCGCGCGGCATGCCGCGGTCATTGTAGGTCACATTCTCGGTCAGCGCCATGCCGATGCCCTGCAAAATGCCGCCCTCGGCCTGCACGCGGGCCAGGTTCGGGTTTACAGGGGTACCGCAGTCGACCGCGGCCACATAGTTCACCACCTGGGCTTCGCCGGTTTCCAGGTCAACTTCCACTTCGGCGGCGCCAACCATAAACGGCGGGGGCGAAATCTCCGAGCTGTGGGTTACGGTGGCTTCCAGCGCCACCGTGTTGCCGCACTGGGATGCCGCGGCAATGCTGGCCAGCGGTACGCGCTGGGTGCCATCCTCGCTCGTCACGGCATCGCCGGTAAACAGCACGGCGGCTTTGTCCAACCCAAGCATCTGTGCCCCCAGGGTGCAGATCTTATCTTTCAGTTCCAGCGCACACTTTTCCACGGCCTTGCCGGTCACATAGGTTGTGCTGGACGCATAGGAACCGGAATCATAGGGGGAAGAATCGGTATCTGCGCCCAAAACCGCAATGTTTTCCAGCGGGCATTCCAGCACTTCAGCAGCAATCTGCGCCAGGATCGTATCGCAGCCGGTGCCCATATCCGCTGCGCCGATGGAGAGGGTATAGAACCCGTCATCGTTAATTTTCAGCGTGGCACTGCCCACGTCCACATGGTCGATGCCGGAGCCCTGCATGGCCATGCCCATGCCAACAGCACGCACCTTGCCGTTGCCGATCTCGCGCACGGGGTACTTATGGTCCCAATCCATCCTGTCATGCACGGTTTTCAGGCAGCGGTCCAGCGCACAGCTGGTGTTGACCTGGCCATAGTAGGCGGGCATAACATCGCCCTCATGGATAATGTTGCGCTGCCGGAGCTCAAACGGGTCCATCCCCAATTTGTCGGCCAGCTCATTCACAGCGGATTCCACCGCAAACAGACCCTGGGTTGCGCCGTACCCGCGGTACGCACCCGATGACATGTGGTTGGTGTAAACAACATCGCTGACAAAGCGGAACGCTTCGGCCTTGCCGTACAGCGGGATGGACTTGTGGCCCGAAAGCCCCACCGTTGTGGGGCCGTGCTCACCGTAAGCGCCGGTGTTGGAAAGGGTGTGCAGGTCAATGCCCTTGATGATGCCGTCCTTTGTTGCGCCCAGCCGCACGTGCATCTCCATCTCATGGCGCGGGGTTGAAGCCGTCTGGCTTTCAAAGCGGGTATAGATGATCTTGCTGGGCTTCTTCGTTTTCCAGGTAACAAAGGCAGGGTAAACCTCGCACACTGACGTCTGTTTTGCGCCGAACCCGCCGCCGATGCGCGGCTTGGCAACGCGGATCATGGATTTGGGGATGTGCAGGGCGTTTGCCAAAATGCGGCGGCAATGGAACACGATCTGCGTTGAGCTGAGCACATTCAGCCGCCCGTAAGCATCAATGCTGCAATAAGTGCGGAAGGTTTCCATCATGGCCTGCTGGCAGGCGCGGGTGTGGTAGGTGTGGTCAATGACCACATCGCACCCAGCCAACACCGCCTCAATATCACCCTCGCCGGATTCATCGTGGGCGCAGAGGTTGCGGTTCTTGTCAGCTCCGATGCCGGGAACAAGGGCTTCCCAGTTATCCTCCGGGTGCACAAGAGTAGGGTTATCGAGCGCTGTGTGGAAATCCAGCACCGCGGGCAGAACTTCATATTCCACCTGAATCAGCTTCATCGCCTTATCGACGCATTTTTCGTCTTTGCCCGCAAGGATCGCAACAACATCCCCGGCAAAGCGGACATGGCGGTCGATCACAAGGCGGTCGTAAGGGCTCATTTCGGGGTAGGTCTGGCCCGCCTGGGTGTAGCGGCGGGCGTTCTGGTCCACATCTTTCCAGGTGTAAATTACCTCCATGCCGGGCACAAGCATGGCGCGGGAGGTATCAATATTTTTGACGATCGCATTGGCGTGGGGGGAGCGCAGCAGCTTGACGATGAGACAGTCCTGCGGGATAACATCATCCATGTACACAGGCTGGCCGGTTACAAGCTGCATGGCGTCCTTCTTGCGCACAGGCTGGTTCACAGTTTTCATTGGGCAGCCTCCTTTGATTTTTTCCACGCCAAAAAGTTCTGGATCCCGCGCAGCTGGCCTTCGTACCCGGAGCAGCGGCAAAGGTTGCCCGCAAGGTATTCCTTGATCTCCTCCTCATTGGGGTCGGGTTTTTCGCGGAAAAGGGCCAGCGCATTCATGATAAAGCCGGGGTTGCAGAAGCCGCACTGCTCGGCCCCCTGGTCAGCGATGAACGCGCCGAACTCAGCGGCTTCCTCCTGCAGGCCCTCCAGCGTGGTAACGCTGCGGCCATCCACCCGCGCCGCCAGTACAGAGCAGGAAAGCACCGGCTTTTCGTCCAAAAACACGGTGCACAGCCCGCAGTTGGCGGTTTCGCACCCGCGCTTGACGCTTTTGCAGCCTAAAGAGCGCACCAGATCAATCAGCAGGGTATCAGGGGCAATCTCAGCAGCTGTTTTTTTATGGTTCAACGTAAAATGAATTTGCATCAGAGCACCTCCAGGTTCCCCAGTGCCTGTACGGCACGCTTGACAAGCACCCCCACCAGATGGGTGCGGTAGGCGGCACTGCCGCGCAGGTTGCTGCCGGTGGGCACCGCAGCCTGTACGGCGGCGGGCAGCTCATCCGGGGCGGCCGTGGGGCAGACAAGCATGGCTTTCATGGGGCGTGCACCGATGGCAAAGCGGTAGGCTCCATCCGCCGTGCGTGCAGCAGCGCAGGTCAAAATCGGGAAGTCCGTCTGGGTGGCCCGCACAGACTGGTAATGCACTGCAAGCCCCGGCGTCTTTTTTATGTAAACATGGGTCAAAATATCACGGTCATAGGGCAGGGCGGCAAACTGTGCAATGGGCATCCGGCCTGCTTTGTACAGCTCCACATCGCAGTCCAGCGCCAGCAGCAGCGTTAATACGTCTGAAAAGCCAAACCGCCCGTACACGCTGCCGCCCACGGTGGCGCAGTTGCGGAACTGCACCCCCACAATATGGCGCACGGCCTCCCGCATGGCGCCGTTGGTGGCCGCGTTCAGCGCGGCGTGGGTTTCCAGGCTGCGCAGCGTTGCCATGGCGCCAATGGCAAATTCGGTATCGGTTTCTTCAATGGTATCCAACCCCAGCGCAGATAGGTCAATGGCTGTGCCAACGCTGATTTTTTCCATTTTCAGCCACAGCATCCCTCCCAGCACCCGGTTCGGGCGCTTCTGGTTCAGCTGCCATGCTTCTTCCAGTGTGGCGGGGCGGGCATATTCTCGAATTGTTATCATAGAATGCTCTCCGTTTTTGGGTAAAATCATACTTTTGTGTAGAACCACTTTTATTTTACCACAAATTCTGCTATAATTCCGTTGTTGTTTGAAAAACACAACGAAATATTGGTTTTAGAAGGAAGTAAGAAACATGAAAATGACCAAAATGACCGCCCTGCTGCTGGCCGCCGCTATGGCACTGACAGCCTGCGGCAGCACCGCTGCTGCCAGCAGTACCGCAGCCAGCGAGGCTGCTTCCGTAGAGGCTACCGCAGCCCCGGAAGCCACTGCTGCACCGGAAGAGCCTGCCGCCGAAACGGCGGTTACCTACCCGCTGACCGTTACCGACCAGCTGGGCCGCGAAGTTACCATTGAGGAAGAACCCAAAACCCTTGCCAGCGGCTACTACATTTCCACCAGCCTGCTGATTGCGCTGGGCGTGCAGAACGAGCTGGTTGGCGTGGAAGCCAAAGCCGACAAACGCAACATCTACAGCCTGTCCGCCCCGGAGATCCAGTCCCTGCCCAGTATTGGCACCGCCAAAGAGTTTGACCTGGAAGGCTGCGCTGCGCTGGCCCCGGATCTTGTCATCGTGCCCGCCAAGCTCAAGGATTCCATCCCCCAGATGGAGGAAATGGGCCTGACCGTGCTGGCTGTTAAGCCGGAAAACCAGGCCGGCCTGTTCGGCGCGATCGAGCTGCTGGCACAGGCAACCAACACCACCGCCCGCGGCGAGGAGCTGGAAATGGCCATTGACAGCAACCTGGCCGCCCTGGCCGAAGCCGTTGCCGGCACCGATGCCCCCAGCGTTTACCTGGCAGGCAACAGCTCCGTGTTGGAAACCGCAGGCCCCGCCATGTATCAGAACACGATGATCGAAAACGCCAACGGCACAAACGTCGCCGCCAGCGTGGAAGATACCTACTGGGCCGAAGTTTCCTATGAGCAGATCCTGGATTGGAACCCCGATTACATCATTCTGGCATCCGATGCTGAATATGACGTTGATTCTGTTTTGAACGATGCCGCCCTGGCGGACTGCACCGCCGTCAAGGAGAGCCATGTTTACCAGCTGCCCCACGCTGTTGAGGCTGTGGATTCCCCCGTGCCGGCCAGTTTCCTTGGCAGTGTTTATCTTGCCAGCGTGCTGCACCCGGAGCAGGTGACCGAGGAGTATTACCACGCCGCTGCCGATGAATTCTATGGTAGCTTCTATGGCTTTACCCCCGAATCTTATGAATAATAACCGCAAACGCACGGCGCTGTGCCTTCTGGGCGCAGCGCTCTGCGTTTTTATAGCCTTTGGTGCGGCACTTTATTTCGGCCGTTATCCCATAACCCTGCAGGCACTGCTGGCGGGGGACGCTATGGCAGTGCGCACCTTTACGGTACTGCGCCTGCCCCGTGCCGTGATGGCGCTGGCGGGCGGGTTCGGTCTTGGCGTGGCGGGCTTTGTGTACCAGACGGTTTTCCGCAATCCACTGGCAAGCCCGGATATCATTGGGGTATCGTCGGGGGCCAGCGTTGGCGCGGCATTTGCCATCTTGTTTGTCTCTTCGGGCACGCTGGGCACCACGGTATGCGCCTTTGCGGGCGGGCTGGCAGCGGTGTTTCTCTCGCTTGGCTTGGCGGCCGCCGCGCCGGGGCGCAGCAAGATGAACCTGGTGCTGGCGGGCATTGCCGTACATGCGCTGGCGCAAACTCTTTTGATGCTGCTAAAGCTGACCGCTGACCCGGAAAAAGAGCTGGCCAGCATTGAATATTGGATCATGGGCAGCCTGGCGGGGGTAACGCAAAGCCGGGTGTGGTTCCCCGTTCCAATGGTTATTTCCTGCTGCGCCGTAATTTTTGCTTTGCACCGTCAGGCGATGCTTTTATCCGTGGAAGAGGATGAAGCGCGGCTGCTGGGGGTTCCGGTGGGGCGGATGCGTTTTCTGCTGCTGACATTGGCAACGCTGGTGGTGGCCGCGGTTGTCAGCGTGACTGGGCTGATCAGCTTTGTCGGGCTGCTGGCCCCCCACTGTGCGCGGCTGCTGGCGGGGCACAACCGCCGCTCCACCAGCCTGCTCAGCGGGCTGGTGGGCAGCACGCTGCTGCTGGCGGCGGATACCATTGCCAAAACGGTGGCGGCAACCGAACTGCCGGTCAGTATCTTCACCTCGCTGCTGGGTGTTCCGTTTTTGCTCTACCTTATTATAAAGCCGGGGAGGGAGACGCGGTAATGTTCACTGTGGAGAATCTGGCCGTCCGTCTTGGCGATAAGAACATCCTGCAAAATGTTCATTTTACGATAGATACCCCCGGCCAGCTGGTGGGAATATTGGGGGCGAACGGCAGCGGAAAAACCACCCTGCTGCGCGCAGTGGCCGGGCTTTTGCCCCATACGGGGTGCTGCCTGATGGATGGTGTGCCGCTGGAAAGCCTTTCTACCAGGTGTCTGGCACAAACGGTCAGTTACATCCCGCAGCAAAGCGGAATTTCGGTGTCCATGTCTGCACGGGAAGTTGTGCTGATGGGCTGCAACCCCCGCCTTGGCGTGCTGCAAAGCCCCACCGCTGCCATGTGTGCGGCAGCGGAAGAAGCCCTGCGCACGGTAGGCCTGGCGGATAAAGCCGAGCAGGACTACCTGACGCTGAGCGGCGGCGAACGCCAGCTCTGTATTCTGGCACGTACCTTTGTGGAGGATGCGCCTTTGCTGCTACTGGATGAACCGGACAGCGCCCTGGACCTTGCCAACCGCAGCCATATGGCGGCGCTGCTGGCAGAATTTGTGCATGCAAGCGGCAAAACAGCGCTGATCTGCCTGCATGACCCCATGCTGATGCTGGACTGGTGCGATACGCTGATCGTGCTGCAAAACGGGCAGGTTGGAGCTATGCTGTACCCCAGAACCGACCCGGTTGAAGCGCTGCAATCCGCGCTGGCAGCAGTATACGGCCCGCTGGAACTGGTGCCCGTGACCGACCGCACGGGCCGGGTGCGGCTGGCGCTGCTGCCGTTGTGAGGAAAGAAAAATGAAACCGAAGATTCGTGTGATGCTCTGCGATGATATCGGCGAGCGCTTTTTTGGCGAAGGCCCCTGCCGCCTGCTGCACCGGATTGAAGAGACCGGCTCACTGCGGGCGGCGGCACAGGCCATGGGGCTTTCTTACTCCAAAGCGCTGCGCATGGTCAAGCGGGCAGAAAAAGAATTGGGCTTTGCGCTGACCCGCAAAACCATTGGCGGGCGCGGCGGCGGGGGCAGCACCCTGACGGATGAAGCCCGCAATTTTATGGAAAGGTATGAGGCTTACCGTGATGCCTGTGTACAGACTGACCGCGAGCTCTATTATAAGTTCTTTCCGGGTGAGCGGTAAGCGCCACCTGCTGTTGACCGGCGGGCGCGGTACGGGAAAAACCACCCTGCTGCGTGCGCTGGTGCCATTGCTTTGCCCCGGGGCACAGGAAATTACCACAGCAGCGTACCCTGCGGACCGTGTGGAAATTCGAGAAAGTGTGGGCGGAAAAATAGCGGTGATCGGCCGCTTTGACCCGGCACTGCCCCCAGGCGAAAACCGGATGCGCCCCGTGGCGGATGGCTTTTTGCTGCTGGGAGTACCCGCCCTGCACCGCATGGCGGCAGGGGAGAGCGAATGGGCGGTGCTGGATGAACTCGGTTACCTGGAAAATAGCTGCCCCGAATTCCGGCAGGCAGTGGAAGCGCTGCTGGATGCAAAGCGCGTTCTCGCTATTGTGCGTAAGCAGGATACCCCATTTTTAACCGCACTGCGCGCCCGGCAGGACGCTTTTGTGGTGGATTTGGACGATCCCGCGCCCGCTCTCGGCTGCGTGGTTATGGCGTCCGGGCTGGGGCGGCGGTTTGGCGGCAACAAGCTGCTGGCGGATTTTTGCGGTGCACCGCTGATCGCCAATGCGCTGGCTCTAGCCGCCCTGCCGCTGCTGGCCTGCCGCATTGTCGTGACCCGCTCGGAAGAGGTTGAGGCGCTCTGTAACGCGCAGGGCGTCCCCGTTCTGCGCCACGCGCAGCCCTACCGCAGCGATACGGTCCGGCTGGGGCTGGCGGCATTGCTGGGAAAAGAGCCCGCTTTGCGCGGCTGCCTGTTTCTGCCGGGGGATCAGCCGCTGCTCACGCAGCAAAGTGTGGAAGCACTGGCGCTGGCAGCGGCCCCCGATGCCATTATGCGGCTGTGCGCTGCCGATGGCACCCCCGGCAGCCCAGTGCTGTTCGGCGCGGATTATTTTTCGGAGCTGCTTCACCTGCCGGATGGCCGAGGCGGCAATGCCGTTGCGCGGGCCCACCCCGGTTCCGTCTGCCTTGTGTCCGCCCGGAACGATGCCGAACTGAGGGATGTGGATACGCGGGAGGACCTGAACCAGCTGCGTCAGCTGACAAACAGATAAAAATACCGTGCAGTTCAAAAAAGCTGCACGGTATTTTTTATTTCATCACCTATTATATGATTGTAAACTGGCAGGCCCGCATGGCATCCAGCGCGGTCTGGTGGCTCTGGGGCGTTACCCCGGCGCAGCAGTCCGACAAAACTTCGATCTCTGTTTCCGGGAAAGCTGCACGCAGTACCATGGCGTTGCTAATCACGCAGATATCGGTGCAGTAGCCATAAATAACAATTTTTTCAATATCTTCAACAGCCTTGTTGTGTGCCATCAGTTCATCCAGAATCTCACTGGGCAGCATATAACTGCCGAACGTGGGTTTGTCCACAATGTGGCACACTTCCGGCTCGGTGTCCGCCATGACGTTTTCCAGTTCGGGCGCAAAATTCCAGCCATCCTCACCCTCAATGCAGTGCTCGATCGGCAGGCTGCGGCCCTCCCGCGTGGTCAGGTAGTTGTCCTGGTGGGTATCACGGGTAAAGAACATCCAGTGCCCGGCCTGCGCGTGTGCCCGCGCGGTCTCTGCCAGGTGCGCCACATTGGCCTGCGCCTGTGTGTTGGCCAGTGCCCCGGTAATAAAATCTTTCTGCACATCAATCACAAGATCAAGGGTGATTTTTTCGTCATTCATAGCATTTGCTCCCTGTCCACAGTATTTTCTCCAAGGTGTCTTTACACCTTAGTATACAGCATTTCTTTGCCGCCGTAAAGATTTTCGTTCTTGTTAAAGCAGCAGAATGATACGGCAAAACGGGAACCGACAGGTGAGCGCTGCATGATCTCTGATACATCGTCCGCGTTGTCCAGCCACCCACTGCATCCACTGCAGGGTCCATCAAAAGCATAATGCTGATGGTGACGAAGCCAGCGCAGCCTGTGCAGCGGCGCACGCCAGCTTTTCTGGCGGCATTCTGGCAGACGGCATTGACCTGCGCGATATGAACCGGAAACGCAAAGCCAGATTGACGCCACAAAAGTAATGATCCAGCAGACTTCCGATCGTATTGTACAGTATCAAAATGAGATGAAAATCTTGATACTGTATTGTTCTGTCTCTCCTCTATATTTCGCTAAACAGAGCTTTAGCGAAATTACGTGTTTGGCTTAAACATTCTGCCCATCGCCCCATTCCTATCTCTAAATCTCCTTAAATCACTTAAAGATTCTCCCGGTACCATGTGCGGCAATGCCTTCAGGCTGCTTATAACTTTATAACCGTATTGAGGGTGAGGATGGCTGGAATTTTGCGCCCGATGCACTTCATGCCAGCGCTTTTTGCTTATGTGTGATAAAGAAGTAATATTCAAGCGAGATTTCCCGCTTGCGGCGGCTGCGTATGCTCCGGGCTGCGTCTATGGCAGCGTGGCGAATAACGGTCTTGCAAAAGGCATCGTGTGTATGCCGGATATGTTCTTGATACTTTTCGTGTT
>ERZ772821.1897-NODE-1897-length-11684-cov-4.065698_pt1 | contig 11684 bp, 7 predicted proteins | sample MGYA00580859_ERZ772821 | MGnify/ENA primary metagenome ERZ772821 (study PRJEB29015, sample SAMEA2737674) | human gut metagenome | biome: human gut; feature: human-associated habitat; material: faeces | place: China | collected 2012 ...
TGATCAGGGCGCCCAGGATGTGGGGCAGATGGCCGTCGTCGAGCAGGATGTTGCAGGCGCCGCGGACGTCCTGGCCGAACTTGTTCATCTCAGCCGCCTCGCCGTTGGTCTGATACCACGCGCCATGGTGCACGGCGGCGGTGCCCGGCATGCAACGGTTGGTGACGTAAGCGGTCAGCAGCATCTCGCCGCGGTCGCTGTACACGCGGCACAGGTCGCCGTCCTTGATCCCGCGCTGCTTGGCGTCGACGCCCGAGATCCAAACGGCATGGCGGTAGCATTCCTCGCGCATGAACGGGTTGTTGTCGTTGCTGGAATGCTGTCGGTAGATGGAGACCGGGGTGACCAGGGACAGCGGGTAGTCCTTCGCCTTCGGGTTGTAGAAGCCGTCGTTGGAGGCGCTTCCGATGTCGCCCTCCACGTAGCTGGGGCTCCACACGGGCATGGGCTCGATATGGCCGCGCCAACGCGACTCGGTCATGTCGTGGGTCTTCACGAAGTTCGAAGAGAACTCGATCTTGCCGCTGGGAGTGCCAAACGGGCTCTCTCCGCGCTCGAGCATCAGCTTGAACGGATAGTACGGCTGATCGATCTCGGTGCGGATGACCGGATGGGCGTTGAACTCCTCCCAGGTCGGACGCTCCTCATAGCCCAACGCGTACATGAGGGCCTCGTTGTCGGCCCATTTCTCGAAGGCCTCCTTGTAGACGGCCTCCTGGGCATCGACCCAGTCCTCCCACTCGACGTCCTTCATGCGCGGATTGTAGCCTTCGACGACCTCGTCGCCCAGGCGCTTGGCGATCTGGGTCCACACCCACTCGCGCGAGCGGACCTCGCCGGGGAAGTCGACGCCGCGGCCGCAGAACGTGAAGTAGTTGCGCATGCCGTTGGGGCCGCTCACGAAACGCTGATGGCCGTACATGTACTCGTCCATGCCCTCGAACTGCCACACCGGAGCCGGCAGGACGATGTCGCACATCTCAGCGGTCGGCTGGTTGAGATGCCACTGGAAACCCCAGTTGAACTCGGTGTTCGCCATGCCGCCCATGCGCTTGTTGACGTTGGAGTGGTTGTTGGAGTAGTTGTTGTCGAAGATGATCATCTCGACATGGGGCAGAGGAGAGTCGTTCGTCGGCGAGCCGATGCGATGACGGAACTCGTCCTCGCTCATGCGGCCCTCCCAGTAGTCGTCCTGGCAGGCGAGGATCTCGGTGAGGCAGTTGTTGTTGAACAGCACCGGGACCTTGTAATCGCCCGGGTTGCGCTGCCAGTCCGCCCAAGGTGCGGGGATGCGGCCCGGCGTGGGCAGGCAGGCGCCGCTCTCACAGCCGCCGGGGCAGGCGATGTTGCCCGTCATCGCCTGCAACAGCATCGAGGCGATGGCGCTGTAGTCGCCCATGTGGCGCTTGGCGCAGGAATAGAAGTACTGCAGGTGGACCGGCTTGGTGGTGCCGTACAGGCGCGCGAACTCGCGGATGGTGTCAGCGGGGACCGCGCAGATCGGAGCCGCCCACTCGGGGGTCTTCTTGATTCCGTCCTCGCCCTCGCCCATCACGTAGGCGCGCCATTCCTCGAAGCCGGTGGGCTCGACCCACTGCTCGACGAACTCGTGGTCGATGAGATCCTCTTCGTAGAGGACCTGGGCGACCGCCAGCATCATGGCGAGGTCGGTGCCGGGGCGGATGGGAATCCACTGATCGGCGAGGATCTCGGCGCTCTGCGTGTAGCGGGGATCGATGACGATGGTCTTGCAGCCGTACTCATGGGCGAGCTGCATATAGTAGGACGTCGGACCGAACCAGGCGACGACCGGGTCCATGCCCCACATGATGAACAGCTTCGAGTTGAAGATGTCGGATGCCTCGAAGCCCGGCAAGGCGTCGGAGCGGCCCTGCGCGCAACGCGTCAGATCGACGCCGAGGTGCAGCATCTCGCCAGCAGCGTGGCCGGACGTGGAGTGCTCGCCCCAAGCGCCGAAGCCCGCCTCCCACCACGGAGCCAGCGGAAAGCCGTTCTTCTCGAAGCTCGGATACTGCGAATGGAAGATGCCGTAGGGACCGTATTTGCCCTTGATCTCCTTCATCTTCTCAGCGATGGTGTCGAGCGCCTCTTCCCAGCTGATCTGGACGAAATATCCGTTGCCGGCGCCCTTTCCGCCCACGCGCTTCATGGGATGGAGAAGGCGCGTCTCGGCGTAGAGCTCCTTCTTCCAAGAATGCCCCATGGCGCACGGGCGCATCTGGACATTGCCCTTCCAGATGTTCTCCCAACCGCAGTCTTCGCGGCTGTCGTTCTGGTTCACGGAGTCATCGGGCTCGATCGCGAAGATCTTCCCCTCTTTGACATGGCATTTGAGGACGCATGCCGAGTCCCAGCAGCCGTTTGCCGGGCAGGACGTGTAGAAGATGCTCTCCCCCTCGCGTCGGGCGCGGCTGGCGTCGATGATGGCCTGTTTATCCATCAGCCCCTCCTTTGTCTCGTTTTACTTGCCCCTCGGGGCGGCGAGGGATGGGTCCAGGCGCGCAAACGCCGGTGCCGCCACGGATCCTCCCCCCGTATCGATAGTCGAGGATAGACACTTGACCAGCGCTTTTGATCGTCGCTCGCCGAAACGCGAAAGGGATTGCTTACCATGCCGGCAAAAAGATATTGCATGCAGCTATCGCTTTCGGCATCGGAAGCAAATCCGTTCTGCTGTTTTTCCCAAAGCTCTGGACAGCGAAACCAAACCCTTGTTCAATGATGAGCGGGTATATCCAAATCAGGGGACGAGAGAGGCTTCCGACCCGCATTCGACGCGGCAACGCCGATCCGGCGCTCGGCCGCTGCAGGAAGGGCGGGACGGATCCGACGAGACGGGGGCATCATGCTGTTTGACGATATCGAAGTGATCCTTGTGCTCTCCGAGGCGAAAAGCCTCTCCCAGGCAGCCGACCGCCTGTATATCTCGCGCCCCGGCCTCTCGCAGAGGATATCCACCATAGAAAAGCGCTTCGGGGCGCGGTTGTTCGATCGGACCTCCACCGGAATCACCCTCACCAAAGCCGGGGAAGTCGTGCTGGGGTTCGCCAAAAACGTCGAAAAGCTCGAAAAGACGCTCACCTCGCAGCTTGCCGCCATCGAAGAGCATTTCGGAGCGACGCTCAACATCGGCATGAGCTTCGCCGACGGCGTCGCGCTGCTGCCGGCGCTGGTGGCGAAATACGTCGAGTCCAATCCCGGAGTTCGCATTCATCTGGATGCCGGTTACGAACCCCAGCTGATCGACAAGATGGAGGAAGGATCGCTGGATTTCGCGATTCTGGAAAACCAACCCGAGGATCCGCGCATCATCAACGAGTTCCTCGGCTGTAAGAAGCTCGTGTTCCTGGCCCCGGACAAAGCGCCCTACAACCAGGTCGTCCATCCCGTTCCGGTTCAGACGCTGCTGCATTGGCCCATGATCATCTACGAATGGGATTCCGGACGCCACATGGTCGGCAACCGCCTGTTCCGCGAACGCTACGGCATATCCCTCGAGGACCACAACATGGTCGGCCTGTTCGACACGCATGAGGCGATGGTCGAGGGAGTGCGCGCCGGATTGGGATGGGCATCGGTTCCCGAATGCGTAGCGGAACGGTACCGGCAAACCCCCGGGATCGTTCGCTTCAGGGTGAAAACGGATCCCATGTGGTATCCGGTGTCGCTCGCATGGCCGGCGAACAAGCCCCACTCCGACGCCGCGCGCGACTTCGCCGATTTCATAAAGACGAACATACCCGAAGGCTATTTCGACAAGAACCTCGAATCCTACCTGCCCGTATAGCGCATCCGACGCGAAGCGGCTTACGGCAGGCGCTCGAACAGCCCCGCGGCGGCATCACCCGACGAGGCCGCCCCCGTCGAACGCGGCCTCGAAGAGCGCAATCAAAACCTCATAGAGGCTGCGGTCGTAATCGCTGTCGCGAAGAAGGCTCACTTGGATGCGCCGCGCGAAGCCATCGGCGTCCAAGGGCCTGAGCTTCGCGGCGGTGCCGCCCAACTCGCCCCAACTGCATTCGGGCCAAAAGCCGATGCCCAGCCCGAGCGAGATGGCGCGGCGGACGACGGCGGGATTGTCGCTCTCCAGCGACACCGTCGGATCTATCCCATAGCGCCTGCAGAGCTCGTCGCACTTTGCGCGAAATCCGAACGAACCCGCAAGCGCGATGAACGTTTTCCCCGAAAGCTCGTCCAGACGGACCGGACGATCGTCGGCCCCTTCGCTTTTCGGCATCGCAAGCATGATGCGCTCCTGGAACGAGCGCTGCGCCACGCAATCGCGAGCGGCCTCCTGCCCCACGGCCACGCCTGCACGCTGGCCGAGACGGCCTTGCTGCACCAACTCGACACGCCCATCGGGGAACTGCTCCATCCAACGGGAGACGGCCTCGATGGCAAGCGCGGAAGCCGCATCGATGCGCAGGCGCACCGTGCGCCGGGCCTCGTCCGCGATTGCGGATATCTCGGATCGCGCCCGATCGATCTCGTCCAGAGCCGCCGCAAGGTGGGCTTGAAGCACGCGTCCCTCCTCGGTGAGCGCGATTCCCCTACCCGAACGGACGAACAGCGGCGCTCCGATCTCCCTCTCGAGCCGCGAGATGCTGCGGCTGAGCGCGGGCTGCGCCACATGCAATCGATCCGCGCTCCGGGTCATATGCTCGGTTTCCGCCACGTCGACGAAATATTTCATCTGCTGAACATCCATGCGCTAAATCATATCAAATCAGTTATGAATATTACGATTTTGATATTTGTTTCAAAAACAGAGGATGGATAGCATCCCTTTTGCACGACACGGCACGGCAAAAGCAAAGGGGATGCACATGATCGCTCAGATTCTCGAAGCCGCGATGCTAATCTGCTTCGGACTATCGTGGCCGCTCAACGCCTACAAGGGATACAAAGCGCAAACCGCGGCTGGCACCAGCTGGCAGTTCATCGCGCTCATCACGATCGGCTACCTCGCCGGCATCGCCGCCAAATTCGCTTCGGGGCAGTTGAACTGGGTCCTTGCCGTCTACTTCCTCAACCTCGTGTTCTTGGCGGTCAACTGGTGGGTGTACTTCCGTAACGTCGCCCTCGATCAGGCGCGCATGAGAAGACACACCGAGGCCGGGATCGCAAACGCGGGAGCGCATTAGTGCTCGAAAGCGTCAGCCGCGAAGTCGTCGAATCGACCGGATGTCCGGTCCTCGTGGTGAAATAGCGTTCCATCCGCCCGAACGCGCTGCGCGCGCAATGCCATTCGACCGATTGCAGTATCATGGGCGCACCGCACGAATCCGTTAGGCAAGGAGCCTCCCATGAAGCAAAAACGCATCGAATCCGTTTTGCGCAACCTGGACGCCAGCGGGCTATCCCAGCTTCTGGTGAGCGATCCGCGCTCCATCCAATACCTCACCGGCGCGTACGTGGAGCCGGGCGAACGTTTTCTGGGACTCCTGCTGAGAAACGACGGATCACGGCCGACGCTGTTTTTGAATGAGCTTTTCACCGCGCCGGATGACATCGCCGTCGACGTGGTGTCGTTCAACGACACCGACGATCCGCTGGAATTGCTGGCAGCCCGCTGCGATGCCGACGCCGGCCTCGGCTGCGACAAAAACCTGCCGGCGCGGTTCCTCATCCCGATGATGGAGCGCCGCATCGCTTCCGCGTTCACGCTCGCATCGGCCGCCGTCGACGCCGCACGTGCGATCAAAGACGATCGGGAGCATGAGCTGATGCGCGCTGCCTCCGCCGCCAACGACGCGGCAATGGAGCGGTTCCGCGCGCTCGTCCACGAAGGGGTGACCGAAGCGGAGGTGGCAGCCCAGCTTGAGGGGATCTACCGCGACCTGGGCGCATCCGGCCATTCGTTCGAACCCATCGTCAGCTTTGGCGCCAACGCCGCCGACCCGCATCACGAGCCGGATGGCACCGTCCTCAAAAGCGGCGATGTGGTTTTGTTCGACGTGGGGTGCCGCAAGGACGAATACTGCTCGGATATGACGCGCACGTTCTTCTTCGAAGATGCCGACGAAGAGCAGCGGCGCGTCTACGAGATCGTCCGCCAAGCGAACGAAGCGGGCAAGGAGGCCGTGCGGCCCGGCGCTCGGTTCTGCGACATCGATGCGGCCGCACGCGAGGTTATCGAGAATGCCGGCTACGGCCAGTACTTCACGCATCGTCTGGGGCATCAGATCGGCCTCGACGTGCATGAGCCCAGCGACGTCTCCGCCGCCAACGAGGCATGCGTGCAGCCGGGCATGTGCTTTTCCATCGAGCCGGGCATCTACCTGCCCGGACGTTTCGGCGTGCGCATCGAAGACCTGGTCATCGTCACCGAAGACGGCTGCGAGGTCCTCAACGCCTACCCGCGGGATCTGAGCATCGTGCGATAGGCGCTCCTCTAAAGCCCTCCCACCGCCGCATACGACGCAGAAACATGCAGGCGTCCCGAGCGCAGCTTTCCCCGTGCGTTGCGCGACGGGCATCGCAACGCACGAGCGCCCCGCACAAGCGGGGCGCTCAAGGGATGACGGCGCAGGACCCCTGCGCCGATAACGGAGGGCGACGTTATGCGTTCGCGGGCTTTGCGTCCTTCAGCTTGCCTTGGCGCTCGAGTTGCTCCTCAAGGCACTCTTTTTCGTCGAGTTGACGCACCTCTTCCTTCGACAAGCCCCTCCAGGTGGGTTCGATGCCTTTCTTCTCGTCTATTTTCTGAGAAACGAATCCAGGGGCAAGATAGGCGATCCAGCAGATGATCGCGCCATACAGATTCACGCCGAGGAAGTTGGCGTAATCGCCGGAGCCGATATTCATGAACGCGAGCGCCTCGGGAGAGAACGTGTCGACGATGCCCAAGATCATGCCGATCCAAAACGACAGCATGAATCCGATCTTGGTGGGCTTGACCCATCCATGCGCCAGGAAGATAGGGCCGAGGCCCATGATCATCGTTCCGGAAATGGTGGTCGCCGAGATGAGCGTGGCGCCCATGATCATCGGAAGGTTGCCCACGATGCCGAAAAGGATCATGAAGACGATGCCGATGATACGGGGACTCGTCTTGGGCACGCGGCCCAGAATGCCGGGCAGGTCGCGTGCGGTCAGCTTCGAGAGCGCCGTGAAAGTGGAGTCCAAGGTGGATCCGGCGGTGGCGATCATGATGACCGCCATAGCGAAGAACATCAGCACGCCGAAGCTCTGCGCGACGACGACAGGGGCGTCGTTGTCGAGCAGCATGTTGTTGAGGTACGCATGGACGCCGATGGTGGAAAACAGCACGATGGCGAGAAAGCCCAGCAATCCCGACGCGATCATGCAGCGCAGCATCTTGCGGGGACGGCAGATGAAGCCGCGATCGGTGAGCACTGCGTCATGGAAGCCGTATGAAAGGCATTGCAGCCCCGCGCCGATGATGAAGTCGACGCCGCCCTCGAGCGACCACACGCCGGACGAGGCGATGGCGCCGACGCCGTCTTGCGGGATTATGCACACCAGCACGAAGATGAACAGGATGGCGAACAGCACGGTCTGCCCGACATCGGTGGTCAACGATCCGCGCATGCCGCCCCAGCAGCAATACGCCACGGTGATGGCGGTGAACAACAGCGCTGCGATGATGAACGGCGTGCTTCCCGAGGTGCCGTAATACGCGCCTATGACCGAGGTGTTGGACCACACCTCGTTGAACAGGCGGATGAGGATCGCGGCCGAAAAGCAGAACGCCGCGGCAACGCCGTAGTTGTCGGTGAGGAAGCTCACCATGCTCTTGGCGCCGAATTTTCGACGCAGACGATACAGGGCGTATCCCGTCAAGGGGATGCACAGCCAATACACCGCATAGCCGATGCCGCCGACAATGCCGTACTCAGCGCCCATGTTCGCGGCGTTGGTAACGGATTTCGCGAAAATCCAGGAGATGAAGATGGAAGCGGTGATCATCCAACCGGCGGCTTCGCGACCTTTCTTGTCCTCACCGCGGAAAAACCCTCCCACCGATACGGTTTTCGGCGACAGGATGAACATCACGATGCCGTAAACCACGAGGAATCCCCAGAAGAAGATCCCAGAAGACATATCCATGAGCTTTTACCCCTTTCTCTCCGAATGGCAAGCCCCGCAGAGAAGAGCACGGGCGAAAACGCTCTCGCACCCTGAAACGATGTGAGCAAGAGCGTCTTTGCCGCATATTCTTCGAGCGAACTGCCGAACTGCCGAACTGCCGAACTGCCGAACTGCCGAACTGCCGAACTGCCGAAGATAGACTAATGCATTTATTAGATTGTGTCTATCATTTGTTTTATGTTTTCCTTAAAAAGATTTCAGGCGCCGCAAGCGTCTTACTGCAAGAGGAATCGCAGCGTCAGCGATCCTGAACGAGCGTCCCTCCGCAGCTTGATCCGAACCCCGCCGTACAGGCATAGCAATGATTTCCGAACAAGATGGGGCGTTCGAGCGATCGTTCAGGATGCGCAGCATAGTCGAAAATCGTCACATCGCCTCCGGCATCCCGGTACGCCAATCCGAGCGCTTGGTTGAAGTCGCAATCGTATACGCGCCCATCCCAGCCGACAGACAGCTGGTGGCGGCACATCATCCCCTTGCACGCATCGGGGTTGAAGCTGTCGATCAACGTGTCGAGATAGGCGTCGAACGACCCTTCGTCGATAAGGCTCGCGCCGTAGCGTCCAATAGGATTGTTCGCCATGGCGAAAAGATTGTCGAAGGAGATTCCCATCTCCCCCAGGCGACGACGGTACATCTCTTCGAGCTCGTCTTGCGCAGGAGGAAGAATCGGTTCCTGCGGATTGAAAGCAACATCCAAGATATGCTCGCCATCTCTTCCGTATCCCCGCTCGTTGAGCTCGCGCATGATCGACAGCGTCCCATTGAACGTGTCGCCGCCGCGCTGCGCATCCGACTGGGCTTCGAACACGTTCGGCAAGGACGCGACGATCTCCACCCCCAGCTTCTCGTACACGTCGATCATGCGCTTGTATGCGGGGTCTTCGAGGATCACCAGATTGGAACGGAGAATCACGCGCTCGACCGTCGCAGCGGCTTGCTCCAAAAACCATTCGATCTCGGGATGCATCTCGGGGGAACCGCCCGTGATGTCGATGGTCTTCATCCCATGATCGCGCACGACCTTCAATATCGCCTCGAGCACCTCGCGGCTCATCGCCTCGGTGCGCGCGGGGTTCGATTCCACGTGGCAATGGGCGCAGGCGAGGTTGCATCGCGCGGTGATATTGACCTGGATCGTCTTCGGCTCGCCGTCCGTCGCCCGACAGGTATCGTCATCGAGCATATCCTCGAAATACAGAAGCTTCGCCAAAGCAAGTCGGACATCGCGTTTTGCCGCGCGCTTCCGCGGCCCCCGCTCGGCACGACGCGTTGCCGCCTCGAGCCACGCCGTCTCGCACGGCCGGAATCCGCCGAGCAGCGAATCCGCCAGCTCGTCATCAGCGCCGTTCACGATGCGGTCGCGATAGGATATGGCCGCCGGGCTGAACTCATCCCACAGCCCATCGAACCAGGCAAGAAAAGCATCGTGGTCGTAGCGGACGGGCACAGCCTGGATGCAGAGCCCGTCTCGTTCGCAGCCGAACAGTGCATCCGGATGCGGTGCGCGAGCGATGCGGATCAAAAGCCCGTAACGCTGGTCGCGAAAATTCGGCAAGCCGGAAGCACCGTTGTTGATGAACACGCCGCGTGCGAGCGTCAACGCCGCGGGAGCGCAGGTGTGGGTGGTGGTGAAGACATCCAGGTCGTTTTTCGCCATGAACCGATCAAGCTCGTCTTGGCGAAGAACATCCTGCAGCGATTCGCGCGAGCAGCCCCATCCGCCGACAAGCTTCTCATCGCCATGGGAAATGCCCACCTTATGCCCCGAGACCGCCACCGTCATGACCGCAGGACGGCCTTTCAACGGCTCCTTGAGCTCAGGATGATCGTCGATGGCGATGGAGAGCATTTTATGGATCCGGTTGGACCTGCTCACCGATTCGTCGGATGTGCACTCCGGATACGCGCACCCGCAGCCGACGCCCACATCGACCTGGCGCCGAAGCTCCGCCTCCACGTTTCCCACCAAAGGAAGATAGTTCGAACCGGCATCCGCCACCGCTTGCTCAAGCGCCGCGAAGTTCTCGGCGGTTTTGTCGAACCAGTGCATGTCCCCGTTGAACACGACCAGAACATCACCAGCCTCCTCAGCGACCATATTCTTCACCGCGTCAAGAGCGAAGGGGTTCCCGTACAATCCGCCCACAACGTACAGCACATCGCACGAATGCCGGGGTGCGCCGAAAAACGCGTCGGAGGGAATGCGGTAATCGACAGGGCATGCCCTGCCGGCGTCTTTGAACAAGCGGCGTTTCTGTCCCGGCATCGCGCAAGAAGACATCGATCCTTCTTTCCGTCTGCTTCCTTTTATTGGAAAATATCAAGTATTGGACATAATCATATTCATAAAGGGAGCGAGAGGCAAGCACTCGAACCGGTCTTGCCGTAAACGGACGTCGGTGGGATAGCCGCGCCGAGCAAACCGACGGGCAAACAGGGAGGCTGAAAATACAGATGCGCCCGAACCGGCGGGCATTTTTCGCGAAAAGCGAATATGCGCGACTCGAGGGAGGATTTATTCGGCCGCCCGCTCCGCAGCGGTCACCGCATGGTCGAGCGTCACCGCCGTGGTGACCGATCCGATGCCACCCGGAACGGGAGTGATCAGGCAATCCAGCGCGTCGATCGCCGAGATGTCCACGTCTCCGCACATCTCGCCCTCGTCGGTGAAATTGATGCCCACATCCAGCACGGCCTGGCCGTCGCGGAAATACGCTCCGCCGAACGCACGCGCCTGCCCGGTGGCGCACACGACGATATCCGATTCGCGACAGATCGAGGCGGCGTCGATCGTGCGGGAATGGCATATCGTCGTCGTCGCGTCGCGGGAAGTCAGCAGAAGCGCCAGGGGCTTTCCCACCACGAGGCTTCGTCCCAGCACCGTCGCGCGCTTGCCCGAAAGCGGGATTTCGTAGTGGTCGAGGACGCGCAGGCAGGCTTCGGCGGTCGAGGGGGCGAACCCCTCCCCTGAACCCGCGAGCACGCTTGCGAGCGAGGCGCGCGTCACCCCGTCGACGTCTTTGGCAGGCGGGATCAGCTCGCATGCCTCAGCCTCGTCCAAATGCTTCGGCAGCGGTCGGAACATCAGGCAGCCATGGATGGACGCATCGTCGCCGAGCTGGCGGATGACGACGTTCAGCACATCCTGGGAAACATCGGCGTCAAGCGAGAACGTCCGCACTTGCACGCCCGCATCGGCGGCACGTTTGAGGATGGTACGCTCGTAGGACAGATCGCCTGGATCGTCTCCCACGCGCACGATCGCGAGCGTAGGCGCGATGCCGCGAGCCCGCAGCGCATCGCAACGAGCGCGCGCGGCCTCTATGATCGCATCCGCAACGGGTTTTCCTTTGAGCAGCCTCGCCATCCGATCCCCTATCGCAATATGCCCATGACCAGGGATGCGACGATGTCGGAGCGCATCTGGGCACTGATCATCATCTCGTTCACGCGGGCTCGATAGCGCAGCGCCCGCTCGGGATCGGTCATGCTGTCCACGTTCAGGAATATGTTCATTGCCGCAGAGACCAGCGCACCGCGCGCGA
>ERZ772821.1898-NODE-1898-length-11680-cov-12.439656_pt1 | contig 11680 bp, 9 predicted proteins | sample MGYA00580859_ERZ772821 | MGnify/ENA primary metagenome ERZ772821 (study PRJEB29015, sample SAMEA2737674) | human gut metagenome | biome: human gut; feature: human-associated habitat; material: faeces | place: China | collected 2012 ...
TGACCCCGTTCGCACTCGGCGAGCTCATCGCCCTGTACGAGCACATCACCTTCGTCGAAGGCACCGTCTGGGGCCTCGACTCCTACGATCAGTGGGGCGTCGAGCTCGGCAAGCAGCTTGCCAAGCAGATCACCCCGGCCATCTCCCAGGACGACGACGCCCTCGCCGCCCAGGACGCCTCCACCCAGAGCCTGATCAAGTTCTACCGCAAGAACCGCGAGTTCTGATTCGCTTTGCTCGGTCAGAATTCGTGATTCGCGCGACCGCGGCTGTGCTGTCTGGTGGGCAGTCTGGCGACTGCCCACGTCGCGAATTCTGATTCGCTTTTCTAGCTCCCCTCAATACTGAGGGGAGCTGTCAGCGAAGCTGACTGAGAGGGAGTTATGGAACGCTCCGTATGCTCCCCCCTCAACTATGACTGTTGCCGGCGGCGAAACTACTGGAATAATCACCGTCCATCGGACTCTCACCTTCTTCAAGCCGTGCGCTGAAACGCCAAATCAATACCATCGTCGGTATCCATGCGACCAGCAGGAGGGACGGAAAGTATTCGAATCCGCCATCCGTGCTGCCTCGGCCAAACTGATGCGTTAATAACGGAGAGAGACGACGACACGCCGATACTGTCCGCAAGAATCCGTACAATAATCGATTGCTGTGTCGAGAAGTGGGCCGCCGCATAAGCCCACGTCTCCATGGGTCCAGTCCGAACGGCCGCAAGGCCTGACTTTCGGCGGATCGGCAGGCTTCCCAAGGGCAAACCCGAGGGATAACGAGAACAGGCCAACGCACGCGATGCGCAATCGCGTGGATGGCCCCAGATCTGTGGCTGATATGCGGCAGCACTGAAGGAAAACAATGGTTAACGCTGTTGAGGCTTTTGACGCCAAGCACATGAAGCCGGCCGAGGAAATCCCGGCCTTCCGTCCCGGCGACACCGTCGACGTGAACGTGAAGATCCAGGAAGGCAACAACTCCCGTATCCAGACCTTCACCGGCGTGGTGATCGCTCGTAAGGGCGCTGGCGTGCGTGAGACTTTCGTGGTCCGCAAGATCAGCTTCGGCACTGGTGTGGAGCGTCGCTTCCCGGTGCACTCCCCGTCCATCGACTCCATCAAGCTCGTGCGTAAGGGCCGTGTGCGCCGCGCCAAGCTGTACTACCTGCGCGCTCTGCGCGGTAAGGCCGCTCGTATTGCCGAGCGCCGCGACAACTCCGCTAAGTGAGTCGATTCGCGGGTGCAATCGTGGGCCTGATGATGCAGGTGCGCGAATAAACCGTGAAATTCAGCCCGGAACCGTTTCGGTTTCGGGCTGTTTCCGTATTTTCCACGTATGATGGACGGGCGCCGGCACCCCTCATATCCGGCAGCATGAATCGCGAGGAGATGGTATGCAGGACGATCAGGATAACGGCGAATTCCCGGTTTCCGACAATCCGGAGAGCAATCAGACCTCGTATGATGACGAGGCCGATGCCCGCGATTCCCGTACGTTCCAAGTCGCCGACCACGGCATCGCCCCGTCCCCGGTTCCCCCGGCACCGGCGCGCCCGGCGCACGCCGCTTCTTCCGCTGGTGCGAATGCCGCGGCAGCATCATCGATGGATGATGACCACTTCACCCTACGCGACTTTTTCCTGTGGTGCGGCGTTCCCGTGCTTATCGTGCTGCTGATTCGCATTTTCGCCGTCGGCTTTTACGAGATTCCTTCGCGCTCGATGATGGACACCATGGTGCCCGGCGATCGCGTGGTGACCAGCAAGCTCACCCCCAAGATCTTCGATCTGCAGCGCGGCGACGTCGTGGTATTCAAAGATCCCAACAACTGGTTGAACGAGGAGCAGAGCAGCGCTCCCGGTGGCGGGTACCTCATCAAGCGACTGATCGGCCTGCCCGGTGACGTGGTCGAATGCAAGGGCGCGGGCCAGCCGGTGACCATCAACGGCGTGGCCATCAATGAGACCTCCTACATTCGCCCCGGCGTGGACCCGAGCGCTTTCCCGTTCTCGGTGACCGTGACCGAGGGCCACGTGTTCGTCATGGGCGACAATCGCGCCAATTCCGCCGACTCCCGCTATCATCAGGATGACGGCGATCGCGGCTTGGTTCCCATCTCCGATGTGGTCGGAGTCGGAATCGCGAAATACTGGCCGCTTGACCGGCTTGGTGCGATTGATGACCACCACGAAGTCTTCAAGGACGTGCCTGACGCTTCCGGCTCGAATTCCTGAGTCTTTTTTGAACCGTGTGAGTCTTTGAACTGATTGAGTTCCGGGCCGTCTGAATCCTGAACCATTTGAACCTGGACCGTCTGAATCCTAACCATTGTGAGACGATGGGAGCCGCGCATGATTACCCCGACACTTGACTTGGAACGCAGCCTTGCGGCCCAGGGCTATGACCTTATTACTGGATTCGATGAAGTCGGCCGCGGCGCGCTCGCCGGTCCGGTGATGGTCGGGTGCGCCGCCATCTGGGCCTGTGATTTGGCGCCGCTTGACGGCGATGATTCCGCTGAACTGTCCGGGCGGACCTACCTCGGCGTACCGGACGGCGTGGCCGACTCCAAGATGCTCACCGAACATAGGCGCGAGGCGATTTTCGACGAACTGCGCGACTGGTGCGCGGCCTACGCCGTAGGCCAGGCCAGCAACACCGAGATCGACGAATGGGGCATCACCTATGCGCTCGGCGTGGCCGCCCTGCGCGCGCTCAGCCAAGTCGAACGCGAACTTGGCTTACGGCTTGGAGGGGGATTGACGGCAAAAAAGGCTGCGGGGGAGATTGTGGAAGGTCGTCCGGGAGACTCCGTAGGGGAATCCATTGGAAATTGTGGGGAAAGCGTTCGCGCCCTGCCCAAAGTCGCCGGAATTCTCGACGGGCCGAGCGATTACATCACCAAGGCGCTCAACACGTTCGACGCGCCGGACGTGCCGATTCCAGCCGATATAACGACCAAAGTCAAAGGCGACCAGCATTGCGCCACCGTCGCCACCGCGGCGGTCATCGCCAAAGTGACCCGAGACCGGCTGATGGTCGACCTCGCGCAAAGCAACCCACGTTACGCCGCCTACGAATGGGCTCATAACAAGGGCTATGGTTCCGCCGCACACCGTGCCGCCATCGCCGAACACGGGCCGACTCCGCTCCATCGTGTCTCATGGCACCTGACCTGAGCCGCGTGCGACACGATAGTGTGAGCGCTAACGCAAAACTGTTGTGGACGCGCTAAAGTCAGTATTGATTAAGGTACAAGCCTGGCCGTGCACGGATGCCGGCCGCCAGCGGGGAGGTTAGGTAGCATGGTGACCAGCCGCAAGCCAAGCAAACGTCCGTCCATGTTCGAAGTGGCCAAGCTCGCCGGAGTCAGCCACCAAACCGTCTCCCGTGTGATCAATGACTCGCCGGACGTTTCCGACGCCACCCGTGCGCGAGTCCAGGCCGCCATTGACCAACTCGGCTACCGCCCCTCCAACTCCGCGCGCGCACTGGCTTCCCGCCGTTCGCGCACCATAGGGCTGATCGCCGGAGGCCTCAAATTCTTCGGCCCGATTTCCTCCATCTCCTCCATCGAATCCATGGCCCGCGAGCACGGTCTGTTCATGAGCGTGATGATGGTCCACGAGGCCTTGTGCGCGCAGGCCGACTTCGACAACCTGTGCGACACCTTCAACGAGCAGAACGTCGACGCCTTCATCTTCCTGACTCCGACCGACGTGATGTTCGCCGCCGCCTGCCGTGCGCGAGTCACTCAGCCGCGCGTCATCGTCACCGCCACCCACGGCCAAATGACCGTGCGTGAGGGATTGGGCCTTATCTCCACCGAAAACAAGCGTCGCACTGCGCTGGTCGGTATCGACCAGTGGGGTGCAATGGCCAAAGTGGTGGCCTTGCTGGGCGAATACGGGCACAAATCGGCTCTGTATTTTGCCGGTCCCAACGAATGGCGCGACGCCCACACCCGACTGGATGCGTGGCGCAAGCTCGCCGCCTCCCGATCCATCGATTCACAGATCGTGCGCTGCCATACGTGGGATGCCTCTGAGGCGTATGCGCACATGAATCATCTCATTGATGAGTATGGGCGTCGAGGCGCGGCGTTGCCCACCGCGGTCGTCGCCGCGAACGACAATCAGGCCGTTGGCATCATGCGCGCGTTGCATGAGCATGGGCTTCGGATTCCGCAAGACATCAGCGTGGTCGGATTCGACGACATGTCTGGCGTGGATAACATGTACCCACCGCTGACCACCGTGCATCCCGATTTCGAGGGGCTCGGCGTGGCCGCCATGCGAGAGACGCTGCGCTTGCTGAGGGAGGGCGGCGAGCCGACCTTCCTGACCACCCAGCACGGCATGGGGCTGATTCCCGCCGAGGTGCGTGCCCGGCGGTCCCTGGGGCCGGCTCCTCGGCGGTAAATTGGCGCTGTTATCAAACCGTTATGATGCGTGACACGGCATAAGTTGTGTCGAATGCGGGTTGTCGGTACAATGTTTTTTGGAAATTGTGAGCGCTAACACCCTCCCCAAGGAAGGGGATAACAACGCCGGCGCTCCAAGGCAAAGGAAAGATATGGCAGCAACCGACAACGCGGCCGAGCAGGTCGCCCACATCGCCGAGAAGATTCGCGCTGGCAAGACCACGCTGGGCATCGAATTCGGCTCCACCCGCATCAAGGCCGTCCTCATCGACGACAACTTCCAGACCATCGCCTCCGGCGACTACAGCTGGGCCTCTCACTTGGAGGATGGTCTGTGGAGCTACACCACCGAGGAGATCTGGGGCGGTTTGCAGTCCGCTTACGCCTCCATGGCCAACGACGTCGAGACCGCCTATGGCGAGAAGCTCACGCACGTCGGCCACATCGGCTTCTCCGCCATGATGCACGGTTACCTCGCATTCGACGAGGCCGGCGAACTGCTGGTGCCGTTCCGCACCTGGCAGAACACCAACACCTCCGAAGCTCACAAGAAGCTCTCCGAACTGTTCCAGTACAACATCCCCGAGCGTTGGTCCATCGCTCACCTGTACCAGGCCGTGCTCAACAAGGAAGAGCACGTCTCCAAGGTGGCTTACTTCACCACACTCGCCGGTTACGTGCACTGGAAGCTCACCGGTAAGAAGGTCCTCGGCGTGGGCGATGCCTCCGGCATGTTCCCGATTGACCCGACCACTCACACTTACGAAACCGCATTCATTGAGAAGTTCGACGCTCTGCCTGAGGTCGCAGCCCAGCCGTGGAAGCTGGAGAACCTGCTTCCTGAGCCGCTCGTGGCCGGCACTCCGGCTGGCGAGCTGACCGAGGAAGGTGCCAAGCTGCTCGATCCGTCCGGTGCCCTGAAGCCCGGCATCGTGCTCGCCCCGCCTGAGGGCGACGCCGGTACTGGCATGGTAGCCACCAACTCCGTGCGCGTACGCACTGGTAACGTCTCCGCCGGCACCTCCATCTTCGCCATGGTGGTTCTGGAGCACAAGCTCAAGGCCCTCCACCCTGAGGTTGACTTGGTCACCACCCCGGCCGGCGATCTGGCCGGTATGAGCCACGCCAACAACTTCACCTCCGACCTCAACGCTTGGGTCGGCCTGTTCGGCCAGTTCGCCAAGGCTATCGGCCAGCCGGTTGACGCCGGTATGCTGTACGGCACCCTGTTCCGCGCGGCCATCGCCGACGACGTGGACGCCAACTGCGGCGGCCTGCTGAACTACCCGTTCCGTTCCGGCGAATTCCTGGCCGGTCTGCCTGAAGGTCGCCCGCTGTTCGCCCGCAGCCCCGAAGCCAACATGACCCTCGGCAACTTCATGCGCGCCCAGCTGTTCTCCGCGTTCTCCCCGGTCAAGATCGGCATGGACGTGATGACCAAGCAGGAGCGCGTGCAGGTCGACTCTCTCGTGGGCCACGGCGGCATCTTCGCCACTCCGAAGGTGGCTCAGAAGATTCTCGCTGCTGCCTTCAACACCCCGATCAAGGTCATGTCCACCGCCGCCGAAGGTGGCGCCTGGGGCATGGCCGTGCTCGCCAACTACCTGTGGAACACCAACGAGGATCACAGCAACCTCGCTGACTTCCTTGACGGTTGCGTGTTCAAGGACGCCCAGTCCACCACTGAGAAGCCGGTGGCTTCCGATGTGGTTGGTTTCGAGGACTTCTTCGCCCGCTTCACCAAGGGCCTGCCCATCGAGCACGCCGCCATCGAAACCATCAACCTCGAAGATAAGTAAGCCTTTCTGGCCTCCCTCTATTGAGGGAGGTCCTTGAGATTTTGAAAAAACGTCCATCCATCACAGTGGAAAGGAAAACCAATAATGGCAACTTTGGCTGATTACGGCCCCGAGGTTCGCGCCGAGGTCAAGCAGGTTCGTGAGGTCGTCTCCAACCTGCACCAGCAGCTGATCAAGTGGAACCTGGTCGTGTGGACCGCGGGCAACGTTTCCCAGCGTCTGCACACCGCCGACCTGTTCGTCATCAAGCCCTCCGGCCTGCGCTACGAGTACCTGACCCCGTCCTCCATGGTCGTGTGCGACCTTGACGGCAACGTGGTCGACGGCACCGAAGCCCCGTCCTCGGACACCGCTTCCCACGCCTACATCTACCGCAACATGCCCGACGTCTACGGTGTCGTGCACACCCACTCCACCTACGCCACCGCTTGGGCTGCCACTGGTCAGAACATCCCGTGCGGCCTGACGATGATGGGTGACGAGTTCGGCGGCCCGGTGCCGGTCGGCCCGTTCCGTCTGATCGGCTCCGAGGCGATCGGCAAGGGTGTCGTCGAGACCCTCAAGAAGTACCCGAAGTCCCCGGCCGTCCTCATGCAGAACCATGGCCCCTTCACCATCGGCAAGGATGCTGAAGGCGCCGTCAAGGCCGCTGCCATGACCGAGGAAGTCGCTCACACCATGTGGGCCGCCCGTCAGCTCGGTGACATCATCGAGATCGACCAGGCCGACATCGATAAGCTCAACGACCGCTACCAGAACGTCTACGGTCAGCACTGATTTGATGGAGTGTCCGCCGCGTTACGGAAGGCCCGACGTACCTTCGTACGCCTTCGCCTTCCGCGCCTTGCGGACACACGCATCAAATCAGCGCTGACTCCGCCAGCACGGTGGTGTCTTGGCTCCCCTCTCTGAGGGGAGCTGTCAGCGATAGCTGACTGAGGGGAGCCTCGGTCGGCGAATGAAACTTAAACAAACCCCCATAAACAAAGAAGTAAAGGAAGTAACCCTATGGTTATGGAAAACCCCTTCGAGGGCAAGGAAATCTGGTTCGGCGTTGGTTCGCAGGACCTGTACGGCGAAGAAGCCCTGCGCCAGGTCGCCATTCACTCCGCTGAAATGGTCGACTACCTGAACAACACCGGCAAGATTCCGGCCAAGATCGTCCTCAAGCCCACCCTGAAGTCCTCCGACGGTGTCAAGGAGTTCATGGTCGAGGCTTCCGCCAACCCGAACGTCATCGGCGTCATCACCTGGTGCCACACCTTCTCCCCGGCCAAGATGTGGATTCGCGGCCTCGAAGTGCTGACCAAGCCGCTGCTGCAGCTGGCCACCCAGCACCACAAGGAAATCCCGTGGGAGACCATCGACATGGACTTCATGAACCTGAACCAGGCCGCCCACGGCGACCGTGAGTTCGGTTACATCGTCTCCCGCCTCGGCATCAAGCGCAAGGTTGTCGTCGGCCACTACACCGATCCCGAGGTCGCCGAGAAGCTCGGCACCTGGGCCCGCGCCTGCGCCGGCTGGGATGCCTCCAACAACATGAAGGTCATGCGCTGGGGCGACAACATGCGTAACGTCGCCGTCACCGAGGGCGACAAGACCGAGGCTGAGCGCGTGTTCGGCGCCTCCATCAACACTTGGGCCGTCAACGAGCTCGTCGCTGCGTACGACGCCGTCAAGGACGACCAGGTCAAGGAGATCATCGAGGACTACAAGGCCAAGTACGACGTCGACCCGGCTCTGCTGGACGCCAAGTACGACTCCCTGTTCATCGCCGCCAAGGAAGAGGCCGCGATGGTCAACATGATGCGCGCCAACGGCTGCACCGCCGGCGTCGACAACTTCGAGGACCTCGGCGCTCTGCCGCAGCTGCCGGGCGTTGGCCCGCAGCGCTTCCCGTCCGAGTACGGCTGGGGCTTCTCCGCTGAAGGCGACTGGAAGACCGCCGTCCTCGTGCGCATCGGTGCCGTCATGGGCTACGGCCTTGAGGGTGGCGCCTCCCTCATGGAGGACTACTCCTACAACTTCACCGAGGGTGACGAGCTCGACATGGGCTCCCACATGCTCGAGGTTTCCCCGTCCATCGGCACCATCGCCAAGCCGAAGCTGGAGATCCACCCGCTGGGCATCGGCGGCAAGGCCGACCCGGTCCGCCTGGTCTTCTCCGGCAAGCCCGCCAAGGACGCCGTCGTGGTCTCCATGTCCGACGTTCGCGAACGCTTCCGCCTGCTCATGGACGTCGTCGACGTCGTTGAGCCGCAGGGCTCCCTCAAGGAGCTTCCGTGCGCCCGCGCCGTCTGGGAGCCGAAGCCGAGCCTGAAGACCGCTGTTGAGTGCTGGATCACCGCCGGTGGTTCTCACCACACCTGCATGACCACCTCCGTTGGTCGTGAGGCTTGGGAAGACTTCGCCCGCATCGCCGGTGTTGAGCTCGCCGTCATCGACGAGAACACCACCGCTCGCCAGTTCGAGAAGGAACTGGAGCTGTCCGAGATGTACCACCGTCTCAACAACCAGCACTGATTGGCGGAGCGTATACCGCCTTTCCTCAGGTTCGACGTACCTTCGTACGCCTTCGCCTTCGGACGGCGGTCTCCGCACGCGCCAATCAGCGCTGGCAAGCCAGCACTGATGACTAAATCAGTCTGCTGACTGCTACCGCTGAAAAGGGGCTGTTCCGGGAAACCGGAGCAGCCCCTTTTGCTGTTATCGGCAACTCCCCACAAACGCATCAAAAAACGCCTGCGAGCGTGGATCTACCTTGTAGAGAAACTCGGGATGCCACTGCACGGCCCACAGGAAGTGGCTTGCCGGCCGGTACAGGGCCTCGATCACGCCGTCGGGCGCGACGGCCATGACCTCGAGTCCAGCAGCAGGCTCACGAACCGCCTGATGGTGATAGCTATTCACCGCAATCTCAGTCTGCCCTGCGAACAATGAAGCCAGGGGAGTGCCGGGCACCAAGGAAACGTTATGTCCGAACGCATCGTACGGCGGATTCATATGGTGTTCGATATCGCTCGGATGCTGGCTTGGCAGATCCTGCCACAACGTGCCGCGCGGCGCTGCGTTGATGAACTGAATGCCACGGCAGATGCCCAGAATCGGCTTGTCCCAAGCCATTACAGCTGGCAGCAGAATCGATTCCATTCGGTCGCGCTCAGGAGAGAGCACCTCGCTACGGCCGGTGGCGGAGGCCGCTGCACCAACCATCGGTCCCACATCCGGCCCGCCCGTAAACAGAAACGCGTCAAACCGTTCGGCGCATTGCGCAAGAATGTCGGTGTCATCGGTCAGCGGCAACATGACGGGCGTACCGCCGGCCCGCATTATCGCCTCCATATATCCGGGCAGCATCCACAGACTATCGCGCCCGTAATCCATCAGCGGAGTCACCGCAATGAGCGGTCGATTCGTAGTCATGCCTGCCTCTTTTCGCCCAAGTGTTGTTTTCGTCGTTCTGCCGCAAATCGCTTGATTCAGTGGCCAATAATGCCGCCACTGTACCGAACCAATGTAACCGGTCGGCCAACATTATTTCGTCAGCCAGCCGCGACGAGATCGCACAATGTGCCAATGATGGGGGGCATTCGGTGCGACCTTGTCAATGTTCGGGCCATTGCACTTTCAGCGGGGAAAGCATGCCCCGTCCGCGCATCATGATGAACGAGTAAGGTTGACGGGGAGGGAGAATCACATGAACCAGGCATGCGTACGCAACGACACCATCGACGCGGGCAACCATCATGGCCGACCGCAATACCGGTCGTTCCTGCGATTTCTGACATCGCAGGAACGCAACGTCATTTGGCTGTTGCTGGCCATTGCTTTTCTTCCGGTGGACGGCACCACGCTTGGCCTGTACGCGCCGTTCTGGTCTCCAATCAGTCCGGCGCTGTTCGCCGTGTACTGCCTATGCAATTGGCGGCAACTGCGCATCGCAGCCAACCGGTACCTGCCAATGTTCCTCCTACCGGTGGCCTGCATAATCCTGTCCATCCCGGGATGGCTGAAGTTCGGCATCCACCTCAACGCCGCGTTCATGAGCATCACCGGATTGCTGGGCGTGCTCGCCACTTTGGGTGCGATCGCCCTTGCGTTCGACATCAAACGCATTCCGTGGCGTACGCCATTGCGGATTCTCATCGCATCATACTGGGTTTCCTTCGGAGTGGGCGTCGTGCAATGGCTGTCCATCCGTCTGCACGCCAAACCGTTGACCGACTATTTCTCGCACCTCATGTACCGGCAATACGTCAGCGACAACTCGGTGTGGGGCGGCGGCCGTCCGCAGTTCCTGTTCGCCGAGCCCAGCTATATCGGCATGCACCTGTTCGGCATACTGCTTCCGCTCATGTGGCTCATGCGCGGGCGCGACCGCATCTACGCCAAACGGCTGCGTGACCTCATCGTCACGTATGCCGTCGGCGCGGTGCTCATGCAAGCCGGCACCAGAATCGTCATCGATTCCGTCGTGGCGTTGCTGATCGCCCTTGTGGCGCGCACCGATTGGCATGACGGCGCACGCCGCGTCCGGGGCATGCTGCAGATTCTCGGCGCATGCGCACTGGGCCTGCTGGGTGTGCTGGCGGATTCCAGACTCTCCGCCATCGCGGAAAACGGGGCCGAGGGAGACGGCTCGTTCTTCGCGCGGATCTACCAAAGCCTCGATCCGATATGCGGATTGCTCACCCATCCGTGGACGCTGCTCACCGGTTATGGCGCGGGCAACATCATCAATGCGGTGTGGGCCGGCGCGGCCAAAGCCGGACGGCTGCTGGACGGTCTTGGCATGAACGGCGGCGCGGCCACGGGATTCGCGGCCGGCGTGAACGCGGACACGGTGTGGACGATGTGCGCGTATACCAGCGTCATCGCCGAATACGGGCTGATCGGGCTGGCCATGCTGGTCGGAGCCTCGATGGTCTGCATGACGCGCGGGAGGACGGTATGCCGTGGCGGTGCGGATGGCGCATCGTCCGACGAGCTGGCGCACGGTGTTTGTGTCGCCGACGTTGCCGACGTTGCTGATGTTGCCGGGGGTAATAGTGGTGGTGGCGTTGCCGGCGCGGGTTCGGGCGAATCCGGCGTCTGGCACAAGACCGTCATCTGCTGGCTCGTCCTGGTCGCATACCTGTACATCCAATGCGAGAACTATGCGTTCGCCGCTCTGCCGCTTCTTGTGTTCGCCGCCTCGAAGGTGAGGCGCGAGCCTGATTTCTCACGGGCCGACGCATCGACGCGGCCCGAGATGGACCAAAATCCAGAATAACCGACATTCGCCGCTGTTCCGTTTTTCGCTCAAGGCGTATATCTCCCGTATCTTGAGGTGCATCATGTATCGTCGCGGCTAACTAATCGGCGAAACGCGGCATGTTTCGCATTTTGGGCGAAAAGCCCAAGTCCCACAGGAGGTATTGATGACGTTCGTTGCACGGTCGGTGCGCTATGTGCTCAGA
>ERZ772821.1901-NODE-1901-length-11664-cov-34.794211_pt1 | contig 11664 bp, 8 predicted proteins | sample MGYA00580859_ERZ772821 | MGnify/ENA primary metagenome ERZ772821 (study PRJEB29015, sample SAMEA2737674) | human gut metagenome | biome: human gut; feature: human-associated habitat; material: faeces | place: China | collected 2012 ...
GGATGCTCGTCGCCTGGTCGATCGGGCTGCACCCCGACAAGCGCCTCGCGAACTCAAGCCTGCGCCTAATCCAAGCGAGATTCCAGACTCGACAGGCCATTGAGAGTCAGGTCGTTGGCGACCTCCGAGACGCGCTCGATAGGAACCGAGCCGTCAGACAGCGCCCATGTGCGATAGATTCCGATAATACCCGACAGCAAAAACGCCAGATAGTAGTCGAACATCTCGTCCTTGAGACCGTGGGGCAGCAGATCGCGCTCGGCAATCTCGTGCTCGAGCGGCGCACGAAGACGAGCCATAAAATCATCGAGCGGAATGTTCTCGATCAGCTGACGATTGAGCACCAGGTTGTTGCACAGCGCCTCGTTAACGGTTTTAAAGAAGGTCGCCGCCGCGCCCAGGGCGCGCTCGTTGGTGTCACCGTCCATGGAAGCAAGCGTTTTCTCGACCGAGTCGACAATCATCTCCACCACATCGACGGCAATGGCATCGAGCAAGCCATCAACCGTACCAAAGTGCACGTAGAAGGTCTTGCGGTCGACATTGGCCTCGCGCGCGATGGCACTCACCGTAATGTCTGCCAGCGGCTTTTCCATGAGCAGGCGCTCGAAAGCGGAAAGGATGGCATTGCGGCTGCGAACGATGCGGCGATCAAGACGCGGTTTGCTGGTGTCCATGGACGTGTCCCTTCGATATGCGGGCATTCATCAACAGATGAGAGATAATCTACGTAAGAGGATTATCCCCCATACAGCACAAATATGCCCCGCATCATGAAGAACGCACGACTGCCCTACTGCGACTTAGGGTGCTTCTTCTTATTGAGTGCCGACGGAGACACGCGGATACCGTCGCCTGTCTGTCGCACATAGGCTTTATGAGCCGGCTTAGCGGTCCCAGAAGCCTTCTGAGCGTGCTTCTTGGGATCAACGGTAACAGCATTCATGGGGTGCGGCTTAGTGGGCGCAGAGGGCGTCTGAGGCGTACGGCCGAGCTTGCGCATCACACGATCCCAGCGCGCATGGATGCTCTCGTTGTGGGCGCTCTTAAGGCCCAGCAGGGGCGCAGCCAATATGGTCGGCGCGATAAACGTAATGAGGCGCCACAGCAGATAGCCGGCGGTCGATGCCGACCCAAAGAAATGACCCAAGAACAATGCAAAGCCGCCCTCGGCGCCACCAGTTCCACCGGGCAAGGGGACCGCAGAGCTCAGCAGCTGGACAAAGGCGCTCGCGGCCATGACCGAGAAAAAGTCGACCTCGTGGTGGCCAAAGGCAAGCATCAGGAAATACGGCACCAGATAGAAAAACGCAAGCTGCAGCATGGTGATAAACACGGTGAGCAGCATGGAAGAAAAATGTCCGGCCGAAAGCTTGAACTTCTCGGAGAAGGAGTAGATCTCGCCATCGACAAACGAGCGCCATCCATCGATCTTAGTGGCCGAGACACCTATGCGCTCGAGCCAATTGATGATGCAATGGGCGACGCGCGTGACGGTCTTAGGCATGAGTGCGACGGCGAAGATGCCGAGCAGGATGCAGCAGTGACCGCCAAAACTAAAGACGCACAGCAGCGTCATGTCGCCATAGCGCTCGGCAAAAAACGGCATGCGAGCAAGCAATAGGATAGCGCCCCAGGCAACGAGGCCAAACTGATACACAATAAATCGGGTGAACTGCGTGGCACCCGCTTCGCCCACGTTTTGGCCCGCTTTGGTCAGGCGGTAGATCTGGGCAGGCGTAGAGCCCATCATCATGGGCGTCAGGTTGCCAAAGAAAATACCGCTCGCCTCGACCGAAATGAGGTCGCGGATACCGACGGGCGAATTGGGGTCGAGCCAGACGGCGATCGCATAGGCCACAATGCCAAAGAACAGATACATAAACATGCAAAGACACGCGACAACGAGCCAGGGCGCCTGAACGCTCGACATAGCGGCCCAGAACTGCCCCATCTGCCCGGTTACCACCAGGTAGACGATATAACCCACCAGCACGACGCCGATAAAGATGGCGCCGCGGCGTGCGCTCTTATTGTCATCGCCGCCCGAGGCCTCAACCTCGACCTGGGGCTTAGACGTATGCTGAGAGGACTCCGTCATGAGACTCCTTCTAACAGTCAAAATATCTTGGTTATTGTACCCGTAAGGGCCATAAGCAGAACGCAAAGCTCTTGTTCAAACGGGAATGACAGACAGTTGTTTGATAATAAAAAACCCGGCCTTCCGTGGAAAGACCGGGTATCAGATGCGTGGTAGCCCGTACCAGATTCGAACTGGTGATCTCCGCCTTGAGAGGGCGGCGTCCTAAACCGCTAGACGAACGGGCCATAAGCCTCAGCAGAAAAGAAGTGGTAGCCCGTACCAGATTCGAACTGGTGATCTCCGCCTTGAGAGGGCGGCGTCCTAAACCGCTAGACGAACGGGCCACATGACATCTGCACTGCCGTGCTGCGAGGAAATATATTACGGGACAAAAAACGCAAGCGCAAGAAGAAATTCCAAATTGCCGAAATTTTGTCGCAAGGTTATGGAACGCGCAGGTCAACAAGGTAGTTAATTTGGAACGGGGCTATTTTAGCTACCCTAGGTGGAGATGAGTCAGGAGGGCTTCGCGGTTGTTGGGGATGTTGTCCTCGATCACGGCGTCGAGGGCAGCGTTGAGAAGCTGTCCCAGCTCCGGCCCCGGCTTGACGCCGGCGCGGATCAGGTCGCCACCATTGATGGCAAGCATCTTGAGTGTATAGGGCTCCCCCGCCTGCAGCAAATCGTGGGCGAGCGTACGCATCTCCTCGATCGTCTCGACGTAATAGAAGCACGAGGGCGCCTTGCCGAGCGTGTCGGCACGCTTAAGGTCCATGAGCTCGTCCATCAGACGCGGCGTATCGACACCCTCGCCCGAAAGCGCGCGCATCATATTGAGCAGGCAGGAGCGCTCGGGGCGCAGCGGCTTGTCATGGTATTTGATCAGCAGGCACACATCGCGCACCAAATCGTGCGAGAGCGCCAGGCGATCCATGATGACACGCGCCTTCTTGGCGCCGAGCTCGGGATGACCGTAGAAGTGGCCGCTGCCGTCGTGATCGACCGTAAAGCACTCGGGTTTGGAAACGTCGTGCAAAAACGCCGCCCACATAAGGCTCGACGAGGGCGCGACGCCGTCGCACAGCGCCAGCTCCCCTGCCACCGTCAGCACGCGGGCGATATGCTCGTAGACGTTAAACGCATGATAGACGCTGCGTTGATCAAACCCGCGAGCGGACGCGAGCTCGGGCACGGCGGCGCAAACAAGCTCGGGGTAGCGCAGCATCGCGTCTCCCCCATGGCCGGTCGAAAGGATACCCTCGAGCTCAATGCCCACGCGCTCGCGCGCCACAGCATCGAGCAGCGGCGCGCACTCGGCAAGCGCCTGTTTAGTCTTAGGCTCGATCATAAAATCCAGACGGCAGGCAAAACGCACCGCGCGCAGCATGCGAAGCGCGTCCTCGTTAAAACGACGCTTGGGATCTCCAACGGCGCGGATGAGCTTGCGCTTCAGGTCGCCCTGACCATCGTAGCGGTCGACAAGACCACGCTCGGGATGCCAGGCCATAGCGTTAACGGTAAAGTCACGACGCGCCAGATCGTCCTCAAGCGACGCTGCACGCTCCACACTCTGGGGATGGCGGCCGTCGGTGTAAAAGCCGTCTAGGCGGTAGGTGGTGACCTCAATGCGCTCATCATCGCAAATAGCCGTGATGCCGCCAAATTTTATGCCCGACTCAACCACGGCAATATCCGCCGCTTCGAGCGCCTCTTTGGACTCCTGCCACAGGCCGCTGCAGCACATGTCAACATCGTGGCTGGGGCATCCCATCAGGGCATCACGTACCCAACCGCCCACGTACCAAGCCTCAAGACCTGCTGCCTCAAGCGCACGCAGGACACGGATAGAGGCATCGGTCGGCTGCGTACCGTTGAGCGAAACATTGCACATGCCTATGGCCTCCTGCGACTATCAAATTGGCTATCGATTGCGTCTGCAAGAAGTCTAGCAAGAAACAGCCTCCACTGCACACGCAAGTCCGATAAACAAAAACGCATCCGTCCTGGTCTAAGACGGATGCGAAATAATTGAACTATTCAGGCAAGGTGCCGGAACTAGCAAACCTGACGGATTGCAATACCCTTCTGATACTCATCGACCTTGGAAAAATCGCCAAGACCCGGGCACTCGACCACGTTGGCGCCGGTGGCCATCGAGAGGCGCAGGGCATCCTCGACGCGCTCCGGGGCGTCGTGCCACACGGACAGGAAGGCGGCCAGCGAGGAGTCGCCCGCGCAGACGGTCGACAGCAGCTTGACGTCGAAGGTGCGGTTGGCAAACCAGATGTGCTCGCCGTTGGAGAAGTACGCGCCGTCGCCGCCGAGCGTCAGCAGTACATTCTTAGCGCCCTTGGCGTGCAGCTCGGCCATGGCGCCCTTGACGGACTCGTCGTCGCCACCGCCCACCTTAATGCCAAAGATGTCGAGCAGCTCGTCGTCGTTGGGCTTAATGAGCAACGGCTCCATAGCAATGAGGTCGGCCAGCTGATGGCTCGAGATATCGAGCACGAACTCGGCGCCCTTCGCCTTCACGCGGCGCAGGACCTCTGCCAGGAAGCTCTCGGAGGTGTTGGGGGGCAGCGAGCCGCTGATAACCAGGCAGGTCATGTCATCGAGCGAATCGATAAGCTCAAACATCTCCTGCTCGTTGGCTTCGTTGATGGCGGCACCGGCGTTGACCATGTTGTACTCGGTGTCGGGACCGGCGTTGAGGAACACGTTGACACGCGTGATGCCGTCAGTCCACACGGGCTTGACGGGCACGCCCAGGGCCTCGGCGCCCTTAACGATATACTCACCCGAGAAGCCGGCGAAGAAGCCCAGGATCGTGGTGTCGACGCCGTAGTGGTCGAGCGTAAACGAAACGTTGAGACCCTTACCGTTGGGCGTGTAGACGGCGTTGCGGGTACGCGTGACGGTGTTGGCAGCAAGACCGTCGCAGGAGATGTTGTAGTCAATGGCGGGATTTGCAGTAAGCGTGTAAATCATGAATGTTCCTTTCACGAAGCAACGTGTTAATGAAAGTATATTCCACGCTTCGGTAAAAGGCTACAACAACTCGGTGAACGGTGTGGAAGCGATGAAGTACGGCAGGGTACCTCTCCACCATGGCGGAACAAAAAAGGCGCCCCGGCCGAAACCGGAGCGCCGCATGCGCACGAATATGTCGCGTTTCGCTTACTTGCGATCGAGCTTGCGGACAGCAACGCGCTTGCTGTACTCGTCGACGTGACCAAAGTCGCCGATGCCGACGGACTCAGCAACGTTGGCGCCGGTGGCCATAGCTAGCTTCATGGCCTCCTCGACGTTGTCGCGATCCCTGTACCACTTGTGCAGGAACGCAGCGAGGGTGCAGTCGCCGGCGCAGACGGAAGAGACAAGCTTGATGTTGAACTCACGCTTGGCATACCAGATGTCCTCGCCGTTGGAGAAGTAAGCGTCACCGCGGCTACCACGGGTGAGCAGCACGTTCTGGACGCCGGCCTCGTGAGCCAGCTTCATGGCAACGCGGACCTCGTCGTCGGTGTCGACCGGCACGCCGAAGATAGCCTTCATCTCGTGATGGTTCGGCTTAATGAGCAGCGGCTTCTTGTGAGCGAGCTCCTTGAGCTTGTCGGAGGACAGGTCCAGGACGACGTCGGCGCCACGGGCCTGAGCGTGCTCCATGACCTGAGCCAGGAAGTCGGGCGTAGCTTTGGGAGGAACGGAGCCGGAGACGATCAGGCACTCAAGGTCGCCCGCGGTGTCCAGGATGTTGTAGAGCTCCTCCTGGTGCTGCGGCGTGATCGGAGCACCGGGGTTGAGGATACCGTACTCGTGCTGGCCATCGTTGACGTAGGTGTTGATGCGCGTGATACCGTCGGTCCAGACCGGGCGGCAAAGGCAACCCAGGTTCATGACCTCCTCGACGATAAACTTGCCCGTAAAGCCAGCGAAGAAGCCAAGCGCGACGGTGTCGACACCCATCTTCTTGAAGGCGAAGGACACGTCGAGGCCCTTGCCGTTAGCCGTGTAGCTGGCCGAGCCGGTGCGGACATTCTCATCGGGCTCGAGCGGAGAGCTCGAAACCGTCATGTCGACAGCCGGGTTAGCGGTTAGCGTGTAGAACATTTACAATACCCCCTGTGTACGTGAGGGCCGCGTGGCCGGCCCATTCCAACCACGCGGTTACCTCTGATACCAAATTAGCGAGCTGCGGACTCGAGCAGTGCCTTGACCTCGGCAGCGGTGTTGCAGGCGAGCGCCTTCTCGGCGAGCTCGTCGCACTCGGCCTTGGTCCACTGGCTGATGGTCTTGCGGGCGCGCAGGATGGACGGAGCGCTCATCGAGAACTCCTCCAGGCCCCAGCTGATCAGCAGCGGCTCGAGCAACGGATCGGCAGCGGCCTCGCCGCACATACCAACCATGATGCCGGCCTTCACGCCGCTCTCGATGATGTTCTTGAGCGAGCGGAGCACGGCGGGATAGTAAACCTGGTACAGGTTGGAGATGGTGTCGTTGCCACGGTCGGCGCACATGGTGTAGCCGATCAGGTCGTTGGTGCCGATGGAGAAGAAGTCGGCGACCTCGGCCAGGCGGTCAGCGAGCAGCGAGGCTGCAGGCGTCTCGACCATGATGCCGACCTCGATGTTCTCGTTGAACTTGCGACCCTCTTCGGTCAGCTCGGTCTTGCACTGCTCGACGAGCTCCTTGACAGCCAAGACTTCCTCGACGCAGGTGACGAGCGGGATCATAATCTTGACGTCACCGAAGGCGCTGGCGCGCAGCAGGGCGCGGAGCTGGACCTTGTACTGATCGGGGTTGGCCAGGCAGTAACGCACGGCACGGAAGCCCATGAAGGGGTTCTCTTCCTTGACCATGTGCAGGTACGGGATCTCCTTGTCGCCGCCCACGTCGAGCGTACGGATGATGACCGGAGCGCCCTTGAGCGCACTGGCGACCTTGCGGTAGGCGTTGAACTGCTCTTCCTCGGAAGGAAGCTCAGCGGAGTCCATAAACAGGAACTCGGAGCGGAACAGGCCAATAGCCTCGGCATCGTGATCGAGCGCGTTGGGCACGTCATCGGGGTTGCCGATGTTGCAGGCGATGATCTTCTTGATGCCATCGGCAGTCACGGACGGCTTGCCACGGAAGGCCTCGAGGGCTGCCTTCTCGGCAGCGAAGGCCTCGGCCTTGGCGGTGTAGGCAGCGAGCGTCTCCTCGTCGGGATCGGCCTCGACGATACCCTTGCCACCATCGACGACAACGGTCATGCCGTTGCGCAGCGCGGTGCAGCTGTTGGAAACCGAAAGGACAGCCGGGATCTCGAGGGCGCGCGCAATGATTGCGGAGTGCGACGTACGGCCACCAGTCTCGGTGACGATACCGGCAACGTGGGCCTTATCGATCGTGGCGGTCATGGACGGCGTGAGGTCGTGCACGACAACGACGGTGTTCTCGGGCAGGACGGAGAGGTCGACGACCTCCTTGCCCAGCAGCTCGGCCAGAATGCCGGTGCGGATGTCGGCGATGTCGGCCGCGCGCAAACGGAACATCTCATCGTCCATGGACAGGAACATGTTCTCGAACATGGTCGAGGTGTCCATGAGCGCCTGCTCGGCGCAGGTGCCGCCGTCAATGGCGGCGTTGATAGCGTCGGTCATGCCCGGATCCTGAGCCAGGACAATGTGTCCGCTCATGATCTCGGCCTCGGCCTCGCCCACCGTCTCCTTCATGTGGTCGGCCTGAGCCTGAGTCTTCTCGCAGAAGACCGAAAGAGCGGTCTGATAGCGCTCCTTCTCTGCTGCCGAATCAGCAACCTCGTGCGGCTCAAACGTCAAGTCGGGATCGACGGCGACCATGACGGTGCCGATACCGATGCCCTCGGAAGCGTTGACTCCCTGATACATTCCCATTCCTCTCTCCGTGTCATGTGATAAAGCGTTTTGCCATATCCATGACAAAAGAGCGCAGCTACCTTAAGACAGGTCACTGCGCCCCCAAATATGAACTTAGTTGTTCAACATGCGACCCGTTTGAGTTCTACTCGCCAAGACCGCTCTTGATGAGCTCGATGGCAGCAGCCAGAGCCTCGGCCTCGTCGGCGCCGTCGCACTTGACCTCGACCTCGGTGCCGCAGGGGATACCAGCGGCCATGAGGGCCATCGGGGACTTGCCGTTGACCTCCTTCTCGGGGGTGACGACCGTCACGTCACAGGCGTACTTGCCCATGGTGGAGGCGAACAGACCAGCCGGACGCATGTGCAGACCCTGAGGATTAACGAGGGTAGCCTTCTCAGAAACCATAATTGACTCCTTTTTTGTGTTTAACCCCTGTCATGCATGTGGCAGGAGTCAGATTCACGACGTTGTTTATATTAACTCACATCAAACGGTTTTTCATTGTGTTTCGCACGAATTGTTGGACAGATGTCGTTCGCTGTCCGCTCGCCTGCCGGGCGGGGCGGTTAAGTTTGCTGCTCTACAGTCCTGCGCAAGACGGAAAGCACATTAAGTGCTTTCCTTTGCGTGCGGAACTCGCGACAAACTTAACCGCCCCGCTCGACAGGCGAGCTGCGGGAACATGCTTCCGTCCAAGAAATATCGTGCAAAAGGAATTCTGGCTGAATTATTGTTCGCGTGGGTGATTCAGCCGATGAGGGCTATCTATGCCCTGTTGGGAACTGAGGAGTGTCCCGGAGTACCGGCTGGAAAGGGAACGTCCCTAGGTGCCGGGTGGCATGAAAAAAGGCGAGGGCTCGTGGGGAGTCCTCGCCTTTGTTACAAGGGGCGATGTTATTCGCGTACTGCGGAATTAGACCAGGCGGGCGTTGATCGTCTTGGCGATCTCGGCGGCGTCGGTGGAACCCTTGACGGTGCCACGGAAGTCCTCGTCCATGAGCGCCTCGGCGACCTTGGACAGGATCTTGAGGTGCGTGGTGCCGGCCTGTGCACCAGGGATGAGCAGAGCGATGGCCACGTTGACGGGGGCGCCGTCCATGGTATCCCAACCGGTCACGCCGGACTCGTCCTTGACGACGATGACGGCAGCCTCGGTGATGGCGTCGGACTTGGCATGCGGGATGGCGAAGCCCTCCATCATGCCCGTGGTGCCCTCGGCCTCGCGGGCCAGGAAGGCGTTCATCACGGCGTCGGCGTCGCTGGCGATACCGGCCTTGACAGCCTGGTTGGAAACGAAGCTCAGAGCCTCGTCACGAGAAGCGAAGTCCTCGGCGACAAAGACGTTCTCGACCTTCACGAAGTCGGCAGCCTCGGCCTTGGGAGCCTCGACGGCAGCGGCCTTGGAGGCCTCGACCGGCTGAGCAGCAGCGGCGGGAGCGGCCTTCTGGTTCTTCTCGAAGTCGTACTTCTTGAAGGCCACGAACAGGATGCCACCGACCACAGCGCCGATGAGGATCGCGAGGACCCACAGCGGACCGTTCTCGACAACAGGCAGGACCAGGAAGCCACCGTGAGGCGCCGGATCGTGAACGTTGAACATAATGGTCAGGATCGAGGCGATGGAGGAACCGAGCATCATGATGGGCATGACGGGCCAGATGTTCTTGGTCATGAACGGAATGGCGCCCTCGGTGATGTGGGTGCAACCAAGGATGAGGTTGACGATACCGGCGTCATGATCCTCCTGGCTGAAGTACTTCTTGCCGACGACGACGGCGAAGGTGGTGATCAGCGGCGGAACGATGCAGGCGGCGGAGACGGCAGCCATGAAGTTGGTGCCGAAGTTGTAGGTGTCGGTGCCGACGCCGGCGGCCAGAGCCTCGGTGAGCATAGCGGTACCGGTGACGTAAGCAGCCTTGTTGACCGGGCCGCCCATGTCAACGGCACACATGCAGCCGATGGCAAGGCCCAGGACAATGGCGCCAGAGGCGGACAGGCCCTTGAGGAAGTCCATCATGGCGGTGTTGATGGCAGCCATGGGGCCGGAGATGCCGAGCATGACCAGGCCGACGATGGCGGTCGAGAACAGCGGGTACAGGAAGATAGCCTTGAGGCCGTCCAGGTTCTTGGGCAGCTTGGAGAAGACCTTCTCGAGCAGCAGGATGACATAGCCAGCGAGGAAGCCGCCGACGATGCCGCCCAGGAAACCGAAGCCCACGCCGGCGCCGCCGGCGTCGATCATACCGGTCTCGGCGTTAACGGGCAGACCCTGGATGGCGATCATACCGGCAACAAAGCCGGGGACGAGTGCCGGGCGCTTGCCGATGGACTCGGCGATGTAGGCGGAAAGCACGGGAACCATGAGGTTCATGGCGATGCCGCCGATGATCTTGAGCATAGCGGCAAAGCTGTTGTAGTCAGACGCCGTCGAATCGAAGGACGTGATGCCCCACAGGAACGAAACGGCGGTCAGGACACCACCGGCGACGACGAAGACCAGCATGTGGCTGACGCCGTTCATGAGGTGCTTGTAGATGATGTGGCCGATGGACTCCTTCTCCTCGACCTCATCCTCGACATCGGCAGCAGCCGCAACCGAGTCGTCACCCTTGGCGGCGAGCGCGCGGTCGATCAGCTTACCGGCTGCCTCGACGGACAGAGCCTTGGAAACACCAACGGAAACCATGCGCTTGCCGGCGAAACGCTCCGCCTGGACATCCTTATCGGCTGCGACGACGACGGCCTTGGCACCGGCGATCTCGCTCTTGGTGAGCTCGTTCTCGACACCGACCTGGCCATGGGTCTCGACCTTAATGGTCAGACCTCGCTCGGCAGCTGCCTTCTCCAGCGCCTCCTTCGCCATGAAGGTGTGCGCAATGCCGGTCGGGCAACCGGTGGCGGCGATGATGTCAAACTTAGCCATGTGTCCCTCCTTTTTAAGTTTTGCGCCCGCAGGCGCTCCCCTACACGCGCGTCCTTGCGCGCTTTTCCACAACTGAAAGATACCAACCTACCGTCCGCGTGAGAAGAGACAAGGCGCAATTCTCCGGTGAAAGGTTCTTTCATAACCGTAAACGGTAGGTGAAAGTTTACCATCAACAGTTGAAACGGCAAGGTGTATCTTGTAATTGAAAATCCCCCTATACTATGACATTACAAAGCGAGTCCGATTTTCATGCCAACCAGGAGCCATCCATGACCGATAGTAGCAAGAGCGCACTTTCCCTCATTAGCACCCATCAGGGATACAGCGAGTCCGAGCAGCGCATTGTCGACTATATATTGGAGCACCAGTCCGAGGCGCCACGCCTCACGGCGGCTCAGCTCTCGCGCGCCGCCGCCACGTCCGAGGCGACCGTTTCGCGCTTCTGCCGCAAGCTTGGCTTTGGCAGCTTCCGCAGCTTTCAGTTTTCGTTGGCGAGGGATTTAGAAAGCCAGCGCAACGAGGGCCTGACTGACGAAGTCTCGCTCGACAATATGGAGCAGAGCCTTAAGAACATCCTGGCTGCCAAGGTGAGCGAGCTTAATGCGACCATCGACGGGATCGACCACGATACGTTGGCGGCTGTTGTGCACGCCCTTAAGCATGCAGGGGTTATTGAGTTTGCGGCTGTGGGCAATACGAACGCGGTCGCGCTCGATGCGACGTTTAAGTTTTCGCAGCTGGGCCTGCGCTGCATGGCGAGCACCATCAGCGAGAC
>ERZ772821.1940-NODE-1940-length-11471-cov-4.508146_pt1 | contig 11471 bp, 9 predicted proteins | sample MGYA00580859_ERZ772821 | MGnify/ENA primary metagenome ERZ772821 (study PRJEB29015, sample SAMEA2737674) | human gut metagenome | biome: human gut; feature: human-associated habitat; material: faeces | place: China | collected 2012 ...
GCAACGTTGCACAGCAGAACGCTATCTACCGTACCGCGGCCATCAACGAGTTGTTTGAGGGCTGGGCTGCTGACGGCACTATGAAGACCGAGCAGCTGGACATCCAGGACGGCAACTGGAGCTCTGACAAGGGCAAGGACGTCATGGACGCCTGGAACGTTAAGTTCGGTGATGAGATTGAAGCTGTCCTGTGCAACAACGATACCATGGCTATGGGCGCTATTGAGTCCCTGAAGACCGCCGGTGCGTTTGACGACGGCAACGGTCCTATTGTGTACGGCATCAACGGTATCCCCGATGTTTGGGAAATGATCGAGGATGACTACATGGCTGGCACCGTTTTGACCTCTCCCTATCGCGAGGCTAAGATCATCATCGACATGGCTAAGAACCTGACCGCCGGCAAGGAAGCCCTGGACGGCACCGACTACAAGTGGGGCGAGTTCGGCAAGGATGTCCGCGTTGATGACGTTGCTATCACTAAGGAGACCCTGAAGATCGCGCAGGACGACTATGCAGCCTGCATGTGATCCTGACGGCACAACCGTCTGACTGAAATTTCATAGAGCGCAAAGTGGAGCGGCACACGCTGGGCTGCTTTGCGCTACTTTTGTACCCAAAAATCAGGCAAAAAAGCAAAAACGGCAAGAAAAAGACCCAAAAGGGAGCAGAAAAATGAGTACGACACAACAGGAACAGACCAGAGCAGCGGCTCCGCAGGAATACCTGTTGGAAATGCGCGGCATTACCAAAGCATTTGCCGGTGTGCAGGCGCTCAAAGGGGTAGATTTCTATGTGCGCCCCGGCACAGTCCATGCACTGATGGGCGAGAACGGTGCCGGCAAGTCTACTCTGATGAAATGCTTGTTCGGCATTTACCACAAGGACGAGGGCACCATCAAGCTGCACGGGCAGGAGGTCAATTTCCAGTCTCCGCACGAGGCACTGCTTAACGGCATCTCGATGGTCCACCAGGAATTGGAACAGGTCCCGGAGCGCAGCGTGATGGAAAATGTCTGGCTGGGGCGCTTTCCCAAAAAGTTTGGCCTGATCGACACCGCTAAGATGGTAAAAGACACCGAGGCTGTGCTGGCAACCATGGGCGGCGAGGTCAAGATCGACCCCCGCGCCCGGCTTTCCAGCCTGACGGTCTCCAAGCGCCAGATGGTGGACATCGCGAAGGCAGTCTCCTACAACTGCGATATCATCGCGCTGGACGAGCCGACTTCCTCTTTGAATGAGAAAGAAGTCGATATCCTGATGGAGATCATTGACGGGCTGCGCAGGCAGGGGAAAGGCATCATCTACATTTCCCATAAGATGGAGGAAATCTTCCGCATTGCGGATGATATCACTGTCATGCGCGACGGTTCGCTCATCAAGACGATGCGCGCCGCAGAAACGAATGTGGATGAAGTCATCCGCCTGATGGTCGGCCGTGAACTGACAGACCGTTTCCCGCCGAAGCAGGGAACCATCGGCAAAGAAATTCTGGTCGTGAAGGACTTGAATGACCTGGGCCACCACATCCATGATATTTCCTTCGACCTGCATGAAGGCGAGGTCCTGGGCATTGCGGGCCTGCTGGGCGCGGGCCGTACCGAGCTGCTGGAAACGCTGTTCGGCGCACGCACCCGCGAGAGCGGCACCGTGACGCTGAAAGGCAAGGAAATCCGCAACAAAAGCACGGCGGAAGCCATCAAGAACGGCTTTGCTCTGTGTACCGAGGAACGCCGCTTCAACGGTATTTTCCCTGATTTGGGTCTGGACTTCAACACGGCGATCGCAGGCATCGGCAACTACACGAACAAGGTCGGCTGGCTGTCCACCAAGAAAATGACCGAGGACACCCAGAAGATGATCGACGCCATGCACACCAAGACGCCGAGCACCAAGACAAAGATCCGCCACTTGTCCGGCGGCAACCAGCAGAAGGTCATTCTGGGCCGCTGGCTGCTGCTGAACCCGGATGTCTTCCTGTTGGATGACCCGACCCGTGGTATCGACGTCGGTGCCAAGTACGAAATTTATCAGCTCATCTTTGACCTTGCCAAGCAGAACAAGGGCGTTATCATCTGCTCCTCCGAAATGCCGGAGCTGCTGGGCATCTGTGACCGCGTACTGGTATTGAGCAGCGGCCATCTGACCGGAGAGTATGATCTGGTCCATGACCGCGAACACGCCACCCAGGAAAATATCATGGTGGATGCCACCAAGTTCGTCTGATTTTAGGGGGAAACTTCAATGCTGAAATCCAAAAAAATTGTGGATTGGCTCTACAACTATTCGCTGTATTTTATCATTGGCGCACTGCTGCTGGTCATTATTGCAATCGAGCCTTCCTTTGTCCGCGTTTCTAACTTTACCACCATCCTGACCCAGTCCGCAACCAAGATCATCTACGCTTGCGGCATTGCCGGGATCATTGTGCTGGGCGGCACGGACCTGGCCCTCGGCCGTGAAGTCGGCCTGGCCGCCGTTGTGGCTGCTTCGCTTTTACAGGCAGTCGATTACTCCCAGCGCGTTTTCAGCGCTGACCAGGTTCCCGCACTGCCGCTGATCGTGCCTCTGCTGCTGGTCATGGTGCTATTGGGCATCATCTGCGCGGCCCATGGCTTCATCGTTGCCCACTGGGGCGTTGCACCCTTCGTTGCATCTCTGGGCGTGCAGCTCATCAGCTACGGCCTGTGTTTGCAGTACTTCAACACGGTCTGCAACTCCAACCCTCTGTCCGGCTTTACCAAGACCTACTCCAAGTTCTGCCAGGGCACCATCCGCATTGGCAATATCAGCCTGAGCTACCTGATGTTCTACGCTATCGCCGTTGTGGCGGTCATGTGGGTCATCTGGAACCGCACTACGCTGGGTAAGAATATGTTCGCCATCGGCGGCAATCGCGAGGCTGCCAAGGTCTGCGGTGTCAACGTCAAGCGCACCATCATCATCGTCTACATCATCGCCGGTCTGCTCTACGCTTTCGGCGGCGTGTTGGAAGCAGGCCGTACCGGTTCTGCCAACTCCACCATGGGTGCTGACTACGCCATGGACGCCATCGCGGCCTGCGTTGTGGGTGGTGTCTCCATGAAGGGCGGCACCGGTACCCTGCCCGGCGTTGTCATCGGTGTTATCATCTTCCAGATCATCAGCTACGGCCTGATCTACATTGGCGTCAGCCCTGACCTGCAGTACGTTGTCAAGGGTCTCATCATCATTGTGGCTGTCGTGCTGGATAACCAGAAATCCCTGCGCAAAGCAGCGTAAACCAATCATTTCTCTGCCTATTATATAAAGGAGTGTTAAACAATGGAGAACTTCAGCATCCCTGAGACTATGAAAGCTATGACTCTGGTCGCCTATGACAAGCTGCAGCTTGCCACCGTCCCCGTGCCGAAGCCCGGCCCCGGCGAGGTGCTGTGCCGCATCAAGAGCGTTGCCATCTGCGGCTCTGACCCCAAGATGATCCACGGCGACTACGCCTGGACAAACTGGCCGCCGTACTACCCCTTCATCATGGGCCACGAGTGGGCCGGTCAGATCGTTGCCCTGGGCGAGGGCGTCAACGACTTCAAGGTCGGCGACCGCGTTGCCGGTGAGGCCCACGTTGGCTGCGGCAAGTGCGACAACTGCAAGAAGGGCCACTACACTGTCTGCCTGAACTACGGCAAGGACGGCCACGACGGTGGGCTGGATATGGGCCACCGCCACTACGGCTTCTACTGGCAGGGCGCCAACGCAGAGTACAACGTCTACAAGACTAGCGCACTGCACATCATCCCCGATAACGTCAGCTACGATGTTGCCGCTATGACCGACTGCGCCGGTGTTGCGTTCCACGGCGTTGAGATGGCAGGCGTCACCCCCGGCGGCACCTGCGTTGTCATCGGCCCTGGCCCCATTGGTCTGTGCGCCATGCAGGAGTGCAAGGCACTGGGCGCTGCCCGCGTTATCGTCGTTGGCCGCGGCGCCAAGCTGGAAAAGGCCCGTGAACTGGGCGCGGATGTCTGCATCGACTTCGAGAAAGAGAATCCCGTCCAGCGTGTTCTGGAGCTGACCAACGGCATCGGTGCGGATGAAGTCATGGAGTGCTCCGGCGCTGCCGACTCCCCGATGAAGGCCTGCAAGATGGCCCGCAAGACCGGCAAGGTCGCACTGATTGCCACCTACCATGCAGGTGACGTTATGATTCCCGCCAACACCGTCAACTTCAACGAGCTGACGATTGTCGGCTCTAAGGCGAACCCCAACGTCTCTGAGCAGGTGCTGCACTTCTTCTCCACCGGCGCGATCCAGGGCGACAAGCTCGTCACCCACACCTTCCCGCTGGAAGACTACGAGAAGGCAGTTGACATTTTTGAGCACAAGAAGGACGGCTCCATCAAGGTCGTTATCAATCCGTAACAGCTGTTGACAAGAACGGCCCCGGCCAGGAAACCATTCCGGTGCCGGGGCTGTTTCTTTAGAATGCGTGAAGGAGGTTCCGCAATGAAAGAAACCATGCGCGCGGCGGTGCTGCGCGGTTATCACGAACCCCTGCAAATTGAGGAAAAGCCTATCCCTGTGCCCGGCCCCGGCGAGGTGCTTGTCAAAGTGCGTGCCAGCGGTCTGTGCGTGTCGGATATCCACATTCAGGACGGTAAGATCGGCACGGTACACCTGCCCTACACCCCCGGCCATGAAATGGCAGGCGTCATTGTGGCCGTGGGGAAGGGGGTAGACCCCGCCCGCATCGGCGAGCATATCTCCGCTGCCATTGATATCGTCTGCGGCGAGTGCGAGTTCTGCCGCATCGGGCGCACAAACCTGTGCCGCAGCCTGGTCCGTATCGGCTTTGAGCGGGACGGCTCCCACGAGGAATACTGCGTCATCCCGGCAAAAAACGCCTTTACAGTGGACCCCACAATCCCGTTTGAGGAGATTACCGGCATCCCGGATGCAGTGGGCTGTATGTACAACGGTCTGAAAAACCAGGCAAAACTGGGCATCGGCCAGACGCTGCTGATTCTGGGCGTCGGCGGTTTGGGCATGAACGCTATCCAGATCGCCAAGCTGATGGGCGCAACGGTTTACGCCACCAGCCGCAAGGCAGACAAGCTGGAAGTGGCAAAACAGATGGGCGCGGACGCAGTCATAGATACTTCCTGCGAGGATCTGCGCACCCGCGTGGCTGAACTGACGAACGGGCGCGGTGTGGATGTGGTACTGGACAACATCGGCCTGGAATGGTCCATCAATGAGGGCGTCTACATGGTGCGGCCCGGCGGCAAAGTGCTGGTCTGTGGCTATATCAGCGAGGATTTCAAGGTCAACTATCAGGAAGTTATGAAATTTGAAAAGGAGATTCTGGGGATGCGCGGCATGACCCGGCAGGATATGGCCGAGGTCGTGGAGTTGGTGAACCAGCGTAAGATCGTTCCCTACGTCTACAAGACAGTCCCATTTGAACAGATCAATGAAGCATTGGGACTGCTGCGCGACGGCAAAACAAAAGGCCGCGTCGTGCTGCTGTTCCCCGAAGATTGAACACAACGAGAGGAGAAAGTTAAAATGAGAGATATCGTAATGGTCGTTGGCAGCGGTATGATGGGCAGCGGCATCGGTGCTATGAGCGCCCTGGCCGGCAACAAGACTGTGCTGGTGGATACCAGCGCCGAACGCGCCGAGAATGGCCGCAAGAAGGCCATTGAGTGCATCCGCCTGCGCGAGGAGAACGAGTTGAATACCCACGAGGAGGCCGAGAAGGCTATTGAGCTGCTCTCCACCAGCGACGATAGTATCAAGACGGCGGAGAACGCCCGCCTGGTCATTGAGGCCATCATTGAGAATGTCGAGGCCAAGCAGAACCTATTTGCCCAGCTGGATGCCGTGCTGCCCGTGGAAGTGCCCATCTGCTCCAACACGAGCGGTCTGCGCATCACCGATATCAGCGCCAAGTGCGTCCACCCGGAGCGCACCGTCACCACCCACTTCTGGCTGCCCGCCCACCTGGTTCCGCTGGTGGAAGTCGTCATGGGCGACAAGACAGACGAGGCCGTCGCCGTGGCAGTCCGCGACGAACTGCGCAAGTGGAAGAAAGCCCCGGTGCTTGTCAAGCGCGACCTGCCCGGCCAGCTGGCAAACCGTGTGTTCCAGGCCATCATCCGTGAGTCTATCGATATCGTTGCCTCCGGCCTTGCCAGCGCCGAGGATGTGGACACCGCCATCAGCTGCGGCATGGCAATGCGTTTCCCGGTCTGGGGCCCGCTGAAGCATCTGGACGCCATCGGTCTGAACCTGGGTCTCTCCGTGCAGGAGACCGTGCTGCCCAGCATCTGCGCCGACAAGACCGCCAGCCCCTACATCAAGGAACTGGTGGAGAAGGGCGACCTGGGTGCCAAGACCGGCAAGGGCTTCTATGATTGGTCGACCCGCAGCATTGAGGACGACATGAAGAAGCGCGACGCCTTTATCATCGAGGCTGTCAAGGCCGTTGAGCGTGTGGAAAAGAAGTAAAAGGGTGGCAGCTATGAAACAGTTTTTCTGCCTTGGCACCTACACCGAGCCGATTCTGTTCGGCACGGGTGAGGTTTTCCAGGGAAAGGGCAAGGGTGTTTCGATTTGCAGCTTTGAAGACGGCAAGATCGAGACGCTGACGACGCTGCCCGTGCGCAACCCGTCGTTTGTGGCAATCGACGAGGAACAGCGCAAAATTTACGCAGTCAACGAAATGAAGGAGTACGGCGGTGCGTTCGGCGGCGGTCTGACTCAGATTGGCTACGAGCCGGATGGTACGATGCAGATCGAGGCAGACTTCAACACCGCCGGTACAGATCCCTGCCATGTGGAGATTGCCCCCAACGGCGCATTTGTGTCGGTGGCAAACTTCGCCAGCGGCGCGGTCACGATCTTCCCCCGCGATGCGCAGGGTGATTTGCAGGCGGATAAGACGATTTTTCAGCATGAGGGCAGCAGCGTACATCCGATTCGCCAGAAAGGCCCCCATGCCCACAGCAGCATTTTTGCGCCGGACTGCCCGCTGATGTTCGTGCCAGACTTGGGCATGGATAAGGTTGTGGCCTACCGCTACGAGGGTGCAGAAGTACATACTGATGAGGTGGCGACGATCACGGTCGAACGCGGATGCGGCCCGCGCTACGGTGAGTTTGCCCCGAACGGCAAGGACTTCTACCTTATCAACGAGATTGGTTCCCGCGTAATGCACTATCGTTACAATGCGGGCAAAATGACTCTGTGTGAGGAGACCTCCACACTGCCCTATGGCTTCACGGGGGAGAACATCTGCTCCGACCTGCATATCACGGCGGACGGCAAGTTCCTGTATGCTTCCAATCGCGGCCATGACAGCATCACGGCCTACCACATTCTGGAGGACGGCAGCCTTGCCTGGATCGAGTGCCGGTCCAGCGGTGGCAAAACGCCCCGCAACTTTGCGCTGGATCGCACAGGCAGCTACCTGTTGGCTGAGAACCAGGACAGCGACAACATCACGGTGTTTGCCATCGGCGATGATGGCCGCCTGACAAAACAAGAGAGCTATGCGTTCGGATCGCCGGTCTGTATCCGTTTCTTCAAAAAGACCGCGTTTTGAGCGAAAGTGAGGAGCACTATGTTTACCATCGTAAAACGGAGAAAATTAAACCCCACCGTAACCGAACTTTGCATCCATGCGCCGCTCATTGCCAAGAAGGCAAAGGCCGGCCAGTTTATCATTGTTCGCGCAAAGGAGGACTCCGAGCGCATCCCCCTGACCATCGCCGGGTTTGACCGCGAAGCCGGCACCGTTTCTATCATTTTCCAGGTTGTCGGCGCAGGTACCATGCAGCTCAACTCCCTCAAAGAGGGCGAGGCCGTGCATGACTTTGTGGGACCCTTGGGCAAGGCCACCGAGATCGAGGGTCTGAAAAACGTCTGCGTCGTCGGCGGCGGCGTGGGCTGCGCCATTGCGCTGCCCATTGCCCAGGCACTGCACGAGCAGGGCACCAAGGTCACCGGCATCGTCGGTTTCCGCAACAAGGATCTGGTCATTCTGGAGGACGAGTTCCGCGCCTGCTGCGATGAGTTTATCATTATGACCGATGACGGCTCCTACGGCGAGAAGGGCGTTGTCACCGCGCCGCTGGAGAAGAAGATCGTCGAGGGCGCAAACTTTGACGAGGTCATTACCATCGGACCCCTGATCATGATGAAATTTGTCGTCAAGACGACCAAGCCCCACAATGTCAAGACCGTTGTGTCGATGAACCCCATCATGGTCGACGGCACCGGTATGTGCGGCGGCTGCCGCCTGACCGTGGGCGGGCAGACCAAGTTTGCCTGCGTAGACGGTCCCGACTTTGACGGCTTTGAGGTCGATTTTGACGAGGCTATGCACCGCGGCACGATGTACAAGCCCTTTGAGGCACACGCCCGCGAGGCCGAGTGCAATTTGCTGAAGCAGGAGGTGCAGTAATTATGCCGAACATGGACCCGAAAAAGTGCCCCATGCCCAGCCAGGAGCCGAACGTCCGCAACAAAAACTTTAAAGAGGTCGCCCTTGGCTACACCGAGGAGATGGCCGTGAACGAGGCCAAGCGCTGCCTGCAGTGCAAGAACCACCCCTGCCGCAGCGGCTGCCCCGTTGAAATTGATATTCCCGGCTTCATCAAGCACGTCGCCGAGGGCGACTTTGAGGCCGCCTACAACGTGATTGCCCAGTCCAGCGCGCTGCCCGCCGTCTGCGGCCGCGTCTGCCCGCAGGAGCACCAGTGCGAAGGCAAGTGCGTCCGCGGCATCAAGGGCGAGGCCGTCGGCATTGGCCGCTTGGAGCGCTTTGTTGCCGATTGGTACCGCAACAACGTACATACCAAGCCCACCGCCCCCGCGCCCAATGGCCACAAGGTCGCTGTCATCGGCGCAGGCCCGTCCGGCCTGACCGTCGCGGGCGATCTGGCCAAGCTGGGCTACAAGGTCACCGTCTACGAAGCCCTGCACGTTGCGGGCGGCGTGTTGATGTACGGCATCCCCGAGTTCCGTCTGCCCAAGGACATCGTCCAGCACGAGGTCGAGGGCCTGAAGGAGCTGGGTGTGGACATCGAGACGAACATGGTCATCGGTAAAGTCCTGACCATCGACGAGCTGATGAACGACTACGGCTTTGAGGCCGTCTATGTCGCGTCCGGTGCCGGTCTGCCCCGCTTTATGGGCATCCCCGGCGAGAGCCTGAACGGCGTCTACTCCGCCAACGAGTACCTGACCCGCGTCAATTTGATGAAGGCGTACAAGGAGGATTCCCGCACGCCCATCATGAAGAGCAAGTCCGTTGCCGTTGTCGGCGGCGGCAATGTCGCCATGGACGCTGCCCGCTGCGCGAAGCGTCTGGGTGCCGAGAATGTCTACATCGTCTACCGCCGCGGCATGGCCGAGCTGCCTGCCCGTAAGGAGGAGGTCGAGCACGCCGAGGAGGAGGGCATCGTCTTTAAGACGCTGACGAACCCGACGGAAGTGCTGGGCGACGAGAACGGCTGGGTCAAGGGTATGACCTGCGTTGAGATGGAACTGGGTGAGCCGGATGCGTCCGGACGCCGCCGCCCCATCGTCAAGGAGGGCAGCGAGTTCGTTCTGAACGTTGATACGATGATCATGGCATTGGGCACCAGCCCCAACCCGCTGATCCGCTCCACCACGCCGGGTCTGGACGCCGACAAGCACGGCTGCCTGATCACCAACGGTCCCGACGGCCTGACGAGCCGCCCGATGGTCTACGCCGGCGGCGACGCTGTCACCGGTGCTGCCACGGTCATTCTGGCCATGGGTGCCGGTAAAGAGGCTGCCCGCGCGATTGACGCGGCCATCAAGGCGAAGAAACAGTAACAGTAAAAACTTCCCCTGCACTTTCCAACAAGCAGCAGGGGAAGTTTTTTCATGGAGAAAAGAAATGGAACAAAAACATATGTCGGGAAAAGCGGCCCTGAAAATCGTGGTCGGCTCCATTCTGGCGGCCTATGGCCTTACATTGGCGGTATATGCAGGTTTTGGCGGCGCAACGCTGGCTATCTTTTGGCAGGGTGTGGCAAACCTGACAGGGCTTACGATTGGCGGCGCGTCGCTTGCGGTAGCGGTGGTCATGCTCGCGTTTGTGTTCTTCTATGACCGCCGTCAAATCCATATCGGTACAGTGATTTATCAGCTGTTTTACAGTGGCTTTGTAGAAATTTTTAGCCGATTACACGTATACAGCCAGAGCCGAATCCTCAACTTTATCATTATGTGTGCGGGAATTGTTGTGTTTTCATTTGGTACGGGGCTCTATTCGTCTGCAAATCTGGGGCGTGGCTCCTACGAAGCCATGACATTTGCGCTGGCAGAGAAGAACGGCTGGCCGGTGAAATACGTCCGCATGGTGCTGGATGTGCTTATGGTTGTGCTTGGTGTGCTTTGCGGCGGACGTTTTGGTGTGTGTACGATTGCCACAATTATAATAGCAGGGCCTATCATCCAGTGGACGGTGCAAAAGTTTTGAAAGGTAAAATATTTGTGTCATACCCAGTCTCTTTCCCATAAAATGGTGTAGTAATGGTGTAGTACCCGGCACGCTGCAAAAACCAGCCAATAAAATCCCACGCACCCCCATGCACCTTTGTGCAGAATACCCACAGATTCCTTGCAAAGTGAAACAAAATAGTGTATTTCGTTTCAAATAAAAAATGTGGTTGATTTGCTTCGCTATCAAAGATATAATTACGGTAGAATGTGATTTAAAGACAGATATTAAGATTCAATATGATGTTCGCTTTTATGCGATTGTGCCGACAGCAGTGCATGATGCGGCTTCGCAAGATGTGATTCGTCTTATTATCAATGTGGAAGCACAGACTGCGTTCAATCCGGGATATCCGCTGACGAAACGTGCAATCTATTATTGTAGCAGAATGATTTCCGCCCAGCATGGGCCGATATTCAGAAAGTCAGAGTACGGAAAAATCAGAAAAGTGTATTCTATATGGGTATGCACAAAGCCGTCCGATGAATTTCAAAATACGCTCACACGGTATTCGATCCGTCCAGAACAGTTAATTGGAAATGTAACTGAAAAATCAGAAAACTATGATCTAATGAGCGTGGTAACGATTTGTCTGGGAAAACCTGATTCTGAAAACTATACAGGCACTCTAAAATTTTTGGATGTGCTGCTTTCTTCGTCAAGAGCAGCTACGGAGAAAAAGAAAATTCTCGAAGAAGAGTTTGGCGTTACAATGAGCGAAGAATTGGAAGAGGTGCTTATTATGTGCAACCTTAGTCAGGGGGTCAAGGCCGAAGGCAGAGAAGAAGGCAGGAAAGAAGGCCGGAAAGAAGGCCGGAGGGAGGGCAGAAAAGAGGGCATCAGTATCGGTGAAATTGGGATGCTTGTTCAACTTGTTCAGGACGGCGATTTGAAACTGGAGCGTGCTGCTGATGCCGAATTCGGTGTCGTTGCCCGTCGCGCAGGCGGTGTTGTA
>ERZ772821.1942-NODE-1942-length-11462-cov-8.552906_pt1 | contig 11462 bp, 8 predicted proteins | sample MGYA00580859_ERZ772821 | MGnify/ENA primary metagenome ERZ772821 (study PRJEB29015, sample SAMEA2737674) | human gut metagenome | biome: human gut; feature: human-associated habitat; material: faeces | place: China | collected 2012 ...
TGGCGGGAAAGAAGCGGGATTGATATGGCATAGTTAAGTTTACTGACGAGCGGGAGATTACTTCCGCTCGTCTTCATTTAGTAGCGCAAAATTTGAGGACTCTTTATTTCCTTATTCGGTATAGCGGAGGCGGCTGTCAATTCGACATAATTTTCTTGTGATACTTTACCGTACATGAGCATTGGCACCGGGGTTGTCGTTGCCGTAACCTTCCAGCAGGTTGATGACGCCCCACACGCTGAGACCGGCACCGAGGGCGATAACGAGGGTCTGGAGAACGGTGATTGCCTGATTGAAAAATTCCATAAATAAAGTTGGCCGGAATCATTTGAAAACGATTGATTTAGTCATGGTTCATAGGCATACAAAAGCCGGACAATCGCCGCCCGATTTCCGGGCTGGCTGATTCCGGCCTTCCTCCTTTTTCATTATTTTGATAGAGATCGTCCGCTTTGTACGCCGATGGCCCCAGCGGGGCGGTTGTGGCGGATAGATAGGACCCCTCCTTTCACAGCGGAGCATCATTCGTTGGCTGCGGCGTCGATCTCATACACGTCGCAGACCTGGTTGGGTTTGAGCTTCAGCCGGGCCTTGAGATAGCCTTCAATATCAAAGGCGTTCTTCGGGTCGGCGTCGGCGGTGTACTTGTAGTTGGGGTGCTGGGTGATGTCGTACTTGTCCGAGAGGAACGGCCGCACACCGCGCAGCTGCAAAATGCACTTGCTGCCGTCCATGACGGCCAGCTCGTCTTGGCTCATCAGCGCCTTCCCCAATTTTTGATAGTTGAGCGAGTGGGAAGTCTCCCGCCCCCGGCTCTCTCCGGTGTTGTAGGTGTCGATGGTCTCTTTCCCAAGCACGGCTTCCAGCTCCTTCAACGTGGTCGGCTCTTTGCCGCCCAGGAAGATGGAGGTATCCATGTTGCCGATGATGGTATCAGCGTTGTCCTTGTAGATGGCCTTGAGCTGGCTCTGCGCCTGCAACACCAGACAGGCAGAGATTTCTCGACTGCGGATGGTGGCGACCAACTTCTCCAGCTTGGGGATCTGGCCAATGTTGGCGCACTCATCAATGAGGCAGCGCACATGAACCGGCAGCCGCCCGCCGTACACATCGTCGGCCTTTTCACAGAGCAGGTTGAACAGCTGGGTGTAGCACATGGAGATGAGGAAGTTAAAACTGTCATCGGTGTCGCTCATAATCAGGAACAATGCGGTTCGTCGGTCTCCCAGGGTGTCCAGCTCCAGCTCGTCATAGGCTGTGACCTCCCGCAGCTCGGCAATGTCGAACACCGCCAGCCGTGCGCCGCAGCTCACCAAAATCGACTTCGCAGTTTTGCCGGAGACAAATTGTCAAGGACTTTTTAATCAGATTCACAAAATATATAAAAAAACACCAGAAGCATAATTGGGCTCCTGACACTTTTAGTGGCAGTTTACTTGCGACTGCTGAATGGTTTGCCACAGAGGTATGTCTACTGCGGGTACTCGTGGATACAGGGTTGCCGGTGCCGCTTTCTCTCAGCAAGTTCCAGAGGGGCGGCATCCTCTATGTCATGGCGCTTTTCCGTAGTGTTCCAAATATCCGGTGAAACATTCCAACGTCCAGACTGATAGTCATATCTGTATTCTTGCTTAATCTGTTTTCTCAAGCACATGCGATGTTTTCTTGTTTATGGAAAAATATTCTGGTATAATAGATTTATTCTGATACTGTGGAGGAAACGTAGATGGCGGTTTCATACAACAGGCTTTGGAAGCTGCTGATCGACCAGAAAATGAGCAAGGCAGACCTGCGCAGGGCAGCGGGAATTGCCCCCAACACCATGACCAAGCTGAACCGCGATGAAGCGGTAACTCTTGCGGTGCTGGAAAAAATCTGCGCGGCGATACATACCGACTTTGGCGATATTATGGAATATGTTCCGGAGGATGACCGATGATCAATATTCGCAAGCTGGAAACCGAACTGTGGGAATCTGCCGATCTATTGCGGGCAGGCTCCAAGCTGACCTCCAATCAGTACTGCATGCCCGTGCTGGGGCTGATCTTTCTGCGCTATGCGTACAGCCGCTTTAAGCTCGTGGAGGCGGAAATCCTCAAGAATCGTCCGGTTCGCGGCGGGCGCGTGCTTCCGGTGGAGGCCAGCGACTTTGTCTCCCGCAGCGCCCTGTTCCTGCCCCGCGAGGCGCAGTATGCCTATCTGGTGAACCTGCCGGAGAATATTGCCGCCGCCGGCCTCACCAACTGGCGGGGCGAGGTCATGGGCAGCCTGGGCGAGGCCGTGAATAACGCCATGGAGCTGGTGGAACAGCAGAGCGAGCAGCTCTCCGGCGTACTGCCCAAGACGTATACCATGTTTTCCGATGAGCTGCTGGCGGAACTGCTGCGCATCTTCAATAACAGCGCGCTGGATGATGTGGGTGGTGACATCATCGGTCGCATCTATGAGTATTTCCTCAATAAATTTGCCAAAAACATCGCTCAGGATGATGGCGTATTCTTCACCCCCAAGTCGCTTGTCAAGATGATCGTCAACGTGCTGGAGCCCGAACAGGGCGTACTGCTGGACCCCGCCTGCGGCAGCGGCGGCATGTTCGTGCAAACCGGCGACTTCGTGGAGCGCGCCGGATTGCGGGCCAACAACACCATGACCTTTTATGGTCAGGAAAAGGTGGAATACAACGCCCAGCTGTGCCAGATGAATTTGGCGGTGCATGGGCTGAACGGCGTCATTCAGTCCGGCGACGAGGCCAATACCTTCTACCATGACGCGCACAATCTCGCAGGCTGCTGCGATTATGTCATGGCCAATCCTCCGTTTAACGTGGACAAGGTCAAGGCCGAGTCCGCCCTGAGCGCCGGACGACTTCCCTTTGGCCTGCCCTCCGTCAACAAAAACAAGGAGGTCGGCAACGCCAACTACCTGTGGATTTCCTATTTTTACGCCTACCTGAACGAGCATGGCCGCGCCGGCTTTGTCATGGCCTCCTCTTCCACCGACAGCCAGGGCAAGGACAAGGACATCCGCCAGCAGTTGGTGCAGACCGGGCATGTGGATGTCATGGTCAGCGTGGGCAACAACTTTTTCTACACCAAGAGCCTGCCCTGTTCGCTGTGGTTCTTTGACAAGGGAAAGCAGGAAGCCCTGCGGGACAAGGTGCTCTTCATCGACGCCCGGAATTATTACACCGTGGTGGACCGAACCCTCAACGAGTGGAGCGAATGGCAGCTCAAGAACCTGAACGCCATCGTCTGGCTGTACCGTGGCGAGGTGGACAAGTACCAGAAGCTCGTGGACGAATACCGCCATGAGCTGGGCGATGCTTTGCCCTTCGCCCAGCGGGCCGCACAGCTGGAAATCGACCTGCAAAACGCCCGCGGCGAAGCGAAGGAGGCTCTGGCCGAAGCCCCGCGCAAGGAGAAAAAGCGCATTGAGGAAAAGTATCAGGACATCATCGAGGGCCTGGAGCAGCGCCTGACAATTGCCAAGGAAGCCGTGTGGCTGACGGAGAAGTTCGGCGCAGGTGCATACGCCGACATTCCGGGCCTGTGCAAGGTGGCCACGCTGGAGGAGATCGAGGCCAAGGGCTTCTCCCTCACGCCCGGCGCGTATGTGGGCGTGGCGCCCACACAGGACGACGGCGTGGATTTCCACGAGCGTATGACCGAAATCCACAGGGAATTGCAGGCCTTGCAGGAGGAGTCCAACCGCCTGATGGCGGCCATCTCGAAGAATTGGGAGGAGATGGGGCTGTGATCTTTCAAATCAGTCAACTCGCAGATATAATTGATGGGGATAGAGGAAAAAACTATCCTAAGCAAAATGAATTTTCGCATGAAGGATATTGTCTATTTTTAAATGCTGGGAATGTTACTCCAACTGGGTTTTCTTTTGAAGAAAATCTATTTGTCACTCAAGAAAAAGATAATGTCCTAAGAAAGGGAAAGCTACAACGAGGTGACATTGTATATACTACACGTGGTACAGTAGGAAATGCTGCGTTATATTCAACTACTGTTCCGTTTGAAAATATCCGTATTAATTCAGGAATGGTAATACTACGTTGCCATGAGGATATTGTTGATAGGCGCTATTTGTATCAAATTCTAAAGAGCGAGTATTTTCGGCCATATTTTAAGAAATATTGTACTGGTAGTGCGCAGCCGCAGCTACCAATAATGAACTTTAGCAAGATTGAACTAGATCTTCCACCCATCGAAACCCAGCACCGCATTGCCGACATCCTCTCCGCCTACGACGACCTCATTGAGAACAACCGAAAGCAGATCAAGTTGCTGGAGGAAGCCGCCCAGCGGCTGTACAAGGAGTGGTTTGTTGACCTGCGCTTCCCCGGCCATGAGCATACCCGGATCGTGGATGGCGTGCCGGAAGGGTGGCGATTAACTACATTAGATCAAATTTGCTCTGTCAGAAAAGAAACATTGATACCAGAAAAAATAGATATTGGCACACCATATATTGGTTTAGAGCACATGCCTAAAAAAGACATTTGCCTTTCTGAATGGGGTGATTCTTCTGAGGTTAGCAGCAATAAGTTCAAATACTATGAGGATGATCTTCTTTTTGGGAAAATTAGACCATATTTTCATAAAGTGGGTTTTGCTCTTAACAGTGGCGTTGTGTCTACGGACGCTATTGTATTGAAAAGCGTCGACGGACTATGGTCGCTTCTTCTTATGACGGTTTCAAGTTCTGAGTTTGTCAGTTATACCTATCAAAACTGTAAAGAAGGCGCAAAAATGCCTCGTGCAGATTGGATTCAGATGAAGTCATATCCTGTTATGATTGCTAATTTTGTTATACAAAGTGCTTTTGAAGATCAAATATTTATGATCACCAGAAAAATCAAGACTTTGGCTTTGCAAGCAAATGAACTATCAGAAGCCCGGAACCGTCTGCTGCCTAAGCTGATAAACGGAGAGGTGTAGAATTTGAATAATGTTTTGATGAATATAATTTTGGGTGCTGTAGGCAGCATTGTTGCGACTACTATTTTATATTCATGTTCACATTTGTATCAAGTTGGCTATAAAGATGATTTTACATTCAATTTAGAAAAAGCTTTGACAACAATTCTCCAGATTGAGAATCATATTCGTTTCCCTAATGATTATTTTTTGGTAATGAGTCAGATTGATAATATGTGCTGTTGCGTATGGGGTATGTATAGATCATTAAAGCCTCTTTCTTTGTGGAGAAACAAAACAGAAAAAAAGCTTCTTATAACACTTCTGTATGATATTATTCGACTTTGTGAGCATTCTAAATGTGTTACGATTGGATGTTGTGGAGAGCAAGAACAAGAAGCGCGAATAAACAAATTGCAGAGATACTTCTATAGATTTCAAAAAACTAATCAAGAAAATGTATCAGTTACTCAAATTCAACTGAATGTCATTCAACTTCTAATAGAGGGTAAAACTATTTCCGAAACATTTAATGAAATTTCGCACACGTATAGCAAGCCATTGTTTGAAAATATCTTGGAGGATGGCTTTATTGATATAAACAGCTTAAAATCAGGACGCACTGTTGGAATAAGAAAAAAATGCTTTTGTTATAGCGAATTGGTTGAGGTATTAAAGGATTATCATTATACAGAATAAAAGCAACGTAAGAATATATTAAGAATATATTAGGAAACGAGTTGACAGAAAATGAGCCACGACTACTCCGAAAACATCCTCGTGCAGGAGAGCGCCGGGCATCTGTTGGAGCGGGAGCTAGGCTGGGAGGTCGTCTTTGCCTACAACACAGAGCGTCTGGGGGAAAGCGGCACGCTTGGCCGCAGGAGTTATCATGAAATCCTGCTGACCCGGTATGTGAAGCAGGCGCTCACGCGGCTGAATCCGTGGCTCACGGCACGCCAGACAGAGGAGGCCATGGGCAAGCTGCAAAGCCGCCTTTCCACAGCCTCCCTCATGCAGATCAACGAGGAAAAATACGATCTCATCCGGGACGGGATTCCCGTTACGGTACAGCGCCCCGGTGGGAAAACAGAGGAAAAGCGGGCGGCATTGATTGACTTTCAGCACCCGGAAAGCAATCATTTTCTGGCCGTCAAGGAGCTGAAAATCTGCGGCGATCTCTACCACCGCCGCACCGACATCGTGGGCTTTGTCAATGGCATTCCGCTGCTGTTTGTGGAGCTGAAAAAGACCACGGTGGATGTGCAGGACGCCTATACCAACAACTATACCGACTATCTGGATACCATTCCGCATTTGTTCTACTACAACGCTTTCCTCATCCTTTCCAACGGCGTAGAATCCAAGGTGGGCACGCTCGGCAGCAAGTACGAATTCTTTCACGAGTGGAAGCGTCTGGAGGAGAAGGAGCAGGGCAATGTGGCGCTGGAAACCATGCTACGGGGTATCTGCAAAAAGGAAACCTTTCTCGATCTGTTGGAGAACTTCATCCTCTTTGACCACTCCGATGGCCGCACCGCCAAGATTCTGGCCCGAAACCACCAGTATCTGGGCGTCAACGAAGCGGTCAAGGCCTACGAAGCGCGGAAACTGAATCAAGGCAAGCTGGGCGTATTCTGGCACACACAGGGCAGCGGCAAGAGCTACTCCATGGTGTTCCTTGCACAGAAAATCCGGCGGAAGTTTGTGGGTTCGCCCACCATCGTCGTGCTGACGGACCGGGAGGAGCTCAACAAGCAGATCAGCGACACCTTTGAAAACTGCGGGCTGCTGGGTAAGGCAAATGCCAGCGCGTTCATGGCTTCCAGCGGCGAGGACCTGATAAAGAAGTTACAGGGCAACCCGAGCTTTGTCTTTACCCTGATTCAGAAATTCAACCAGCCCGACCCGGAGCCCATCTATCCCGATCACGACATTCTGATTATGTCCGACGAGGCGCACCGCAGCCAGTACGGCATCTTTGCCGCCAATATGATAAAACTGCTGCCCACGGCCTCGCGCATCGGCTTTACGGGAACGCCGCTTTTGTCGGACGATAACCTGACCGCACGCACCTTTGGCGGTTACATTTCCGTGTATGACTTCAAGCGAGCGGTGGAGGACGGCGCGACGGTGCCGCTGTATTACGAGAACCGCGGGGACCAAATCGCCGACCTGCATAACCCGGAAATCACCGACCGGATTCTGGATGCCATCGAGCAGGCGGATTTGGACGTGGACCAGCAGGAAAAGCTGGAGCGGGAATTTGCAAAGGAAATACATCTGCTGACGGCCAGACCCCGGTTGGAAGCCATCGCCCGGGACTTTGTGCGCCATTACAGCGACCTGTGGACCAGCGGAAAAGCGATGTTTGTCTGCCTGAACAAAGTGACCTGCGTGCGCATGTACAATATGGTTCAGGACTACTGGGCGGAGGAAATCACCCGGCTGGAAGGCGAAATCAGGCACGCTACCCAGCAGGAGGCGCAGGAGCTGAACCGCAAACTGGCATGGATGAAAGAAACCGAAATGGCGGTGGTCATCAGCCAGGAGCAGAACGAGATTCAGACCTTCCAGAAATGGGGACTCAACATCAAGCCTCATCGCCAAAAGATGGAAAAGCGCGAGCTGGACAAGGAATTCAAGGACGCGGACAATCCGCTGCGAGTGGTATTCGTGTGCGCCATGTGGCTGACGGGCTTTGATGTCAAGTGCTTGTCCTGCCTGTATCTGGACAAGCCGCTGAAGGCCCACACCCTGATGCAGACCATCGCGCGCGCAAATCGCGTGGCGGAAGGGAAAAGCAACGGGTTGATTGTGGACTATATCGGCATTGTCAAGGCCTTGCGGAAGGCGCTGGCGGACTACACCGCCAATGTAAGCGGGCAAGGCGGCGCCGACCCGACGATTGACAAGGAGAAGCTGATCGCCCATATCCTTCAAGTGATTTCCGAAGCAAAAGGTTATTTACAGCAGCATGGCTTTGATCTCCAGGTGTTGCTGGATGCAAAGGACTTTGAAAAGATGCGTCAGATGCAGGCCGGGGCAGAGGCGGTCAGCGGCAGTCTGGAAAACCGAAAGGCGTTTCAGGCCTGTGCTTCGGAACTAATCCGCGTGATGAAGTACGCAAGCTACGAGGATATTTCCGGCAAGTCCCGAAAGGAATACGAAGCCATCGAAGCGATTTATCACCAGTTGCAGAGGCGGCGCAAGCACAGCGACAATACGAAGCTGATGGTGGAAATCAATCAGATCATCAGCGAGTATGTGCAGGTGGATGAATCCCAGGAAGAGCCGGTGCAGCCGCGCCAGTTTGACATCAGCAAAATCGATTTTGACTTGCTGGGGCGGGAATTTGCCAAGGCAAAAAAGAAACATCTGATTCTCAAGGATTTGAATGACCTGATTGAGCAGCGTCTGGATGCCATGCTGTCCACCAATCCACAGCGGATCGACTACTATGAGCGCTATCAGAAAATCATTGAGGATTACAACAGCGAACAAAACCGTGCGACCATTGAGAAAACCTTTATGGATTTGATGGCCCTGGCCAGCAGCATGGATCAGGAGCAGCAGCGGTATATCCGGGAAGGTTTTTCCAGCGACGAAGAGTTGTCCCTGTACGATCTGCTGTTTTCAGAAAACCTTTCCAAGCAGGACATTCAAAAGATCAAGCAGGTGGCGGTTGACTTGCTGGCCAAGGTGAAGGCGCAGATTGCCAAACTGGATCACTGGACGGACAAACCGGAAACCAAAGCGGTGGTGGACAACCTCATTCGAAATACGTTGTGGACGCAGCTGCCATCGTGCTATGATGACATTTCACAATATCGCCAGCGAATCTATGAATATGTGTATACGCGGTATCCTGACGTGGCGTGATTCAGAGGGCATTTGAGGAAAAGGGGGAAGCACGATGGCGCAATATGAAGTAAACAGTAGCTCCATTCAGACGTTGCTATCCTGGATTCACAGCGAAGAGGTAAAAAGTTTCGGCTCGCATCATAGCTGAGGACGGGTAAAATGCGCTGACTTATAGGAAAACGGGGGCGTGATCATGCCGATTAAAAGCCTGGAAATTGCAGGTTTGCGCGGTTTCGGAAAGCCGCAAACTGTGAAATTCGCGCTTCCTAAGGGAGAGCCGGGAAGTGGATTGACTTTTATCGTTGGTGCGAATAATTCTGGGAAAACGACTATTTTTGAGGCAATTCGTAGCTTTATTCCTACCTATGATGCTCCAGCATTTGCTGTTGGAAAAAGAAATCAGAATTACCAAGGCGGACGAGTTCATCTCAGAATGGAATATGATAATAACAATGACTGGATTAGTATTGATACCGACAGTCGAAATGGCTGTAACACACAAATTATAAAAAACGGACAGGTTGTGGATACAAATGCGCTTGAGCGAAGAATTGCAATCCTACAGTCCAGAAGATATGTCGATTTTTATTTTCAATCCGATAGTGGAAGCGGAGGCAGATACTATTATTTGAGCAATCAAATTGGAAATTCTCCGAATCGAGGCGCACGCCTGACTGGATTTGAGACGCGAATTGGAGAAATGTATCGAAACAAAGACAAGTTTGATCCGCTACTGAAAGAAATACTTGGTTATGATCTGGATTGGACAATTGACATGACTGAGCGTGGAGACAAGTTTATCAAATTTGTCACAGGAAAACAGTATCATTCAGGTGAAGGCATAGGAGATGGCATCTGGAGTATTTTTACAATTTGCGACAGTTTGTATGATTCAAAGCCGGGAGAAATGATAGTCATTGATGAGCCTGAACTTTCTTTACATCCAGCTTATCAGAAACGAGTACTGTCATTGTTTAAGAGATATGCAAAAGACCGACAAATCGTGATTTGCACGCATTCTTCATATCTAATAGACATGTTTTCATTGACGAAAGGTGCAGAGCTTTGCCGTACTGTGAAAAATGAGAATGGAGAGATTGAAGTATATCAGCTATCCGATGAATCAAAGCGAAAAATCAAAGGATATTTGGACAACTACTTTAATCCTCATATTTGGGGAAATACAGCGAAAGAGCTTTTCTTTGTAGAAGATGGCGTAATTGTTGTTGAAGGGCAAGATGATGTCATGCTCTACCAAAGGGCAGCGGAGCAACTGGGAATTGCTTTAAAAGGTGATTTTTTCGGTTGGGGTGCAGGCGGCGCACAAAACATTCCCGACATTTTGGGGATTCTCAAGGACTTGGGCTATAAAAGGGTAGCAGTGATTTATGATGGGGATATGAAAGATAAAAAAGAGGAGAATGAGATAAAATTCAGTGATTATCAATTCTTCATTATACCGACAAAAGATATCCGGGATAAAAAGGATGTGAAGGCTCGCGAAGCAACGTGTGGTATGATGACTGAACGCGGCGAAGTGAAACCGGAATATCAACATCAAATGAGCAAGCTGCTGCATGAATTAAACGATTGCCTTTAAGTATTGCATATAGTATGTCAGATAAACAGGAAAAAGCGGCGCTAGCAATACCCATCCCGCTTTCAATCGGATGCGAGTGTCTATAACACGGATATGGCGCCGCAGCCGCATACGTTGGTACGCCTTATGTAGCGAACGCAACCGAAGGAGTGGGCGCGGACTGCCAACATGACAACGGCGAAGCGAAATGCAAATTTTGTGCAGCGTTTGCCAATGCCTGTTAACTGGTTGGGGTAGTACAAGAACACTGATTTGCAGGGCAATCACATCTGCGACATCTCATTTTTCAGCATTCGCATGATCTTGTCTTTCATGGTTTCATTGCTGGAATCGCTGAAATGGACACGCACCTTGTAGGTGGTCTTGCCGATTGTTTTTACCAGCGCGGGAATATCCTCCGGCGATCTGGCCGTAGCGGTGTCTACGGTCTGCCTGGTACAGGTTTCTTCGCTCATGGCGCTCCTTTCTCCGGGCGGGACTGCGCCGTCCGGCAAAAAATCAGTCGCTCTTGCGGTTCACAATGTCCTTCGCCGTCTGCTTGGTGGCCCCGGCGTTTTCCTCCCGGAAATTCTTCCCGGCAAAGAGGATTGGGGCGCATCGTTCCAGGATACGGTCATAGATACGAGCGTGGGCCAGGTCGGGCGGGTTCTTCAGTTCCCCCAGCTTCAGGTTTGTGGTGATGATCATGGGCCTGCGGCTGCGGTAGCGGCTGTCAATGACGAAAAACATCTGCTCCATCGCATACTCGGTGCTGCGCTCCACACCCAGATCGTCAATGATAAGCAGATCATATTCGTCAAAACTGGCGATAAACTCTGCCCTGTCCTCAGAGAACATCCCCGTCAGGCGGTTCAGGATGGTAGGAAAGTTCGTCATAAGCACCGGCACATCCCGGTCAAGCAGGGCGTTGGCGATACAACCGGCAAAGAAGGACTTGCCGGTTCCCACGTCTCCAAATAGCAGCAGCCCGGTGTTGGTCCTGTATGCCTCCTGCCAGCTCTCCACATAGGCGCGAGCCTTGTCCATCAGAGGATTTTGGCCGTTGTCGTTGGCAAAGGTGTAGTCGTACA
>ERZ772821.1957-NODE-1957-length-11411-cov-3.312082_pt1 | contig 11411 bp, 9 predicted proteins | sample MGYA00580859_ERZ772821 | MGnify/ENA primary metagenome ERZ772821 (study PRJEB29015, sample SAMEA2737674) | human gut metagenome | biome: human gut; feature: human-associated habitat; material: faeces | place: China | collected 2012 ...
AGCCATTCTGACGAGTTAGATTACGCTGGCGTAAGGTTGCGCGCGTTGTGGGCAACGCAAATGCTTGTTTCCGCGCTGCTCGTATCGCTTATAGGTATGGCGTTCAAGGCGGCTCCCGCCCTTTCAACGCTTATTAAAATTATCGTTGATACAGTGCTGTTTTTTATAAGCTACCGTATACAGCAGGGCTGGGTATTTTCGGAAAAGGATAATGCAAAAAAACCGCAAAAGCAAAAATTATCCGCCAAAACCGTGGTAGGCAGAACGTTTTTATCGGCAGGCACGGCGCTTGTTATGGTTATTGTAACCGTTTACTCGGCAGGGCTTATGATATGCTACGGTCCGAGCAAAAGTCTGCGCAATATGCTTGTTATAATGGCTAAAGAGGCAAGCGCAACAAAATGGGCGCCGAGTCTGTTTTTGCCTAAGTCCACCGTTAATAAAATTATTGCAGACAGCGAAAAGGTCAATACCGACGTAATAGACGTAAACAATTATACCGACGGCAGCACCGACGAATGGGCGGACGCAAAGAACGGTATGAAGCTTTCGTTTTTAAGCGAATCCAAATTTAAGGGCTATCTGCTTCTTGTAAAGGACCCGAAGCGCGTAATCGTGGGCGTTTCGTCCGAAAACTATGCCGCTGCCGCCGCGGGCGCCCGCATTTTCGATATAGCCGAAAAGTACGGCGCCGCCGCAATGATAAACGGCGGCGAATTCCCCGACGCGGGCGGTCAGGGCAAGGGCTCTACCCCGATAGGGCTTACCTATTCGCAGGGCAAAAACGTGTGGAACGACGGCGCAAAGCGCACCTTTATCGGCTTTGATAAAAACGATAAGCTTATCTGCCGCGAATCTATGACCAAAAAGGAAGCCGACGAACTGGGTATACGCGACGCGGTCTGTTTCCAAACAGGCAATGTGCTTATAGAGCAGTCGGGCAGCGCGGTAAAGCTTTACAAGGCGGATAACGATACCGGCACCGCTCAGCGCACGGCAATAGGTCAGCGCGCGGACGGCACCGTTATAATGCTTGTAACCGACGGCCGCTCGGTAGACAGCATAGGCGCCACGCGCAACGACGTAATAGAGCTTATGGTGGCAAACGGCGCGGTAAACGCCGCTATGCTTGACGGCGGCTCCTCGGCTATGATGTATTACCGCGATTATTACGACGTTTACGGTATGGATAAATCCCAGCTTGATAAATACCAGCTTCAGGGGCTTGTAAACCGCTATAAGGCATTTACAAGTCCGCGCCGAATACCAACCTATTTTGTGGTATCAAAGGAGCAGCAATGAAACAGAAATCGTTATTTTATAAAATATATTTTGCGGCTGTTGCGGTTTTTGCCGTGCTGCTTATAACGGGGCTTTTTATAATGCACGGCCGCCTTGCGGATTACGAGGCGGCGCAGCCCGAACCCACCGTTAACAGGCTTATAGAAACAAAAATTAAAACGGGCGATATCTACTCCGAAAGGGAAGAATACTCGCTTAAGCTTTCCCCTTACGAAACCAAGGAAAGCTTTAACAGTGCGTTAAAGGAATTAACAAACGGCAAGGAAATAACCGCCGCTTCCTCTTCGGTAAAGCCGAAGGACTGCGACGTTGCCTATAACATAAAAGCCGGCGATACCGTTCTTTTTAACGTTTACCTTAAAAAGAACGGCAAAACTAAAAAATACGCCGTTTCGGGGCTTGAGTTTGATTCCTCGGTATATAAAAGCTTTAAAATCACCGCTCCGTCGGACGCAGAGGTTAAAATCAACGGCATTACCGTAAACCCCGAAGACAGGGCTGACGAAAAGCTGCCGAATATTAAAAGCGATCTTTTAAAATCGGATAAGCTTATTAAAAAGCAGATAATAACCGCAAACGATCTTTTAAATAAGCCCGAAAGCGTAATCGCCTCATCCGGCGGAAAGGAATTAACCGTTGAGGAAGACGGCGGCGTTTACAGCGTAGTGCAAAGCTTTGACGAAATGAAGACAGTCGGCGATATTGCGGGCAAGGCGGCAAGCGTTTATGCCGAATATATGCAAAACGATTCAAACCTTGCAAGCGTAAAAAAGTATATCGATTCCGATACCGACTTTTACACAAATATAAGAAAAAGCCTTGTAATGTTTGTGCTTGAGCATCAAAGCTACGCCATAAAGGACTTAACCGTTACCGATTACCACAAGTACAGCGACGATCTTTTCAGCTGCCGCGTTCGCCTTGTGAACGCTCTTAACCGCAACGGTGCGATCTACGAGGATAAGTTTGATAAATATGTATATCTCCGCCGCGACGGCAATACATATAAGGCGATTGATATGCAAAACACGGGGGATTCCGTAAAATGAACCAAGCAGAGCTTAAAATACTTGATTACATACACACGCATTTTTCCTGCCGCTTTCTTGACGCGGTTATGCCGATAATAACCAAATTCGGCGACGGCGGAATTTTTTGGATAGCCGCGGCGGTGCTTTTTATAATTTTCAAAAAAACGCGCAAAACCGGCATATCCATGGGCGCGGCGCTTCTTATAGGGCTTATAATCGGCAACCTTATACTTAAAAATTCCTTTGCCCGCATAAGACCGTACGATTTGAACCCCGCAATACTGCCCGATATGCTTATAAAGCCGCTTTCCGACTTTTCGTTTCCGTCGGGTCACACCTTAGCCTCGTTCGAGGCGGCGGTGGTATTGCTTATACGAGATAGGCGCTTCGGCATACCGGCTCTTGTACTCGCGGTTCTTATAGCGTTTTCAAGGCTTTATCTGTACGTCCATTACCCCACCGACGTTTTGGCGGGCGCTGTTTTGGGTACGTTTATCGCATTTTTCGCCTGCAAGGCGGTAGACCTGTGTTATAAAAAAATATCCGATAAAAATAATTCACAATAGTCGGCGTTTCATTTTGTTTATATAGTCGCCATTTTACTTTTTTAAGGCTCTGATTATTAATTTTAGTCAAAAAAAATATGCTTTTTTCGTCATTTTAAACTTAAAGATTTCTTGACAACGACTTTATGCTATGCTAAAATAAAATTACAAATAAGCGCACTCAATTTTTATAAATAGCTTAGGAGGATAAAAATGAAAATTAAAAAGATTTCAGCAATCATTTTAGCAGGCGCGCTGTTAGTTTCGGCAGTAGGAATGAATGCTTTCGCGGCTGATGCGAATGCTAAACCCACAATTACGGTTTTCGGTAACGAGGCCACACCTACGGAAGCAGAAAAAACATACGTTTTTTCTTTAAGACTTGCTGACTTTCCGAAAAACGTTGCAGGCATGGATATTGAATTGACAAGCGACGGCGCTGAATTTACCGGGGCAGCAAACACTGCCCTCAAATTAGAGAAAGACTCTAACTACACTATTTCAACCGACGGTAAAAAAATACATATTGTTGAATTGACCGATGAAATAAAAGGCAATGAAACTATTAAACTTACCGCTACGGTTAAAAATGCCGGTAACATCACTGTTAATGTTAAAGGTCTTGCAAAAGACGGCGAAACACTTTTAACAGCAAAAGATTATGTTCTTAATGATACGGCTAAAGTAGCTGTTGCTCCGGTTGAGAACCCAAGACCCGCCGAAAGTGTAACCCCGGAAAGCGGCAAATTTATACCGTACGGTTTCTTGAAGGATTCGGATGGTAATTACATTGTTCCTAATGAGAAAGGCGAATATGCAGGTGTTAGCAGCGGCGCTTATCGTGAGTTTGACCTTCCCACGAACGTTATAACATTCGGTTATGTGGATACAACGTTTGACAGTAAAGCAGCTATACAATTTGGCAGTTATGCAAAAAAATTTGCCGATAGTGATCGCGGCACTATGTGCATAGCCGGAGATTGGAAAGAATATGTAGAATATAAAATGACAAATAACGGTTATTCCGTAGCAGATGTTTTATCTTATGTTTCTGAGAGATACGATGCCAAGGTATTCGTAGACGGTGTGCAAAAGTATGACTTTTTGAAGTTGACCTTTAACAATGGAAAGTCAATAAGAATATACAAGGTAAAGCAAACTAAAACCATGTGGGATAATGATGATTATATACAGTATGCACTAAGAATTTATAATATTGATTCCAATGAACAGTATGCAGCTGTTGGTTACCAAATGGTTAATTCAAAGCCTGTATTTTCAACCGAAATTAAATCTAAATAGGTATAAGTAGGAGAGTATAACAATGAAAGATTTATTTACAATACCTAAAGCAGAAATTTGTAAGATTTCTTGCCACGATGTAGTATACACATCTGTTGGCGGTTTTGATACCGGTGACGTGAGTTCCACTGAAGGCGGTACTGAAGAACAGGGCTAATTATGTATATTAAAAAGATTTTAGCCTTTGCTACAACTTTTTCCATTTTGCTGACTGTACTTTCAGGTTGCGGAAAGAAAAAGAACGACAGATTATCCGGTCCTTACGATGTCAGTTCAAATAATGGTTATGCTGATGAAATTGATATGGGCGCTGATAACGATAACGGTATTACAATTGATGATGATACCGGTTCGGTAATAAGCACGCCCAATAAAAACAATTCAAAAGCCGAAAGCGGAAAAGAACAGGTCGGCGAAGACGATCCTCCGTCAAAAACCACCGATTCCAAGAGCAGCAGCTCTGCAGGTTCTTCCTCTTCGGATAAAAGCAACAGCTCGTCTTCATCATCTTCCTCCTCGTCCGGTAAAGACAACAGCAGCTCATCTTCATCAGATGATAATAAGCAGTCTATGGATGGTTGGCCTGCTTGGAAGTACTAAATTAAATCAATTAACCCGCCCGACGGTTTCCGTCGGGCGGGTTTTTCTATGCGCTCTAAACAGCAAAAGCCTTGTGTCGTGTTGTCAATCTGCCGCATTTCGTCATTGCGAGGGAGCAATGCGACCGCGGCAATCCGTTCTCCCCCTAAAGGGTATTTACGGATTCTTTCGCGCTATGCGCTCAGAATGACAAACCATTTAGTCATTGCGAAGCCGTGTAAACGGCTGCAGCAATCCGTTCCCTTTTATAGAAAATACGGGTTCCTTAACCCTGCGCTCAAAGCAACCAAGACTAATCCGTTATAACAACCGATTTAATTACCGGCTGATTTTCCTTTAAAACCGTACCGTTGTTATCGGTAACCGGCGTATTTTCGGCTATCTTGTCTACAATGTCCATACCGTCCGTAACATGGCCGAACGCCGCATACGCGCCGTCTAAATAATCACCGTCCTTGTGCATTATAAAAAACTGCGAGGAAGCGCTGTTATAATCGCTTGCGCGCGCCATTGAAATAACCCCGCGTTTATGCGATATATTGTTTTCAACGCCGTTTTGCTTAAATTCGCCCTTAATCGTCTTGTCGCTGCCGCCGGTTCCGTTTCCCTTAGGGTCGCCGCCCTGTATCATAAACCCGTTTATAATGCGGTGAAAGGTAAGCCCGTCATAAAATCCGCTTTTTGCAAGGGTTACAAAGTTTTCCACGGTAACAGGCGCGGTATCGCCGTCAAGCTCTAATTTAATATCGCCGTAGTTTTCAACCGTAATTACCGCGTGGTGTATGCCGTAGCCCTCTGTTTTGCTGCTTTCAGTTTCCTTTTCCCCGCCGCAGGCTGTAAGTCCCATACAAAGCGCCAGCACTGTAATTGCCGCCTTTTTAATATTTTTTCCTAACATTTCCGTCAGTCTCCTTTTCTTTTTCCGTAAGGTATATATTTTACCTTTCTTTTTTTTATTCGGGCAAAATTAAGCCTTATTATTAAAATAATAAATATCAATATTGCCGCCGCTATAATTCCGTAAACAATTTTCATATAAGCCGAGGTAAAGAAGCCCTTAATATATTTTAAAGCTATTAAAAGCTTGCTTTCCTTTACCGAATTGCCCGCAACAAGGTTAACTGTACCTATAACCTTTTCGGCGTATATTATATCCGCCGTGCCCAATACCTGCCCCTTTTTAACGGGCGCCTCAACACTTTCCTTATTCAGCTTTGTTTTAACCACTATTGTGGAATCGTCCGCACCGTTCGGCAAAACGGTTATAAACGGCTTTTCAAAATAAAGCGACACAAAATCGGTATCAAGCGAAAGCTCTACCGGCATTTCGCACACGGGGTCGGTTGAGTTTGCAACCTTTTTAAATGAAAAATTGTTAAACGCCCAGCGGTATAGATTTGCGGTTTCGGTAAACTCAACGCGGCTGCCGGTGTTATACGGGCAGTTCATAAGTATGCACATATAATTATATCCGTTGTATGAAGCGGTGCTTACAAGGCAACGTCCCGCCTCGTCGGTATACCCTGTTTTAACACCGTGCGCATACTGATAGTAATAATTTGTTGTGGTGTCCTGCAAAAAATTAGTGGTGGATATTGTGCGCGCAGGCGACATATTGGTTGCGGCTATCGTATACCGCGGAGTCTCGCACACGGTTTTAAAGGTTTCGTTTTTAAGGGCATATTTTGTAAGTGTGTAAACGTCCTGTACGGTGGTATAGGTCATTTCATCATGCAAACCGACCGGATTGCTGTAATGCGTTCCCGTAAGCCCCAATTCTACTGCCTTGGCGTTCATCATATCAACAAAGCTTTCTACGCTTCCGCCGTAATAAATGGCGGCAAGATACGCGCAGTCGCCGAAAGAAGACATAAGCACGGTATAAACCAAGTCAAGCTGAGTTATTTCCTCGCCCACCTTAATTGTAGAAACCGCGCTGCCCGTGCCCGAAATAAGCTTTTGCACCTCGTTTGTCATAGCCACCTTACCGTCGGGGTTATACTTATCGCTTTCAAGCATAAGCGTAACCGTCATGATCTTGGTAAGCGAAGCGGGGTACATTTTAGCCTCGGTATTATTGCTGTAAAGCACCTCGCCCGTGTCAAGCGATACAAGCATACCCGCCTTTGCGGATATGTTGAAGCCCGTAACCTCATAGGCAGAAGCGGTCAAGGACGGAAAAATTACTGAAACTGTTAAAAAAATTATGGAAATAACGGAAAAAATCTTTTTTTGCATGGAAATCTCCCTAAATATGTTGTATAATATTTATTATAACATAAATACAGATTTTTTAAAGACCTAATTTTGTTTCGGCAGGTGATTTTTACGGTATACGTTACAGGCGATATGCACGGCTGTCTTGAAAGGCTGTACGATAAAAATTTCAGAAAGCTTAAAAGCGGCGACGTGCTTATAGTGTGCGGCGATTTCGGTTACATATTTTCCGGCGGCAAAACCGAGCGTCAGGTTATAGATTACCTTGCCGCGCGCCGTTTTGTTACCGCATTTGTAGACGGTACCCACGATAATCTCGATACAATATACAAATCGCGCGTTACATATTGGCACGGCGGTATGGTTCACAGAATAAAGGGCAACCTTATACACCTTATGCGCGGTCAGATATTTGAAATAGAGGGGAAAAGCTTTTTCACCTTCGGCGGCGGCGAAAGCACCGATAAGGATATGCGCCTTGAAAGCGGAAACTGGTGGCGCAATGAGGAGCCTACGCCTATGGAAATGGCAGAGGGTGCAAAGCGGCTTGACGAGGCGGGCCTTCATGTGGACTACATAATAACCCACGAGCCGCCCTCGCTTGTTAAAAGCGCTATACTTATGCGCCGCGGCGACGCAGATCGTGTAAACAAGCTTAACGGTTATTTAGAGGAAATAGGCCGCTCGTGCGATTTCGGGCATTGGTATTTCGGCTCCTTGCACGAGGACAGGGTTATAACCGAACGCCACACATGTGTTTTTAAAGAAATGATACCCGTTGTCAACCCTCACCCGAAAAAAAGCCCACGGACAAATAAAAACGCAGATTTATCGGCAAAATCAAATGATATTATCACCGTATAGAAAAATTTAAAAAAGCAGCGATTAAAAGGGTAATTCCGCACCGTTATCCCAAACGAAATGTTTCAATCAGGCGTTTGGGATAAATTGCTTTATTTCGGGAGCTTTAAGCTTTCATCTATATTGATTGCAGCACTTCTGCCGCAAATACACGGCAAAAAGTATTTTATTATTGACATTTTAAGCTTTTAATAATATAATTGTTTTCGTATTAAGTACCGATTTCCCCTGTTTTCGTTTTTTAAAGCTTAATACAGGCTCTTTTTATGTATATCCGCATATTATGAAAATCAAATAAATCCGGGTGTGGCGCAGCTGGGAGCGCGGGTGGTTTGGGAGCGTTTAATGCCCAGAAAAATAAAAAGCCTCAAAACCCCTGTATTCATGCGGGTTTCGGGCATTTGTAAAAATCAAAAAATCGGTCAAAAATCGTTTTGACCACAGTTTATCCCACAATCGAGAAAAATTTAATAAATATCCGGGTGTGGCGCAGCTGGGAGCGCGGGTGGTTTGGGAGCATAGACGGTGTTCGCACTGTATGACAACGACAACCGCCGAAAGCCCTTCAACCGTGCGGATTTCGGGCGGTACGGAAAACAAAAAACAGCGGTCAAAAATGTGCTTGACCACAGATTTGACCACCTACACGACCACAATTAAATAGTTATCGGGGTATAGCGCAGTTGGTAGCGCGCGACATTTGGGATGTTGAGGCCGGGAGTTCGAGTCTCCCTACTCCGACCAAAAATGCGGCTTGACCGCACAAAAAGCCGCAGAGTAGAGATGCTTTGCGGTTTTCTAATTGTAATCCAGTACCAATTTTATTCGAGACTATATTTTGAAAGGAGTTAAAATCATGAGAATTGATCACGGTGACGCAGTTTCTTTGGAAGGAATTGTAAGACGAGTTTTTGCATGTCAAAGAGGCGAAATGGGTGGATATATTGATGCGGATCATTTTGAATCTCAACCATTTGATGCCGCTTGGCTCCATTATGGCAAAAGGCCGACTTTCATGAAATAGAAGACTTTTTATTTAAATGTGAATATGCATTACGAAAAGAAAACGAAGACGGCTTAAGCGCTGAATCGTACATTGAAGAACTGGATAACCTTGTAACAAACCTTTTAAACAGATAAACCTTTTCTTTGTCTACAGCGACGCAAATTTTGACAAGGTGACAATTTCGGTCACCCTGTCATTTTCTCTTTTTCCGCCTTGATTTGCGCCTTCACCTCTGCAATCATTTCCGCGAGCTTTTCTTCACATTCTTCTCTCGCTTGCGCGTAGATATTGTGATTTTTCCTATTTAGAGTTCTGAAGTTATTGCGGCGCAGAATTTTACAGCTTATACTAAAATCTGTTGAAAAGCTTTCATCAATTTCTGAGGATAACGCATCCTAATGCCATTCAGGCCGGAAATTATTGAAAAAATATTTCAAAATCGCCAACTTTTCTGATTTTCTGCCCACTATATAGTCAAACGGTACCGGAGAAATACATATGAATAAACAAAAAGCAGACAAAATTTTAACCGAATATCTTCCCAGAATATACGGATTTGCTGTCAAGAAATCTTTTTCTTATGACGAAGCAGAGGAGATTTGTGCCGATATTGTCAAAGAGCTGTATGAGTCCTTGTTAAAATCAAAGGAAATATACAACTTAGACGGCTATGTGTGGCGCATCAGCGAATATGTGTATTCAAAATATGTCTCATTTGTTAAGAAGCATCAGGGCGTTTCTCTTGATCAAATTAATCTTTCCGTTGAGGATGTCTACGATTTCGGAGATAATGAAGAGGAATTTTTGCGCTTGCGCCGTGAAATTACATTTCTAACACAAACACGCCGCGAAATTGTTTATTCGTACTATTACGAAAACAAGCCGATCGCAATTATCTCGAAAGAACGAGGTATACCTATAGGTACAGTAAAATGGCATCTTAATAAAGCACGATATGAATTAAGAGAGGGATTAGTTATGGAAAGAAAAATAGGAAAGTTGGGAATGAAGCCCATTAAAGCAACTAATATCGATCACAGCGGAGATCCCGGACCGAACGGAGGTCCCGAATATTACCTGAATGACAGCTTAAATCTTAATATCGTCTACAGTGTGTATTATACTCCCAGAACCAAAAATGAAATAGCAGAAGAATTGGGAGTTGTCCCTGTCTTTATTGAGGATAAGATTGAGCTCTTAGAAAGCAACGGCTTTTTAGTGCGAAAAGCCGGGAACAAATTTACCACTTACGTAAGATTTGATTCTCCAACTTTTTCTCTTGAAAAGCAGGAGAATAAATCGAAAAAACAACTTGAAATAGCCCGACTTCTTGCAAATTCTTACGCTGACTCTGTCAGGGAAGCAATTTCCGATGTCCGTGATGTGTATATTCCAAGCGGAAACCGTCAGCTTTTGGAAGCAGCAGCTATTTTTTACGGTGTGACCAACAAATGTCAATTAGAAGTTAAAAAGGATCTGTCCCCTTACTATATTAAAACAACAGACGGGGGAAATTATATCGCTTTTATCGGAACGGAAAGGACACAGGTTGATAAGGATTTTGTTCCTACCCTGCAGCTTCCTTCTATGTGGGCTTGCGGTAATATGACACGTTGGTCTGAGAAGTACCCCGTCTATTCATGGTCTATAGACAGCAGATATTCCTCCCGTGAGGGTACCTGGAAAAATAATTTGACTTCTGATTATGAATTCCTTTACGAATTTATGACCGATGCTATTTCTGATGACCTCGTAAATGCCGATAAATTCAAACGGCTCAGAGAACGACAATTTATTTCCGAAAACAATCAGATTAATATTATGGTGGTCAAAGGGAAAGCCGAAGATTTTTTTGCTAAGATTCCAGAGCTCGATGAAAAATTCAAAAAGCAATTTGCGGACTACGCCTTTGAATATGCGCAAACCGTCGCAGGCGATTATCCGCCGCAAATGCGAGATCTTATTTTCAGTTGGTCTGCAAGCGGTTTTATAGGAACAGAAGTGGCGCTGATGGTTATGGATGTCCTTTACTCAAACGGTACATTTCAAGCATTGACCGAACGGGAAAAAATCACTTCCAATTTAATTTTATTTACCGATGTGCTTCCATTCGACACAAAAAGGGAATCGCTTGAAAATCCAAAAGCAAACTAAGGGTCTTGAAACCTCAAATTTTGACAGGGTGACTGTTTCGGTCACCCTGTCATTTTGTCTTTTTTCGCCTTGATTTGCGCCTTGACCTCTGTAATCATTTCCGCGAGCTTTTCTTCGCATTCTTCTCTTGTTTTCGCGTAGATGTTGTGGCTTTCCTGCTTGCCGTAGGCGTTGGTTGGTGTGTACCGTCCCTCATACAGGTGGTCGTTAATCATGGTGACACAGCCCGTCCCGGGTTTGCGTATTTTCGGCTTGTACGGCGTGAATTCGACCGGGGCGGTATCTTTCCTTTCCTCGCGCTCTTCTGTCGGCATTTGGGCGTCTGTGCCGCCGATTTTGCGGTCAATATGCACTGCCGCCTGCCTTTGCATGGTATCGGTGATATGGCTGTAA
>ERZ772821.1960-NODE-1960-length-11394-cov-13.651821_pt1 | contig 11394 bp, 5 predicted proteins | sample MGYA00580859_ERZ772821 | MGnify/ENA primary metagenome ERZ772821 (study PRJEB29015, sample SAMEA2737674) | human gut metagenome | biome: human gut; feature: human-associated habitat; material: faeces | place: China | collected 2012 ...
CGCCGCTTTCGGCCAACCGTGCCACGGCAGAACTCCCCGCTTTTATGGGGTCGCGTCCCTTCTCGGCAGCCAATGAATTGCTCGAGCAAAACGGCAGCAGCCCCATCGACTGGGGCTGCCTCGCTTCATAACCTGCCTAGCCGGCGATCCAATATTGCGGATACTTATTGATATCAATGGGGTCGCCGAGCTCGCCGATATCGCTTATGGCCTCCATGCCCATCAGCGAGCGCAGGCAATTCTCACACTCCATGATGGGCTCATTTACAGCCTTATTGAGCACATCGAACGTCGGCGACTCAAACGTATCCATGTTGACGTTGCCGAACCACTTGCTCTCAACGTAGTCGGCTTCCTCGTCATCCGTGGCAACTCCCACCATCTGACGAGGCCATGTTTTGAGCAGCGATTCGCGATCGGCCTCGGCAATATCGAGCGCCACGTTGCCGCCAAACGAGAACGGCATGCTCTCCATCCCGCCCAGCAACTCCGGCAGCGGGCAGCCAGAAGGCAGCGTCACCGTCACATCGCTACAGCCCATAAACGCGCCGCTCTGGATGCCGACCACCTTATCGCACAGCTCAATCTCGGTGAGGTTCGAGCAGCGCGAGAAGGCGTTCGAGTCGATTACGGTTGGCCCCGTCAACACGCTCGCCAGATCGGTACGCTCGATATCGGACGGCGCCGAGACCAGCGTGGCAGTACCGTCACCGTTGTCCTCTATCTCCCATTCATGGCTCTCGGCCGCATCGCCACCCGCCTGTATTACCGTAGAAGCCTCGACCAACGGCAGCCCCATCATGGTTCGCAGGCGATTCTCGGGCTCCAATAGGTTCTGAGCCATCTGCGCCCTAACCGCATCGGCCGTCGGCTCCGGACCCTCCCCCATGAACCAATCGGAAAGCATGCCAAATTCCACAACGCCATAATACGTGTCGTAGTCGTCGTAGCCAATGAGTCCGTAGACCCATGCATTGAGGTAGTCCTGCTCCATGCCGCTGGGCACCGACAGGTGAATGCGGCTGGCCTCCTCTTGGACATCGGTTGCGCCGTCCAAGAAGAAACCCACACCCGGCGATGGATAGCCCAGCGTCGCGATACCGGTACCGACGGTCAAGTTCGTAAAGGCGGCATCATTGCCAAACACCGATGACGCCAGGTAGTTTCGAGAGCCCGTACCCGTAGCTGCGTCATAGTCGCCATTGTTATCCGCCACAAACGACGCACTCGCGAGCCTCGGGCAGTCCATGAATGCCTGATCGCTGATTTCGATCGTTGCCGCATGCACAGACACGGACGCAAGATTCGTACAGCCTTCGAACGCCGACACACCGACGTAGATATCGTTATCGGGAAGGTCGATGTTCAGGTCGCCGGCGATGCCAGAATTCCTAAAGGCATTACGATCGATATATGCCAGCTTGGGAGCCGAAGCCCAATCGACATCCCACGCGCCTCCGGTCCCCTCAAAGGCACCTGGCAGGTCCTTGGCGCCAGACAAGGAATAGCCGCCAAAGATCTCAATCGTACTCGGCAGCAGGTCAATCGTACCGTTGAGCACCGAAGGCGCACCGAGCAGGATGCTTGGCTTGCCCTCCTCATCGTCATCGTAATAGCCGTAGAGAAGGGGCGCGTCGTCGCTTTGGGCATCGCAAGCAAAATCGTAAATGCCGTCGACAGTGACAAAGCGGCTGTCGTAGCCCTGCAGCTCGCTGTCGGGCGCATACCAGGTGCACCCGGCCGGATTGGGATTCTCGGTCGTGGCAAAGACGCCCTTTTTGGCACGCGACGCCACAAAGCCCAGGCACGTGCAACCCTTAAAGGCATCGGCCTCCACCTCGATGCTATCGGGCGTGCCGATAAACACGCCCTGAAGGTTCTGGCAGTTCTCGAACGCGTTGCGGCCGATGACAGTCGTCTTCTCGCCCAGATTGACAAACTTGAGCTCCGCATCACCCGAGAACGCATACGGTGCGATGGAATCTACTTGGAGCTGCTTGCCGCCATCCGTAAGCAAGGTGCCGTCAAAGGTCGCGGACAGGTTGCCATCCTCATCGCCTGCAGCGGACAGCAAAATCGTCTTGCCGGCGTTGGCGTAATACAAGTACCCATCTTGAGACAGGCTCATCTTGATCACGAGCGCATCGGGCGCACCGGCGGCGGCCTTGCGCTGCTCGACATAGGCGACCTGCTCGTCGGTTGCGCACACGATGGTCCGCACGGAACCGCCCGCAAGGCTGCCGTCCTCGAGCGTCACGTTATCGTCAAACCACGGCATGAGCACCAGCGTGTCCACCGAAGTGTTGCCCGCAAAGGCACCCTTCTTGATGGTGTTGGAAATCTGCACCAGGGCAATATTGGAACCCGTATCGAGCACATAGCACAGGTCGCTTTCGAGCTGCGAATTCGTGTTGTACACCAACCCCTGCGAGTACATGAGCTGAACACTGGGATTGCTCGCGGGCGACACGTATACGCCATAGGCATTCTCTAGTTCGTCCGCGTGCTCGGTAATAAAATCGAGCAGCGCGGCATCGTCAACGACCAGGGTACAGTCCTGCAGATTGCTCACGTCAATCTGGGGCAACTCGCCCTCTTGGGACGCATGCAGAACAATACGATCGAGCTTATTGCGATCGGGAATGACGACATGAGTAATATCGGCGGGAACATCGAGCTCGCGCGTATGGCAGGGAACGCCCAGATACTCCTTGCCATCGCGAGAGGTCAAGATACCCTCATCCGTTGCGGCATAGACGGGGTTATCCGACGCGACACGGTAGGCATTAAGCACCTGAAAACCCGCATTGACGTTGACGTAGTACACCGAGGACGGCAGCTCCAGGTTGTCGATCTGCCACGCAAAGCCCTCGCGCTGGCGACTGTCGGTATAGGCGTCGACCGCCTGTACGCCCTGCGGGACACGCAGCGTCTCGGTGCCGCCATCGACCGACACGACCGACTCGTCCACATCGACAAGCGTCTGCAGGCGTGAGTTATTGAGGCTGGTCGGGTCGTCGTCAAAGCGATAGTCCTCGTCGAGGGCATAACCCTGAAAACGCACCTTGTAGGCGGAATCGATGGACACGACGTCGCCGGGAACCACCACATGGCGACCGGGTGTCAGCGTGTAGAAATACGGGACGGCCGCCTCGTTCTCGCGCCACCCCAGCAACAAGGCATTGAGGTAGCCCTCCGAATCGACATGGCCCGCCTGCTTCATAAAGGCTTCTTGTGTGTTGACACCCAGCAGGTTCTCCTTGGAGCGCAGCGTACTCCAAATCACGCCACGCTGGCCCATCGAATCGGGCTGGCCGACCACAAATAGGCACGACTGCGCCGGTTGGATGGTAACGTCACGCGTCGTCCACGCCGCATCCTGCGACAGGCGCAGCGAGACGCTTACCGTGAGCGGCTGGCTCGAGCACAGCACCGGATTCTGCTCGCCCGCGGCATTGGTCCACGAGTTGATGCGGAAGTACGGAAACGTGGCGAACTCATCCTTGGTGCAGGCAAGATAGTACAGGCCGATGTCATCGCTCCAGTGGACATCCATGGCGCAGAACAGCGTCCAGGCATCGAGCATCTGCCCATCGTAGATTGCATCCACCATTGGCTCAATTTGCACCTTATTGGGATCGATCGATCCGGCCGCACCGTTAAACTGCGTAAAGAACGTTGTGTCTCCCATGGGGGCACCCTTTTGAGGCGTGGGGTCCGCAAGAAGATACTTATAGGAATTGGCCGTCGAGGTAGCCGAGCTGCCAGAACCGGCACCACCGCCGGAACCGTTTGCGCCAGCGCCCCCGCCGGCATTGCCGCCAGACGCCCCGCCCCCATTAATGACAGGGACGTTCTGTCCGCCTCCCGAGCCACCAGCGCCGCCCGCGCCGGTGCCCGAGCCGCCCGCAACCCCTACGCCCGTTCCATCGGCGTTGCCGGTAACGTTATAGGCAGTCGTGCCGCTTTGCCCCGTCAGATTTGCCTGTCCCTGTGCATTATCGAGCGGAGCCTGCTGCTCGCGTGCGCTTGTGTCCCGACTGTCGCTTTCCTCGTCGTGACGATTTGCCTCGGCATCCGTCGAGAGCGGATTGATCTGATACGCCTCACCGGACTCCGCGTCACCGTGACTGTATGCAGCGATATACCCCGAAGGGTCGAAGCTCAGATTACTCTGGGCCAACTCAAAGGCGACCGTGCCAAATACGCCGACCGCAGCAACCGAAACCGCCGCCGCCACAACGCGCGTAGCAGCCAAAGGCTTGGCACGATACATATTTTTAGCGGCATGCTGAACACGCGCAGACGCATTCCGCGGGCCTTTTAATTTGACCGACGCCGCACTCTTATGCGGAGCCATATGTTGAGGATGTTTAGAAAACACGTAGACCTACTCCCTCTACAACGCGTGCAGCATGTAGCGACGGAAGCGTTCAATAACAGTTTGCGGAGCCGGCATGTTCTGATGCAGGCGTTCGGTAAAGCGACGGAGCGTGCGCAACTCGTTCGGTTTCAGTTGGCGGCCACCAAACGCATAAGCTTGATGAAGTCGAATCGCTCGACGGTATTCCCACGGGTCAATCTGGGGGAACACTGCAGCAAAGGCATCCAGGCAATCGAGCGGCTTGGTCTCGTCAAAGGCATCGAAGCCGCTTTGCTTCATCACAAGGGCAAGATAGCCGTAGAGTACCGGCACGCATATATCCTGCTCATCACTCTCGATAGCCCGCGTGCGTCGAACGCGCAAGACAAACCTGCGAATGAACAGGGCGAGCAGGACGGCAATCACCGCGCCGGTCAAACCAACGCCAACTTTGGCCGCAAAGGGGACGTCATGCGATACCGGCGCATCCTCGCGATGCTTATACTCGGCCTGTCCAGCGACCGAGCCCACATCGAGCGTCTTATCGTTGGCGCCGTTGCTCCATGCCTCGCCCACGTCGATAATTTTATCGGCATCGAGCGTCTGGCTATAGTACCCAGGGGTAACCTCCACGGGTGTCCATCCCTGCCCATCAAGGTAGATTTCGGTCCATGCGTGCGCATCGGCAGCCGTCAAGTTGAGCGCCACGCCTGCCCCAACAGCAGCGGCCAGCTGATCATCTGCTGCCCGATAGCCCTCGACATAGCGCGCAGGAATCCCCGCAGATCGAAACGCGAGCGTCGCCGCCGTGGCAAAGTAAGCAGAGTTGCCCTCGTGCGCCGTGCCCAAGAACCACGCGACAAACGACGTCGCCCCGGTATAGGCTGGCGGGTTATCCGTCTGTCCCGCAAGCGAAGCCAACATCGTGCGCACGCGACTGATCACAGCTGTATCCGAAACAGTCGCCCCAGCATCCCAGCTGTCGCTCGAGAACAGGTATGCATCGATGGCATCCCGCTCCTCCTCGGGAACGTCCAAGTAGTTATCGCGAACAAAAGCGGCGTACACCCGCTCGCTTTTTGCATAGTCGCTCTTGGAGGACGCCAGCCAGCTCGAATCTGCAATGACGTCATCCGTCGACACGTTGTCGACAACCAGGCTATACGCCTTAGACGGCAACAGGTCCATGCTTAGCATCGTCGAGCCCGTCAACATTGCGTCGGCACCGCTCAGCGAGCGCAGTGTATAGGGAGCATAGGTGTATCTGCGGTTGGCGCCCGAGGCATTGACTGAAATCTCAACCGCCTCGACAGGCTCGCCGCCCTCACGCTCGGTCTCGGTATCAAACGCGGCGCGTTGCTCGGCTACCGTCAAACCATTCTGACGCAGCCATTCACGCATGCCGGACCATTCGCCCTCGTAGGACATCCAGTCGCCGTGCCCCCAAGACATGCCATTAAAGGTCGTGCCCACAAAACCTTTCATGAGCAGATCGTCGCTGATCGTCTTGCTGGCGGCAAGCGACAGCGTCGTGGACTCGCCTTCGTTCATGTCCGCCGCCCGCGTAAGGTCGCCCTCGGGCAGGGTATCGTCCCCAAATCGAACGCTCTGGACTGCCTTGACGGCAGACGCCGACATGTCGGACAGCGCAGGAAGAGGCTGCACAAGGCAGGCCGTCAGTGCAAAGAGAGCGCCGCATGCGGCACACAGGCCGCCAAGACCAATGAGAACCTGGGGTAAACCCACCGTAGAGCCCCGCAACTCGCGAGCACGGCGCTGGACAAGCCAGCCCGCAACGCCCAGCGCCATAGACATCGCAGAATCACCGAGCTGCAGCGTCATGGAACCTGCACCGCAGATAGCGACGATTAAGAGCGTGGGCCACGAAACGCTCAAGTTGGCAAAAAGCCAGGCGAGTGAGCCGGCAAATATGCCGGCGAGCACCGCCAGCGACACGGCTTCGCACAGCAGACCGGCGTCTGCCACCAATGGAATATACAGCTCACAGATTGAGTTGATGCGAGCGATAACGGTATTGACGCACGCATAGAAGCCCCAGCGTGCCGAAGGAATCAAGAGCGCGCATAAAAGCGCTACGGACGCCGCAGCCAAGGCAATCCAGAGGGGGGCCTTTTTTGCAGCCATCAAAACGCCCAAAGCGCCCAGCGCAACGGCCACGCCAACGGCAACGGCAAGCATTACCCCCATGCACGTTGCACTCAGACACCGAGCAATTGTGCAGCAGAAGCCCGCAGACAGTAAAACCGCGGGAGCCACCGACAGGAACACGGCAACAACGCGGCTATTCGAAGCGACGCGCTCCGTCGAGGTAAGAGTCACAAAGTCCATGTTAGAGCTCCAGACTCTTCATACGGGCCGAGTCGCTCGATACCGGGCAATGGGTGATGATGTAGTTGGCGCCGCGCTCGATGCTATACGACTCGACCGAATCCGACACATGGAGCACCGACAGATCGGTCAGACGGCCCAAATCGATATAGACCTGCTCATCGACGCCCACCGTCACCAGCACCGTTTTACTAATGCCCTTTGCCGCCATAAGCCTGGCATACTGCTCATTTGATGTTGGATGGGCAGGGCCAAGCGGCGTTGCCGTCAAGGCGTCAAGCATCTTATTAAAACTACGTCGATCATCGACGGGATAGGCGGACAGGGGGCCTTCAGGGGCGGCCACGACCACGTGATGGTAGCCCTGGCGCATAAGCGCCAGCGATATCGACGCGGTGAAACCCAGCACCGCAGAAAGAACCTCTGAGCGGCTCGACTGCTCAAAATGGCACGCAAACGCACCAAACAAGACGCCAATAGCGTGGTCTTGGGGGCGCGAAGCCTCACGCACCAGCACGTCGTCAAAGCGTGTCGACAGCTTCCAGTGGATCGACTTAACAGCATCGCCCTCGTGATAGGGCCTCACGTCAAAGACCTCGGAGGCGTCTTGGCCGCTTCGATGGGGGTCATAGCTCGTACCCTCTAAACCGGCAGAAGAACTCTGATGAGGATCAACCTGAATATCGAGTATCTCGGGATAGACCGTAAACAACCCGTGGAAGTCGGCGTCCTCGAGAGCGAGCGACATAAAGCCCATCTCATCGACCAGGCGCGCGGTGTCAAGGGTAATAGCGTGCGCACCGCAGACGGTCGAATCGAGCTCGAGCTCAAAGGTGGCGGGCCGACCCATCGCAGGGGCAAGGCTTACGGGACAGACCGTCCGCGTTCCCGTCAGCTGGTTGTATACCGAAAACGACAACTCAACGCGACCGCGAAACATAAGCGGGCGATCCAACGTGATGCGCAATGCAAGAGGCGCGTTTACAATACACGACCGGGGAAGCTCAAAGCTAAGCTTAAGCAAGGCAACGCTCGAACGGCACGCCACCACCGTGATCACGGGCATGGCGATCAACGCCGCGGCAGCAGCGAGCGCAGCCGCATTGGCGGTAAACACAAACGTGGCGAGCAGGAGCGCGACGGACACGATATAGGTAATCTTGTTGGCAATCATGAGCGTAACGTGGGGCGAGCAGGCAAACGAGCCGCTACGAGCGACCGCGAACCTGGCCCATTGACGGAGCAGGAACGGCAGCGAGGATGCGGTCGAGGACGTCCTCGGCGGTAATCGATTCAATACGCGCCTGGGGGCGTAAAACGAGACGGTGGGCGCAAACAGCCTTAAATACCTCGCGCACGTCCTCGGGCACCACATAGTCGCGCTCACGAATCAATGCGCAGGCGCGCGCCATGCGGGTGAGCGCGATAATGCCGCGGGGGCTCACGCCCAGCTCAACGAGCTGGTCATTACGGGTCTCCTCGCACAGGCGGACGATATAATCCAGCACCGTGTCGGCAACCTGTACATTGCCCAGGTAATTTTGGATATCGAGCAGATCATCGCAGGCAACCATGGGCTTAATGTCGTCGAGCGGGTTGGTATAGCGACGGGCCTTGAGGATGTCGATCTGGTCCTGGCGCGACGGATAGCCAACAGACAGACGGACCATAAAGCGGTCGAGCTGGCTATCGGGCAGCGGTTGCGTGCCCGCCGAGCCCACCGGGTTCTCGGTTGCGATACACACAAAGGGACGCGGAACCTGATGCGTCTGCCCGTCGATAGTCACCGCACGCTCTTCCATAACCTCGAGCAGGGCCGACTGCGTCTTTGCGCTGGTACGGTTAATCTCGTCGCCCAGCAGCATGTTGCAGTTGACGGCACCCCACACAAAGCGAAACGTGCCGGTGTCGCGGTCGAACATCGTAAAGCCCGTAATGTCCGAAGGCAGCGTATCGGGCGTAAACTGCACGCGCTTAAAGTCCAGACCCAGCGCGCGCGAAAGCGCCAGGGCCAGCGTCGTCTTGCCGGTACCGGGCACATCCTCTAACAGGATATGACCGCCGGCGTAGATAGCCATGAGGGCCTTCTCAATCACATCGTGCTTGCCCAGCAGGGCGCGGCTCACTTCGTTGATGATGCTGCTTGACTGTTCGACGATCACGGTTACTCACTTCCTCGGTAAGCTGCCTCGGCCGTCGCGGCCGCCAGCTGTGCTTTCAAAACGTTCAGATCAATGGGCTTGCCCACATGTCCGTTCATGCCCGCGGCACGCGAGCGCTCAACGTCTTCGGTGTAGTCATTGGCAGAAAGCGCAATGATGGGAATGATGGCGGCATCCTCATGATTAAGTCCTCGAATCTGCTCCGCCGCTTCCCAGCCGTTGAGCACGGGCATCTGGATATCCATGAGGATCGCATCGTACGTGCCCGCGGGCATGCTCCCAAATCGCTCAACGACCGCCTGGCCGTTCTCGGCACGATCGACCGCCGCGCCTCGTCTTGCCAGCAGCTCAATCACGATCATGGCATTGATTTCGTTATCCTCGGCCAACAGGAATCGCTTGCCCTCAAACTGGTAGGTAAACGACGACCCAATGGAATCGTGCGCCGTCTCGAGCGTCTGCTCCTTACGTTTAAGGTCCTCGATCTGCTCCGTCGTGGCCAGTCGCAGTGGAATGTAGGCCGAAAACGTTGAGCCGCGACCGGGCTCGGTATCGACGACGATCTCGCCGCCCATCAGCTCGACGAGTGCGCTCGTAATGGCCATGCCCAGGCCCGTTCCGCCGTAGCGGCGCGCGATGGTGCGATCCTCTTGCTCAAACGGTTTAAAGATTTTGCTGACGTAGCGCGGATCCATGCCCTTGCCCGTGTCGCGCACGCGCAGCATATAGCTCACGCCGCCGTCTGCCCGGTACATCTCGCGCAGGGTTACGGTAACGCTGCCGCCCTGCTCGGTAAACTTGACCGCATTGGAGATAAAGTTGATGACGATCTGCGACAGGCGCATGCGGTCGCCCACGACAAAAACGTTTTCGCAGTCCTCCAGATTGACCGAGTACGTAAGCCCTTTGTCGGCTGCCTGCGAGCTAAACATGCGCTCGATCTCGTCGGCAAACAGACGCATATCAAACGGCGCATCGTCAAGGCGCACGCGCCCGCTGTTGAGGCGGCTCATATCGAGCATATCGTTGATAAGCGAAAGCAAGTAGGCCGAAAGCTGCGAGGCGCGAGACAAGTCGTCCATCAGGCGAGGCTCATCTGCATGATGCTCGCGAGCAAGCGAAATCATGCCCTCGATGCCATTGAGCGGCGTGCGGATCTCGTGGCTCATCTGGTTCATATAGTCCGTGCGCGCGTTGGCGGTCTCGACGGCGCGATCGCGCTCGGACTCCGCTTTGGCGATACGCTCGTTTTCGGTCGTCACATCGACTGCAGAAACCAGGTACTGCGTGCCGTCTTGAATGAGCGCAATCGTAAACCTAATGCTGAGCTGCGTTTTTTCTCCATGGGGCGCATGGTAGGAGCACAGAAGGTTCAGCGGAGTCGCGTGGTCCCAGTCCCTCACCTGTCGCTGTATGCGAACACGGTCGCTATCGGGAATAAAACGGTACAGCGTCTCGATGTCGTCGCCAATACGCTCGGGCGATACGCCAAAGACGCGTTCAAAATTTGGGGTGATATAGAGCGGAAGACAGTCGCTGGCACGCAAGACCAGCGCAACGTTGGGCCCTTGCTGCGCAAGCGCCTCTTCAAACAGTCGACGCGCTCGGTCCGCGTCGCGCTTCTCGTGTGAACCGAACAGCCCCAATATGCCCCCTTTTATATTTCGGGGTTTAGTCTACCAGCTCAAAGGCACTTTACAGAGATAATACCCAGCTAAAGTTAGCAATTAATGATGCAAAACGCGCCCGAGGCAACCTTGCCATCGGGCGCGTTTTGTTATTCAGGCCAGATAAATTGGGTGCGGCCGGCCTCTCCGCCATCGATCAGCAGGCTCTGCCCGGTCATAAACCGGTTGGTCACGCCCACAAAGTAGATCCACTCGGCGATCTCTTGGGCGGTGGCCCAGCGTTTAAGCGGCGTGAGCTCCATAATCTGGTTCCACAGGTGTTCGTCTTCCATCACGCAACGGTTGAGCGGCGTGATAACGCCGCCCGGGTCCACGCTGTTGGCGATGGCTTGCGGTGCCAGGCGGTTTGCAAGGTTCTTGGTGTAGGCGATAACGCCGCCCTTGCTGGCGGCATAGGCGGGAAACTCCGATCCCGTATGCCCGCTCGCCGACCCCACATTGACCACGGATGTAATTGCCGGCGCCGGCTTGGCGGCAAGCCCCTCCCCCACAAAGGCGTAGTGCTCGGTCACGTTGATGGTGCCACGCAGGTTGGCGGCAATATCGTCGGCCGAATCCTGCGTGCCGGCAACGTTTACGATCACCTGGGGTTCAAGCTCGTCTGGAAACGAATCCGGCTCGCGGACATCAACGATCAGATGGCGATAGTGCTCGTGCTCGACTGCCGCCGGCAGCAGATCAAAACCCACGACCTCGTGGCCCTCGTCCAAAAAGCGCTGCACGCACGCGGCTCCGATGCCGCCCGAGGCGCCCGTGATCAAAACCCGCATATCTGCTCCTTAGGCGGTTGCGTGGCGCTCGAGGTACTCGGCGCCCACATTCTCACGCTCCC
>ERZ772821.1962-NODE-1962-length-11385-cov-30.968667_pt1 | contig 11385 bp, 4 predicted proteins | sample MGYA00580859_ERZ772821 | MGnify/ENA primary metagenome ERZ772821 (study PRJEB29015, sample SAMEA2737674) | human gut metagenome | biome: human gut; feature: human-associated habitat; material: faeces | place: China | collected 2012 ...
GCTGCCGGAGCGGTGCTTAAGCCGCAAGGCGGGAATTGTGCGGTGTTGCCTTTATCTAATTTAAATTTTGCTGAATTTTGTTTTCGCCCTGATTTTACAGCCAGAACTGCACCAGACGGCTGACATTCTGGTACAGCGCGGGATTCTGGCCCAGAAGGCCCGGTTCCGCAGCAAAGTAGACACAGAAGCTGTAACAGATCCCCACGGCAACAGCTGCCAGCATCGCCCCCTGCAGCATGTGCTGCACGGTATGCAGGATGCTGCCCGATGCGGCGGCCTGCACACGCGGGGCAAGGGCGCTTTCGGCCCACAGCCAGACCAATGCGGCGGCGAACAGCAGCGGGGTTAAATAGTCGCTGAGATAGCGGTAGAGCACACCGGCCATCTGGCAGTCCAACGCGGCCAGAATAACAGCCAGCAGCACGGGCAGCAGCACCATGGCGCGCAGGTCTTTCTGCCTTGCCATACGGCGGCGCAGCAAAGGCAGGGCCGCAAAGGCCCACAGCAGCGGCAGGCTGACCAGGGCACCGCCGTAAAATACTTCGGTAATGGTCATACCCATAAAGTTTGTCTGCATTTTGGTCCCCGCCAGGTAGGGGAACACCGCCTGCACCACCGGCAGGGACAGGAAATAGGTGAACAACGCCGGGGCCATCCGCCCAATGCGGAAGCCGCGGTGGGTCATATCGTTGCTGGTCAGGTTGTAATTGGCGCCAAAATCAAACGGCGAGCCGAACCGCGCGGCATTGTAGGCCATCAGCCCCAGGGCTACCAGAATAACCGGCAGAACAAAGGCGATGGCTTCGGTTATTCCCTGCTTGCTGCGCAAGCGTTTTTGCCGGATATACTGCGGCCAGAAGATCGGCAGGCAGAGCACGGCAAACAGCTCCATCTGGGGGCGGCATCCCGCCACCAGCGCCATGCACAGGCTGCCAAGCGCCATGTGCAGCATGATTTTGCCATGGTGCTGCACCGGGGTGTTGGCGGCGCACAGCCACTGCCACAGGGCCAGCAGCACAAATGCCGCGCCGCACAGGATGGCGTATTCATACACCGAGGGGCGCAGCAGCAGGTAGTACACCTGGCTACCGCCCGCAATGCCCGCCGCATCCAGCAGGCAGGCCGCCGCTGAGGCGGACGGGAACCAGCGCTGCGCAGCCTGCCGCACCAAACCAAACACTGCCAAAATCAGCAGCCAGGCCATCACGATCATGGCCAAGCTGGGCGGCAGGTCCGGTACGCCGGTCAGCAGCTCAAACGGCAGCTGGAACAGCAGGCACGGCACAATGCCAAAGTAAACATAGTACCGCCCCTGATAATAAGCAACATCCCACAAAGCATCCGGGGCCGCGCTCTGACGGGCGGCGGTATCGTAAGGGTTCTGCATCTCCGCCATGGCGGCGGGCGGGTCGCGCTGCAGATCCAGGCGGCCATTCAGCAGGCTGTGGGCCAGAGCGCCGTACTGCGCAGCGGAATCATTCTGCCAATCGCTGATATGCTGGGTGAAGGTGATGCGGCTTTCGCCGTCCCAGTTTTCGACATTATAAAACGAGGTCGCCACGCCGGAGTTGCGGGCATCGGCAAAGGGGGCCGCTGCGGCCAGCAGGCAGAGCATGCAGCCCAGCACCAGCACCGCCGGGCGGTATTTGGCGCGGTGGGTCAGGTAGGCTTCGTGCCACGCGGCAGCGCCGGGGCGCAGCCCCCACAAGGCCAGCAGTGCCAGATACACCACTGCCAGCCGCAGCAGCGAGAAATCCATCGGGCGGGGTACATTGGCCAGAACCGCCTGCACGGTATAGTTCAGGTCATAACTGCGGTACTCTCCGCTATAGCCCTCCGCTTGCAGGGTCAGGGTATCCACCGCGCCGGAAAAATCCAGCGTGCGCACCAGGCTGCGTGCCGCTCGCGGGGCCGCCTGCCACTGCCAGCTCTGGCGCGGGGCGGTGCTGGCTTCGTCGGTACCGGACACCCACAGGATAAACAGCGGGTTCTGATCCTGCGGATAGTTGCCGTCATACTGGTAGACAACGCCATCCAGCGCAACGTTATGCAGCGGCTGATGGATGCCGGTAAAGGTAAGGGTACTGTGCTCATCGTTCAAAGCAATCGGCTCCCCATCCGCCGGGGCATCCTGCAAATAGGCGCGCAGGTCAACGGGCTGGTAGCCGTGGGTTGCAAAATAGGGTGCGTTGCCCACGAATACTTCCAGGCCGATGGCGGCAACCAGCAGCGCAGCAACCGTCCAAAGTGTGCGGTACCGCCGCCCGCTGCGCAGGCGGAGTAACAACACAGTGCCGCAGGCCCACAGTGCCGCCCCATTGATGGCCAGCAGGCGGAACAGATCAAACCCCTGCGCCAGCCCCGGCTGGGCAAACACACATGCTGCGATGATCCACACTGCCAGCACAATGCCCGGCCCGGCCAGTACATCCGCATGGGTTGCCCTGCGGTCGCACAGCCGCCCCGGCAGTGCCCAAACCAGCACCCCCAACAGGATGCTGACACAAATTGCTGCTGCAAACATAAAAAGCCCCCATACCAAAGTGTATGGGGGTATTATACTATGAATTGCGGTTTTTGTCGATATTGGGGGTGCAGGCGTCCTCTTCCTGCGGGTCGGACGGCTGTTCGCCTGCCCGCTCCGCTTTGCGGTACTGCGCGGGGGAAAGCCCGGTTTCCTTTTTGAACACACGGCTGAAATACAGCGGGTTATCATACCCGACGATCTCGGAAACTTCACCGATGCTGTATTTGGTGCGTTCCAGCAAGCGCTGTGCATTGACGATACGCAGCGACTGGATATACCGTGCGGGCGACAAGCCCACATACTGTTTGAAGCTACGGATGAACCATGCCGTGCTCATATGCAGGGACTCGGCGTATTCATCCACATTGATGCGGGCAGTATAATTCTCGTTAAAATAGGCGGCTGCGGCTTCGATCTGCTCCCGCGTGGTGCCGTTGATCGACCGCCGTTCCTGCCGCTGGCGGCTGACCAGCACCAGCATCATCTGGAACAGCCCGGCCGTATAATCCCGATAGGCGTACTGGCAGAGCTGCAATTCCTGGATCATGCGGCGGAAAGTATTTTTGTACTCCGGCATAATGCCGCTGTAAAACACATGGCCATCCAGCGGAATCTCATGCGCCTGCAGCACCGCAGCGGCCTCGCTGCCGGAAAAATAGACCCAGAACACCTCCGGGTGGTCCTCAAGATAGTAGATATAGCGGCGCTCTTCCTGCGGGCGGTACAGCACCATATGACCCGCTGTTACCACATGCTCGGCATCATCAAACCAGAAGTGCGCCTTGCCCGCAGCGATATAAAACAGCTGATACGCATTTTCATCATACCGCGTAATAGTTGGCAGGCTGGCGTGCTTTTTCAATCGGCATGTTCCGCAGGAATCCACTGTAAGCGGTGCAGTACAGCTGCCGTCCGCAGCCTGGCGGCTGTTGATGGAACCAAAATTGATATACATCTGTGTTGCCCCCTCGTGTTGGCTGGGTAAGACGGGCGCCCCCCATCTTTTATGTAGATTGTATAATATTATCCACTATAGTGCAAGTGCAACTGGCCAAATCATATTGTTTTGTTATACTTCTGTTATGATTTTTGCAAATAATATTAGAATGCTTATCAAAATGTTTTTTTCAGCTTTTCTGCTTTACCGCGGGGCCACAACAAAAAAGTGCCCGCCTGCTGCAAGGCAGCGTGCGGGCGCTTTCATGCTTATTCCTTTGCTTTTGAGCCGGGATTATTCAATGCCGGTCACGGTATAATCTTTGTCCTCAACGGCTTTTTTCAGCACAGTGTCATCCACCGGCTTATCCAGCGTTACAACAGCGGTACCGGCGGTGTGGCTTACTTCGGCGGCGGAAACACCGTCCAGCGCTTCCAGTGCCCTTTTCACGGTTGCTTCGCAATGGCCGCACATCATGCCTTCAATTTTAATGGTCTTATTCATGGTCGTGTTCTCCTTTTTGCTTGTTTTGTGTGTTTTGCGTTTATGGTCATGTTTGGTGCTGCGAATATCGAACAGGTTCAGCCGCAGTGCGTTGGAAACCACGCAGAAGCTGGACAGGCTCATGGCCGCAGCGCCGTACATCGGGTTCATCTGCCAGTGCAGCAGCGGGATAAAGACACCTGCCGCCAGGGGGATGCCCAACACATTGTAGGCAAAGGCCCAGAACAGGTTTTCGTGGATATTGTGCAGAGTAGCGCGGCTCAGGCGGATGGCGGCGGGCACATCGCTCAGGCGGCTCTTCATCAGCACAACGTCAGCGGCGTCAATCGCAACATCCGTACCGGTGCCAATGGCAATACCGACATCCGCGCGGGTCAGGGCCGGTGCATCGTTGATGCCATCGCCCACCATGGCCACGCGGCCCTTGTTTTTCAGGCTGCGGATCACAGCTTCCTTGCCATCGGGCAGCACACCGGCAATCACTTCGTCCACACCGGCCTGTGCACCAATGGCTTTGGCGGTGCGCTCGTTATCGCCGGTCAGCATCACAACACGGATACCCATGCCCTGCAGTTCACGCACAGCCTGCGGGCTGTCCTCCTTGATGACGTCCGCCACCGCGATAACGCCCTGCATGGTGCCATCCTTGGCAAAGAACAGCGGGGTTTTGCCCTGGGCGGCCAGTGCTTCGGCGCTGGATGCCATCTTTTGCGGTACCGCCACGCCAAGGGTCTGCATCAGCTTGGCGTTGCCGCCGTACAGGGTACTGCCATTCAGCACAGCCGTCAGGCCGTTGCCGGGCAGAGCCTGGAAATCTGCCACCTCGGCGGGGGGCAGGTTATCCTCCTGTGCCTTTTGCAGCACAGCGCGGGCCAGCGGGTGTTCACTCTTCTGCTCCAAGGCAGCGGCAAGGCTCATCAGTACCTGCTCCGTCACACCGTCTGCGGGCAGGATATCCGTCACGCGCGGCTCGCCGCTGGTGATGGTGCCAGTTTTATCCAGGGCAACGATCTCGGTTTTACCGGTCTGCTCCAGCGAAACCGCGGTTTTGAAGAGAATGCCGTTTTTAGCGCCCACACCATTGCCAACCATAATGGCAACCGGCGTTGCCAGGCCCAGCGCGCAGGGGCAGCTGATGACCAGCACTGAAATACCGCGGGCCAAGGCAAAACCGACCGTCTGCCCTGCCAGCAGCCACACGATGGTGGTGATAACGGCCAGCGTGATCACCACCGGCACAAACACACCGGAGACGCGGTCTGCAATTTTGGCAATGGGTGCCTTGGTGGCTGCGGCATCGCTGACCATCTGGATGATCTGAGCCAGCGTGGTATCCTGACCCACGCGGGTGGCACGACAGCGCAAAAAGCCGGATTGGTTCAGGGTTGCGGCGCTCACGCTGTCGCCTTCGGCCTTATCCACCGGGATGCTCTCACCGGTCAGGGCCGATTCGTTCACCGCGCTGCTGCCTTCCAGCACCACGCCGTCAACGGGGATATTCTCGCCGGGACGCACCACAAACACATCGCCCTGCTGCACCTGTTCGATGGGAACGGTAACCTCCGCCCCATTGCGCAGCAGCGTTGCGGTTTTGGGAGCCAGGTTCATCAGGCCTTTCAGGGCATCGGTGGTCTTGCCCTTGGAGCGGGCTTCCAACGTTTTGCCCACCGTGATCAGGGTCAGGATGGTTGCGGCGGATTCAAAATAAAACTCCTCCATATAGCCCATCACGGCCATGGCATCCCCCTGCACCTGGGCCACCGTCATGGCAAACAGAGCGTAAGTGCTGTAGCCAAAGGCCGCGGCAGCGCCAAGGGATACCAGGGTATCCATATTGGGGGCACGGTTCCACAGCGCCTTAAAGCCGCTGATAAAGAACTTTTGGTTGATGACCATGATGATAATGGTGAGCAGCATCTGTAAAATACCCATTGCCACATGGTTGCCCTGCATAAAGCCCGGCAGCGGCCAGTTCCATAGCATGTGCCCCATGGAGAAGTACATCAGCACCACCCAGAAGATCAGCGAGGCAATCAGGCGGCGTTTGAGGCGCGGGGTCTCGGTATCTTTTAAGGCATCTGCTGACGGCGCGGCGGACTGGGCGGCAGCGTTTTTAGGGCTTGCGCCATAGCCTGCGGCTTCCACTGCGGCCACAATATCTGCCGGAGCGGCGGAGCCCTCCACACCCATTGAGTTGGTCAGCAGGCTGACCGAGCAGGATGTTACGCCCGGCACTTTGCTGACGGCTTTTTCCACCCGGGCACTGCACGCGGCGCAGCTCATCCCGGTTACGTTATATTGTTCCACTTCTTTCCTCCTGTTTCCTCTCTTTTGCGGTAGTGATTCTATAATTCCTGTGTGATGATTGGTGAGTGGTTTCGCTTTGGTGTTTGAACACGGGTTGTTGATGTTTGAGTTGTTTCTATCCTCACTCCTCTTTTGGTGAGCAGCTAGCCTGCAATTCGACGTATTATCGAGGTTACCATTTCTATCCACACTCTCCTTGCGGAAAGCGATACGTTGGGGGCAACCAAGGCCGATGCGGCATTTCTATCCACACCCTCTCACAGGGAATGACTGGCATTTATTCATGGCTCTGGTAATGTTACACAAACTTTTACCGATGTTTGTGAACAGAAAAACAATCGTACTGGGCACTGGCATGGCATTTTTGCTGGCTCAAACACTCGTGCATTTATTTCATGTTCTGCTTCTGCTATTTTGTGCAGGCAATGCTTATTTCATCAGTTTCTGCAGCGTTTTCAGCAGCTCATCCACAACTTCGTCATTCCCGGCACGGATACCATCCGCCACACAGGTGCGGATATGGTTTGCCAGCAGCTCACGGTTGAACGCGTTCATCGCCGCCGTTACCGCCGCCGACTGCACCAGAATATCCGGACAATACACTTCGTTTTCCACCATCCCACGGATGCCCCGAATCTGCCCTTCGATCCGGTTCAGTCTGTGGACCAGGCTTTTATACTCTTCTTCACTGCGATGCTTTGTTTTGTGTGCACAGCAGCAACACGGTTCCTTCTTTTCGTTTTCCTGCATTATGTTACCCTCCCATCACATGCAAGGTACCCCGGCGGGGTATATTCACTATATACCCCACCGGGGTACCTTGTCAAGTAGATAATATAATATGTTTATATTATTTTATGCGAGAGTTTTTTACTATAGCAATTTTTAAAATTAAAGCGGATATCCGCATGAACAAAACCACCCTGAACAGTCAGAAAGAGAAACATTCCATGCTCTCCTTGCGGAGAGCGACAAAGCCGCTCGTACCTCTTCGTTGTCAAACTTCAATTTCTATCCACGCTCTATTTTGGCGAGCATCTGCACATTTTACCTGATTTCTATCCACGCTCTCCTTGCGGAGAGCGACCGACGATACAGCCGTCGCCCGCCTCGTCCTCGAGGTATTTCTATCCACGCTCTCCTTGCGGAGAGCGACGTGGACTACATCAGCGGCAGCGCGGCCGCCTGCAAATTTCTATCCACGCTCTCCTTGCGGAGAGCGCCCCTCCGATGGTGCGCATCCATTTCTTCCCGGCAATTTCTATCCACGCTCTCCTTGCGGAGAGCGACGACCGCCGCCGATCAAGCGCTGCTGCATTTTCAGATTTCTATCCACGCTCTCCTTGCGGAGAGCGACGTGTTTGCGCCGATCTGCTGGGAGTAGCCACCGGATTTCTATCCACACTCTCCTTGCGGAGAGCGACGGCTTTTTCTGCGACCTGCCCCTGGGCATAGACATTTCTATCCACGCTCTCCTTGCGGAGAGCGACCAGATGCTCATCCGACATTGACTGGTAAGGACGCTAAATTTCTATCCACGCTCTCCTTGCGGAGAGCGACCGCCCCGGCAAAGGCGGCCACAAATGACGGCGGAGATTTCTATCCACGCTCTCCTTGCGGAGAGCGACCCATCCTGGGCAACCCGTGCGCGGGCTGCCCCGCCATTTCTATCCACGCTCTCCTTGCGGAGAGCGACGCGAACGCAAACTTTATGGTTGAGAGAGTGAGCTATTTCTATCCACGCTCTCCTTGCGGAGAGCGACGTAGCTACTTTCGCCCATACCGGGAGTGCGTTTCTATTTCTATCCACGCTCTCCTTGCGGAGAGCGACGCAATTTCTGGAACGAATCTTCTGTACTCAGATTATTTCTATCCACGCTCTCCTTGCGGAGAGCGACATACTGGGCAACCCGTGCGCGGGCTGCCCAGCTATTTCTATCCACGCTCTCCTTGCGGAGAGCGACTATTTGCGACTTAAAAACAGCAAAAAAAGGCATAACATTTCTATCCACGCTCTCCTTGCGGAGAGCGACTTGGCGGGAATGTCTGAAAGGTTAATAGGGTCAGTATTTCTATCCACGCTCTCCTTGCGGAGAGCGACCAATGGCTTTTTCCTTGAGTAGGAGGTGTTTTATCATTTCTATCCACGCTCTCCTTGCGGAGAGCGACACTAAAGCGCTGTTTAATCCCATCCAGTATATCTCCATTTCTATCCACGCTCTCCTTGCGGAGAGCGACTATCTATTTTTAATCTGGGTGGCCAGAACATTAACGTATTTCTATCCACGCTCTCCTTGCGGAGAGCGACCACGCTGTACTGCCCGCCCTTTGGCGAGATCAAGTTATTTCTATCCACGCTCTCCTTGCGGAGAGCGACGGTACCCTGCTGGGCGTTGTACTCATCCAGCAGGTATTTCTATCCACGCTCTCCTTGCGGAGAGCGACTCCGGTGCCCAGCAAACCACCGTCACCAGCCAGTCATTTCTATCCACGCTCTCCTTGCGGAGAGCGACCAGGGGTGTGGGTACTGTTATTTGTGGGCACTAGCATTTCTATCCACGCTCTCCTTGCGGAGAGCGACACTCACGCCGATTTTTGTGCCCACGGAATGGCAAAATTTCTATCCACGCTCTCCTTGCGGAGAGCGACGTTAAGAATACCAGTACCAGCTTGAATATATTCAAATTTCTATCCACGCTCTCCTTGCGGAGAGCGACAAGATTTGGAGCCGTCAACAACGCGAAGGTTGACATTTCTATCCACGCTCTCCTTGCGGAGAGCGACATTCGACGACCTGCGAGTACCTGACAGCGTATCCATTTCTATCCACGCTCTCCTTGCGGAGAGCGACGTGTTTACCCTGCAAAATTTTATTGACCCGCTCAAATTTCTATCCACGCTCTCCTTGCGGAGAGCGACCACAAGGGGACCAACAGCGGCACCAATAACAGCAAATTTCTATCCACGCTCTCCTTGCGGAGAGCGACCAGGCAAAACGTAAAGCCTGGCTTAAAGGCATCATTTCTATCCACGCTCTCCTTGCGGAGAGCGACTGCACCGGTATTCTATCGCACGGTTGTCACATTTCAATTTCTATCCACGCTCTCCTTGCGGAGAGCGACCCCGGAAAAGTCAACGTAGTGGAGCCGGGATTTGCATTTCTATCCACGCTCTCCTTGCGGAGAGCGACGGTGGCTTCGGTGTTGGCAGTTAGCCGCGCGTGATATTTCTATCCACGCTCTCCTTGCGGAGAGCGACCTTAACAGACCGCCGCCATTGACAAGTAGGGCAAATTTCTATCCACGCTCTCCTTGCGGAGAGCGACCACGCACCCAGTCACAGTCTTTATCCGAGTAATAGAATTTCTATCCACGCTCTCCTTGCGGAGAGCGACCCGTCCAGCACTCGCAAATTCACAAACATAATAATTTCTATCCACGCTCTCCTTGCGGAGAGCGACCTTTGTGAGTTCAGCGGGGACAACGGGAAAATCAAATTTCTATCCACGCTCTCCTTGCGGAGAGCGACGACATTTCATCAAGGCAGTAGTATCATATAACATATTTCTATCCACGCTCTCCTTGCGGAGAGCGACAATCGTCAATAGAAGAGGTATCTAAGTATGTCGTTATTTCTATCCACGCTCTCCTTGCGGAGAGCGACACCGAAACATTCCGAACAGTGAGCGTCAAAAAAACATTTCTATCCACGCTCTCCTTGCGGAGAGCGACCTTTGTGAGTTCAGCGGGGACAACGGGAAAATCAAATTTCTATCCACGCTCTCCTTGCGGAGAGCGACTTGAAAACGCCTTGCGTCAAATTGTCTATAGACGTATTTCTATCCACGCTCTCCTTGCGGAGAGCGACACTTCAAGCACCCGAAGCCATCCGAGGAGATCTATTTCTATCCACGCTCTCCTTGCGGAGAGCGACTAAGTGTTAATGAGGTACCGTATCAGCGCGAGATATTTCTATCCACGCTCTCCTTGCGGAGAGCGACAGTTGGCCGCGCGCGATGATTCTATTATGTTTGTATTTCTATCCACGCTCTCCTTGCGGAGAGCGACGTATCAACGCCAGATATACCAAAAGAGCGGAAGCATTTCTATCCACGCTCTCCTTGCGGAGAGCGACTGTGGGTGCTTCGCAAGGTGCCGATATTGGGTATATTTCTATCCACGCTCTCCTTGCGGAGAGCGACATGCTATCAATGGCCGCAATCCTGATTTCGAAGGTATTTCTATCCACGCTCTCCTTGCGGAGAGCGACGCCGGGTTGATTTTTTTTTCTTGTTATGTATCATTATTTCTATCCACGCTCTCCTTGCGGAGAGCGACTGAAGCAGTTAGCAAGTATATGATGAAGTATATTAACATTTCTATCCACGCTCTCCTTGCGGAGAGCGACAAAACAATGCAAGCAATCGCGCAAGCTCTTAATGTATTTCTATCCACGCTCTCCTTGCGGAGAGCGACGGAAATACCGTCTGTATGTTGCTCCGGCACAAGCAAATTTCTATCCACGCTCTCCTTGCGGAGAGCGACCACTATAACTGACACTTTTTTTGGTGAACCTATAACATTTCTATCCACGCTCTCCTTGCGGAGAGCGACAAAGCGATTCCGGCAGAAGTTGGCGGAAGCAATCATTTCTATCCACGCTCTCCTTGCGGAGAGCGACATGGTTTTTTACGCGGATTGCCTAAAGAGCACTTGATTTCTATCCACGCTCTCCTTGCGGAGAGCGACGTATGTATTTGTATGGTATACTATACTTGTAAGATTTCTATCCACGCTCTCCTTGCGGAGAGCGACGTTGCGGGGAAAATTTCATTTTGGCCGTTTTCTCGCATTTCTATCCACGCTCTCCTTGCGGAGAGCGACGACAACGGCGCTGCGGCTGGTGGACTTTCCTGCCGAATTTCTATCCACGCTCTCCTTGCGGAGAGCGACTTGGCGATAATATATTCATTGGTCGGGAATCTAAAATTTCTATCCACGCTCTCCTTGCGGAGAGCGACCGCCGGCAGCAGGGGAGACGACGGTTCGTTTTTTTATTTCTATCCACGCTCTCCTTGCGGAGAGCGACAGCAAAAGTGCACAAAACAGTG
>ERZ772821.1965-NODE-1965-length-11350-cov-6.976538_pt1 | contig 11350 bp, 8 predicted proteins | sample MGYA00580859_ERZ772821 | MGnify/ENA primary metagenome ERZ772821 (study PRJEB29015, sample SAMEA2737674) | human gut metagenome | biome: human gut; feature: human-associated habitat; material: faeces | place: China | collected 2012 ...
ACCTTGACAGAGTACCAATGGCGGGCGGAGAAGCGCTTGCCCTCCTGGGCCAACCCATGCCGGCGGGCCAGCTCCTCCTGGACGGCCAGGAAGGTCTCCCGGGGCACGATGGCCTCGTGGTGGTCTTGCAGGAGCACCTGAGGGAGGTGCCCCTCGTTGGGCACTTTCCGGTGGCTGAGGTAATCGAGGGTACAGTACTTCTGCTGCAAAAGGTCCCCGGCGTACTTCTCATTGCGCAGGATGCGCAGCACGGCGGTGGAGGACCAGGGGTGCCCTGGGTGTAAAGGGGGATCGATCCCCGCCTCGGTCAGTTCTCGGGCGATGACATAGGTCCCTTTGCGTTCCTCCAGGAATTTGTGGTAGATCCCTCGGACAATGGCCGCCTGCTCGGGAATCACCGTTAAACGGCCGCCGGAGAGGAGATAGCCAAAGAGGGAGTCGTTGCCAAAGACCACCCCCCGTTTCATGGCCAGGGCCTGCCCCCAACGGGTCCGCTGGGAGATCTTCCGGCTCTCCTCCTGGGCCACGCTGGCCATGATGGTCAGGCGGAACTCCCCGTCGTTGTCCCGGGTGTCGATGTTGTCGTTGAGAAAGAACACCCCCACCCCTCGTGCCTTCAGGTCCCGGGTGATGCGCAGGGTGTCCACGGTGTTTCTGGCGAAACGGGAGACCTCTTTGGTCAGGATCAGGTCGATCTGGCCGGCTTCCGCCTGCTGAAGCATCCGATGGAACTGGGGCCGGTGGGAGACGGAAGTCCCAGAGAGACCTTCATCGGCAAAGATACCGGCGGCAACCCACCCCGGCTGGGCCTGGATGTATTGGGTAAAGTAAGCACGCTGGGCCGCCAAGGAATGCAGTTGGTCTTCCTTGTCCGTGGAGACCCGGCAGTAGGCGGCCACCCGAAGGCGGTCACGGAGGGGAGGGGACATGGGATGCCTCCTTGCAGAGAGACGCTATGGAAAGCGGTCGATGGATGGATTCCTTCTGTCACTCTATGCAGCGGCAGGAGGATTCACCACCAGCAACCGATTGTCGCCTGGGAGACGGTCCCTGTATTTCAACCTGCGCTCTCCTTGTGGAAAGCGACGGCGGCGGCCGTAAAACGTGGAGATACATCATGGAATTTCAATCCACGCTCTCCTCACGGAGAGCGACCGTGCGCGGCAGTATGCGCACCCTCGAGATCACCCGATTTCAATCCACGCTCTCCTTGCGGAGAGCGACTGGCCCGGGACGTGCTGGACCGGTGGAGCCGGGAATTTCAATCCACGCTCTCCTTGCGGAGAGCGACTCTCTGGCGTAATAACTTAAGCTTTTTGGGGTTATTTCAATCCACGCTCTCCTTGCGGAGAGCGACAGATTACGTAGCGGAACACGGACCTGAGGCAGCGATTTCAATCCACGCTCTCCTTGCGGAGAGCGACGCAACAACCTCTCCGTAAGCTTCCGAATCCCAGTATTTCAATCCACGCTCTCCTTGCGGAGAGCGACTGCAGGATTTCCCGGTCCAGCGCATCACTCCGCCGATTTCAATCCACGCTCTCCTTGCGGAGAGCGACCCGTCCGGCCCCAGGCATCCACATAGTCCCGCTGCTGATTTCAATCCACGCTCTCCTTGCGGAGAGCGACGAACTGTGCTGCGACCGAGGGTTACAGACCCATCGATTTCAATCCACGCTCTCCTTGCGGAGAGCGACTGCTTGAGGCCAAGAATGGCCAGCGTGGGAGTGGATTTCAATCCACGCTCTCCTTGCGGAGAGCGACGCTCACAGGGCCCCGCATCACAGTCCGCGAGGCCAATTTCAATCCACGCTCTCCTTGCGGAGAGCGACGGGCTGTGTGGGGAGATAAGCCGGTGATGGTGGTATTTCAATCCACGCTCTCCTTGCGGAGAGCGACTGCGCATCTCCGATGTGCTCAGCATCCGCACAATTTCAATCCACGCTCTCCTTGCGGAGAGCGACGCGCCGACCGCTCAGCGGACGCGCGGAGTGGGCATTTCAATCCACGCTCTCCTTGCGGAGAGCGACGGGGTGCAGTTGTACGTTGGCGTACACGTTTGGCAATTTCAATCCACGCTCTCCTTGCGGAGAGCGACTAGTTCTGGGTATACGACAAATAAGACATTAAGCATTTCAATCCACGCTCTCCTTGCGGAGAGCGACGTGCTGTCGCTGTTAACATCCGTGGCAGGACTGCCGATTTCAATCCACGCTCTCCTTGCGGAGAGCGACGCGACATCCTGCTCATTCAGTGCCAACTTGGCCAATTTCAATCCACGCTCTCCTTGCGGAGAGCGACCTCCGGCACAACTACCATTGATGGAGCCTGCATCAATTTCAATCCACGCTCTCCTTGCGGAGAGCGACATCCAACGGCTAAGCCCTTAGAGTTGGTTGCCTTGATTTCAATCCACGCTCTCCTTGCGGAGAGCGACAGACAGGGCGCGGCGGCGGCACAGACCGCGGCGGAATTTCAATCCACGCTCTCCTTGCGGAGAGCGACGTATGCTGCCCAAACATCGGAATAAAACTGGTAATTTCAATCCACGCTCTCCTTGCGGAGAGCGACGGAGGTCGTTTTGGATGAACCGTAGGAGATCCCAATTTCAATCCACGCTCTCCTTGCGGAGAGCGACCCAATGAGTGGACCGAGACCTACGGACTGGTGCCATTTCAATCCACGCTCTCCTTGCGGAGAGCGACCTGATCCTGGTAGATGTGGACCTTTCCGTCCCAATTTCAATCCACGCTCTCCTTGCGGAGAGCGACCGCGCCTGACGTTCGGCAGCGTGCCGACGCGTGAATTTCAATCCACGCTCTCCTTGCGGAGAGCGACGGCCGGAGGATCCGAGGGCGATTCCGATTAGTGTATTTCAATCCACGCTCTCCTTGCGGAGAGCGACAGCAAATACCACCAAATTGGCCCTATCGTTTCTGTCTAAAGTGCCAATTTAAGGATGGGGAAAAGAGCAAAAAGGCAAAAGGAAGCGCAAGTGCCCAGGCATCCTCTCCTGCTTATGAGAAAAACAAGGTGCGAATCCCCTGGGGCGATTTTGAGTGCTTCCGTTTCGCACCTATAAAATGAGGGGATCTTCCGGGAAGTAAGTGGGCTTGCATCCAAAGTGTTCGATTTTGTTCTGGTATCGATTGCCCAGATAGTAGAACCGAAGGCTATCTTTCTCCTCATCCATGATTGCCCGCAGCTTCGCCTGTAAGAGGCGGCTCTGCGCGGTGTCTAACAGGCACTCAAAGACGGAGTTTTGCACACGCTGTCCATAGTTGACGCATTGCCGGGCAATCTGCCGCAGCCGTTTCCGTCCTGCGGCATCTTCGGTATTCACATCGTACGTAATCAAAACCAACATCTACGAACACCTCCTATTTCCAGAGGAAGGGGGGATAGGCATCCAGATCCTCCCGGAGATACCGTGCCAGCAACAGGGCTTGCACATAGGGAACCAAACCCCAGGGAATTTTTTCCTGGAGATACGGGTGGGTGATGATCCCCCGTTTCCGCTCCTGCCAATGTTTCAGCACCGTTCGCCGGCCATTGTCGGAGAGAAGGACGACGCCGTTCTCCCGGATGTCGAAGGACTGCTTGGTAAGGGTGCGGTGATTGATCAGGGTCAACACGAACCGGTCTGCCAGGCACGGGCGGAGTTCCTCCATCAGATCCAGTGCCAGGGAGGTGCGCCCAGGGCGGTCCCGGTGCAGGAACCCTACATAGGCATCCAGCCCCACGCTTTCCAAGGCGGAAGCGCAGTCGTTGGCCAGGATGCTGTAGAGGAACGAGAGGACCGCGTTGACCGGGTCCATGGGTGGGCGCCGGCTGCGGGTCTGGAAGGAAAACAGAGGCTTTTCCCCCAGGATCATCTGGTCGAACACGCCGAAATAAACCGTGGCCCCGGCGCCTTCCAGGCCTCGGAGGCTGTCTAAGGACGTTTCCTCCGCAATTTGCGGGAGGAGACCTTTCAAATGTGCGGATGCCTCGGAGAGTTGCGCGGCGTCCACCCGGAGGCTGTGGTCCCGGCGGGTGCGTTCGATGCTCCAGCGTGCGTTGTAGACTTTCCCAAACACCATGTTTCGGGCGATGCGGCAGGCCGGGCCTGGGTCATCTGCCACCCGGTACTGGGTCCGCCGGAGAAGGACATTCCCGGTGCTTTTCCCAGTGGTTCTGGCCAGGAAGCGCCCCCGTGGCGTGCAGAAGGCCAGGGAAACGTTTCGTTCCGCGCAGGCCCCCATCAGGGCAGGGGAGGCACCGGAATAGGAGAAGGAGACGATTCCCTCCAACGTGTGGAGTGGATAGCGGGCCAGTTCTTTCCGGTCCTGGTTGGCCACAACGTTTTCTCCGTCCAAGGAGAGGTAGATGTCCTCGGTGGTGACGAAAAGGGTGTTCAGCAGGTGCTTCATAACGGATCCTCCATGGCTTTGGCCAAGTACGCAGAGACAGAGCCTTGGCGGGCCAGCCGCGGCAGGCAGAGGTCTTTCAGGGAACAGCTGCGGCAGGCTTTGGTGGGCCGCACTTTGGGGGTGTGATGCCGCTGGGCAAGCTGGTGCATTTCCGCGGCGCATTGACGGACCAATTCCCGCAGCGCCGGAGAGAAGGTGACTGGGGTGCGCCGCCGGGGTTCCCCGTAATACAGGGCACCCTCTGCCACTTCGCAGCAGAGCATCTCTTCCAAACACATGGCCTGTGCACACAGCTGCACTTCGTCGGCCTGATGTTCCTTGGGCCGGCCGCGTTTATACTCCACGGGGAAGACGCGCCACCGTCCGGTTTCCCCGTGGAGGGGAATGCCCTCGTCCGCTTGCTGGAATACCACCACATCGCATTGCCCCGACAGGCCCAGGGTATGGGAGACCACGGCCAAGCTCCGCACCACCAAGGTGTCCCCTCGGCGTTCCCGCAGGGTGGCGTCATGGGCCCGCTGGTGGAGGAGGGCGCCTTCCACGGTGAGAAGGTTTTCTTGCCATTGCTGCTCTAGATGGATCAGTGCCCACTGGCGCCGGCAGAACACGAAGTGCTGCAGGCCGGAAAGGGGGAGAAGAAGGTCGTCTGCTTCCATGGCATTCATCCCATCTGGAGGCAGGTGATCCCGCTGGGCAGGGAGGCTTCGTCCACGGTGACCACATAGTCCTGGAAGGACCGGGCCGGGCCGGCATCCTGGGGATCCTTTCGCTGGACGTTTACGGCCTGAAAGAGTTTCCAGGCAGGGGCACACCCCAGTTCACTGTCGTGTCGAAACACGATCAGCGACCGCACGGCCATGTTTCCCCGGGCAGCAGAGCGGTCGTGCTCAAACATGTTTAGGATGGCTTCCCACAACAGGGACAGGTCCTCTTCCGAAAAACCTGTGGTTTTTCGGGCCAGGTTGGCGGAGACATACCCCTCGCAGCGGTAAAGGCCATAGGGGACGATGTACTTGCGCCCCATTTCGGTGCCTTTCCGTTCTGCATCGCTCTCGGTGGTAATGGCCACCCGGGTGATGGTGACTTCCTGGGGCACGATGGGCTCCACACTGCGGGCAAAGCCCAGCTGCACGGGGCCGCGGATTTGTCCGCAGTTCAGGGCGGCTTTGACGAAGGTGGTCATCACAGCGCCAAAGGTGCGGATGTCGTAGAAGTTGGCGCACATCCAGTCCCGGATGGTTTGGTCAATGTCGGGCTGCTTCTTCTTTTTCTCCTTGATGGTCTTTTCGTCTGCGTTCACTGCGACATAGGCCTCTGCGTCATTGCGGTTGAGGGGGACGCCCTCTTTGACGTAGATCCGGAACCCGGGGGCATCCTCTTTGACGGTTTCCACATAGTTGCGGATCTTGCGTTTCAGGCAGACGTCGGTGACAAGGCCCAGGCCGGTCTCCGGGTCAACCCGGGGCATGTTCCCGGCGTCCGGATCTCCGTTGGGGTTCCCGTTTTCCACGTCGAAGAGAATGACAAACTCGTACCGGTTTTGAATGGGGTTAGACATGTTCTGGTTCCTCCTTTTTCTGATAGCGGGCCTGGGTCTGGTGGTAGTATCCCAATTGGAAGGCGCCTTGCTCCGGCAAACTCATACGGGCGGGGAAGGTGGTGATGGGGAGCAGGGAGAGCAGCGCAGTCAATTGACGGTTGAGGGAGATGGCCAGGCCGGGCCTGTCCCCGGTCAGCTTTTTCAGGTGCTTTTGAGCCAGTGCAATCAAGGTGGGAAAGATGATGGCGGGGGTGGCTGCGGCAGAGTTAAAGTACCGGTCTTTGATGGTGGTGTTGATCCCGGGATTAGCGGCTTCTTGGATGGTCTCCAGGAGGGAGAAGATCCGCCCCAGCAGATAGGGGACGTGGGTGGCATCAGGGTTGAGAGACACTTGTAAAACCTCCTCTGGAACGTCTGAATGGGGACAGCGCAGATAGTATGCTTTCAAAATGGCGGCCCGGCGCCAGGAGATCGAATGTTCTGCCCGGATCCGGAGGGTCACCCCGTGGAGCAGCGTGGCTGGATAGGGGGTGTCGGTTAACACCGAGCGCAGGACGGCACCGGCCAGGCCTGGGGTGGGGGAACGGTCCCGGCTGTTTTGGTTCACGGTTTCGTTCAGCAGGTGCCAGGGGGTGAGGTCCCCCTGCCAGGCATCGTAGGAGGGGCGGCGGATTTCCAGCCGTCGGTGGTGGGCCTGTACATGGCGTAAGAAATCACCGAAGGTGTTGCGCAGGAAAAACCGGACCGACAACCGGGCTGCGTTGGGGGAGAGTCCCAAAACGTAGAACTCCATGTTGGGGTCCAACTGCTGCGCTTGGAACACTACCGTCTGGCCAGCGCACAGGGCCTGGACCATGCCCCGCAAATCCCCGGCGCTGTATGGGGTGGGCCTGCCGAGCAGGGCGCTGCCAAACAGGATCTGGTAGTCAGGCTGCCCCCCTTTGGCCCAGCAGACGACGGAGGTGTCCCCCACATGGTAGACATGGTCCCGGTCGGCCAGGAGATGGTTGAGCGCTGCGGTGTATGCAAAGGCGGCAAACCGGCTGGTGGGTGCATTCCCATTCTGCACCTTTCCGTAGGAGCAGAAGGCCGGGGCATTGAAGGAGACCAGTGCCGCGCCGCTGGACTGGGCGCCGGCTACATGTTTGATAGACGGGTGAATGCTTTCGATGGGCCCCCATTCTCCGGTGACCAGGCAGATTCCCTGGGGCCCCTCGCCCGCGGTGTGGTAGTGGGTTTCCCAGGCTTGGCGAATGGCAGGGTCCTGGTGGACAAACCTGCCCTCGTACCGAAACAGCAGGTTGCCGCCGGCGAGGATGTCTTCCAGTTGGTCCTGTAAGGCGGGGTGATGCTGCCCTTGCGTGGGATCCCAGGTGCGGAAAAAGGCCAAAAGGGCCCGGGCAGCCGGGGAGTCCACCCCCTGCAGCAGGGTTTCGTGGAGCTCCTTTGCTGCGGAAAAGCAGGCTAAGGATCGTTGGGGCTTTCCTTTGCTGTCCATCCCCAGAAGATAGCTGGCATTGTCCCAAAGGAAATTCGCAGACACGCCGCTGGAACGCTTGACCGGGGCGGGCAGGGAAGGCACCAGTTGGGGCGCCACCACCAGTTTCTTTCCCCGGGGCTGCTCGGTTTGTAGGGAGATGACCTGTTCCAGCGTGCCGTCTGCTGAGAGGCACAGGGCAAAGGAGACCTTTGCGCTGCTCCATCCGGGGGTGTCCAGCACACCGCGGTCTGCCAGTACGCGGTAATACTCTGTCAGCGCCTGTAGAATCATCCTCTCACCTCCCCGCTGTCCCGGGTGGGTACCGTTAACACACCGTCTTGGAGCACTGCCCGGAAGAACAGCGGGCGGATTTCCTGGGGGTCACTGTAGTCCATGTCCCAGAGCATCCAGCCCAAGTCCCGCTGCCCTTGCAGCTCCGGGGGGCAGGGGGGAAGCTCCTGGCACCACTGGAAGTGGGCGGGGAATTCCCGGCAGCCGAAATAGGGGGCATGGTAACACTGCCCCCTGTGAATGCGGCGCTTCACGATGTCTTGGAATTTCCCTGGGTTGTCTGTGGGCGCAGCCCGGTCGGTGAGGACAAAGTGGGCCTCAATGACATAGTGGACATCCTGCAGCAGCAGGGCGGCCCGCTGCTGAATCTCCTCGGAAGTGGCCAGATAGAGGGAACCGCTCCCCCGCTCCATCACCGTTTTGGCGGTTCTGGCGGAGACCGTGGCCTTGACTTCGTTGCGGCGGAGATTGGTAAACTGCAGGGGCTTGCAGACGTGGATGCGGTCGATGATCCAAGATAGTCCAGGATGCCAGAAAATAGATTCCACCAACCCTCGGGCGGCGGATGGCGTCATCATGTCGTATGAGACTCTTTCCGCTTTCATCTCTGGTCGGGTGAACAGGGCATAGTCCCCCCATACTTCCAAACAAATACCCATCTTTTTCACTCCTTTCTCTGTGTTTAGATTGTATAATATAGAAATACCATATTTCGCCTTATTTGTCAATAGTTACGTTCACATCCCTCTCTATGAAAAGATAAATGAAAGCGCTTGAAAACACAAAAAGGCGTGGGTATAATAGCTTCGTCACTGGATGCAGTGTGGATTGAAATATAGAGAGGGATGTGAATCCTAAAAAAGGAGCGGAGAACGTATTATCTCCGCTCCTTCTATGTTATGCATAAAGAAAGTTATAGAAAGAGTCCTTTGCCGCAGTCTGCCTGCAAGGACAGTCCTGTTTTGGAATCGTATGCGTCCAGGTTTTGCAGCAAAAAGACCCCCTCGCCCCACAGTGCTAAATCTCCGCTTGCGGTCAGGACGGCGGCATGCTGGGGATAGATGGAGACGCCATATTGCCCCAGCTTTCGAAACAGGGCGCGGCTGCATTCCCCGGCCCGCAGGCGCTCCACTAGGGCGGCCCCCTCACCCTGGGGGATATAGACGGTGACGGTGTGGTCCTCGATCAGGTGAAACCGTTCTGCCACGGTACGGAAAGGAAACAGATTGTCCGCCATGGTGGGAAGGATGTTTTGGACATCCTGGGCCTGGGCCCCTTTCAAGTCCAGGAGTTCCCGGAAGTAGTCGTGTATCGCCTCTGGGGAGGCCAGGTCTGTGTGGCGTGCCATCACGTAACGGCCGGCTCCGATGGCCGGGGCAAACAGGGGAGGGGCGTTGCCTTCCCCTTGAAACAACGTGACCACACTCTCCTGGGCCGGCCGACGTCCCTCCCGGTTGCACCGGCCTGCAGCCTGCAGGAGAGAATCCAGGCCGGCTTCCTCACGGTAGACGGCGGGAAAATCCACATCCACCCCCGCTTCGATGAGCGAGGTGGAAACCACCCGACAGGGGAGCCCCAGGGTGAGACGCCGGCGGATCTCGGCCAGCTGCCTACGGCGGTGGGCGGGGTACATTAGCGTGGAGAGGTGGAAACTGTCCTCCCTTTGCAGGCGCTGGAACACGGCTTGGGCACCGGCACGGGTGTTGACCACGCACATCACCTGGGGCTGCGCCTGAAGGCGGCAGGCCAACGCGTCCCAGGTGAGCTTGCCTGCGTTTTGGAAGGTCACTCGCTGAAAGACCTCCCAACGGCAGGTGTCCGGTGGGCACAGCTCCACTGGGGTCAGCTGGGGGGCAAACTCCTGAAACAGGGGCTGCAAGGCAGGCTGGGTGGCGGTGCACAGGACGGCGGATACGTGGTAATGGGCCACCAATTGGGCCATGGCCCAGACGCAGGGACGGAGATAGGACACAGGGAGCATTTGCGCTTCGTCAAAGACAATGACGCTCCCAGCTAGGTTATGGAGTTTTCGGCAGGAGGCGGGCCGTGCAGAAAAGAGGGATTCGAAGAACTGCACGGCGGTGGTAACTACCACAGGCAGGTCCCAAGTTTCTGTGGCCTGGGCCAGGGGGAGGGCCTCTGGTGTGGCTTCGTCCTGGAGGTCATAGGAGACGCCGGAGTGGTGTTCCAGAACGGCCTCTTCCCCCAGAATGTCTCGGAAGGTCTGGGCGGTCTGCTCGATGATGGAGGTGTAGGGGATCACATAGATCACCCGGCGCAGCCCCTTACTTTGGGCCTGGGCCAGGGCGAAGGCCAGGGAGGCCACGGTCTTGCCTCCGCCAGTGGGGACGGTCAAGGTGAAAAGGCCTGGGTCCCGCTGCAATCCCTCCTGGATACAGTGGTCCAAAATGGCACAGCGCTGGGTGTTGAGGGGGCCTTTTGGAGGGAACCAGCCGGCGATGTAGTTCCGCAGCCGTTCCCACAAGGCCTCGATGGTGGGGACAGGGGCTGTGGGGGAGGAAGATTCCGCCATAAAGTCCGCCGTATCCGTATAGTCTGCATCCACCAGACAGGAGTACAGCATGCGGGTGAAGAACATGCCATCCAAGGCGGAAAGGTTGGGCAGCGGCGGGGAAGGCAGCGTAAGTTCCTGGGTCCAAGGAGAGAAAGAGGGCAACTTTCCCTGGAGGGCGCGGTTGATCCGCCCCAAGAAGGAGCCGGTGGTGGGGGCGTCGCCTTGGCTTCCTCCGTCGGGAAGTCCACTGTGGTGCCCTGCGATGGCAAAGGCGGCAAAGGGCTGGCCCTGTTGCAGGCAGACAAAGGCCCCTGCGGTGGCGTGGTCCACCCTGGGGCCGCCCCGGAGACGCTGCTGAAACAGATGGGAGTACTTTCCAAGGTCATGGGCCAGTCCAGCCAAGCGGCCCTGTTCCTCTGCGTCAAAGGCGGCGGCGAACTGGGCTGCGCGGCGGGCTGTGCCCTCCAAATGGTCCAATAGGGGCTGTTCACGGCCGTCGGAGGCCAGGTGGGCTAAGTAAGGTTCCATAGGACGCCTCCTTATGAAAAATGTGATATAGGAACTGCTTCTTGGAGAAAAGTATACCATATCAACCAGTTGCATGGGAAGGTGTAAGCGTATCCTGTCGAAAAAATGGGATTCCTTTGTCGGTGTCCTGAAGGGGCAGAAAGGAGGCAGCATCCGTGGTTGTCATTCCCACCGCTACTGCGCTCCCCACTGCCGAGGGGGCGGTGCAGGTGGCCATGGAGGAGCTCCCCTTTACCTTACACAGCGCCCGGGTGCTCATCCTGGGGTTTGGCCGGGTGGGGAAGCTCACCGCCCACCGGATGGGGGCCCTGGGGGCCAAGGTGACGGTCTGCGCCCAGGGATACGCCGACTTGGCCTGGGCAGCGGCCTACGGCCACGAGACCATGTGGCTGGAAAAGCTGGGCGGGGAACTGGGGGGCTATGACCTCATCGTCAACACCATCCCCGCCCAGGTGCTGGACCGGCGGCGGTTGGCGTGGGTGCACCCCGGGGCCTTTCTGCTGGACCTGGCCTCTGCCCCCGGCGGGGTGGACCAGGCGGCGGCCAAGGAGCTGGGCCTGCGGGCCATGCACCTGCCCCAAAAT
>ERZ772821.1967-NODE-1967-length-11332-cov-5.015341_pt1 | contig 11332 bp, 9 predicted proteins | sample MGYA00580859_ERZ772821 | MGnify/ENA primary metagenome ERZ772821 (study PRJEB29015, sample SAMEA2737674) | human gut metagenome | biome: human gut; feature: human-associated habitat; material: faeces | place: China | collected 2012 ...
GATAGTGCCGAAGTCCGGCTTCCACACGCCGGCGATGGCGTTGAGCAGCGTGGACTTTCCCGCGCCGTTGCCGCCGATGACGGTGACGAAATCGCCGTCATTGAGGGTGAGGGAAAGCCCATCCAGCGCGATTTTTTGATTGACGGTACCGGCGTGGAAGGTCTTGTGGATATTCTCGAGCTTCAGCATACGGAGGCACCTCCTTTTTTGGTGTGATGATGGGCAGACCATTTTTTGCGGAGATAGGGGATGGCAAGGAATACGGTAACGACCAGTGCCGAGAAGAGCTTGAGATCGGTGGTGGAAAGCCCGGCCCAGATAACGATGGCCAGGATGAAGTAATAGGCCACAGCGCCCAGGGCGGTGGTAAGAAGGCGCAGGGCGAAGTTTTTGCGCTTGCCAAGGAGAGCCTTGCCGATGACGACGGCGGCCAGGCCTATGACGATGGCTCCGCGGCCCATGTTGATATCGGAATTGCCCTGGTACTGGGCCAGCAGCGCGCCGGAAAGACCGACGAGGCCATTGGAGATCATCAAACCGAGAACCTTCATGCGGTTGGTGGAAATGCCCTGGGCCCGGGCCATGTGCTCATTATTGCCGGTGGCCCGGATGGCGCAGCCCAGTTGGGTGCCGAAGAACCAGTACAGCAGCGCCACGATGGCGATGACAAAGATGCCGCTGACCAAAATGGCGGCGGGCACCTTGGCGCTGGAAAGCAGCAGCTGGTACTGGGTGCGGCTGACGGTGAGATTGCTCTTGCCGCCCATGATGTGCATATTGATGGAGTAGAGGGCCAGCTGGGTGAGGATACCGGAAAGGATGGCCGGAATGCCCAGTACGGTATGCAAAAGCCCGGTGCAAAGACCGGCAAGCGCCCCGGCCAGCACCGCGCAAAGCAGTGCCAGCAGGGGGTTCATGCCGCCGATGATGCACACGGCGGCAACGGCGCCGCCGGTGCAAAGGCTGTTATCTACCGTGTGCTTGATTTCGGCTTTGAGTTTTCGGGCGGCGTAAAAATCCTTACCGAGGTATTCGGGTGCGACAGCGGCATACCCGAGTTCAGGCTGGTTTTCGGCGAATCGGCGCGAGAGGCGATGAGCGATATCGGCGAGAAGAACTCAACCAACGATCACTCAATGCGCGATTTCACGGTAAGGCTGCCGATGTTCAGCGATATGGAGTTCGCGCAGACCGGATACAGATTTATCCGCATAGAGCTGCTCAGCGATAACGCCACGGTAAAAATCAAATCGGTACTGGGCGTTTTTACTTACAGGGACATACCCTATGTCGGCAGCTACCGCTCGGCGGAGGCTTCCGCTGCAGCGACGGGGAACTTAACGATATTTACAGTGTGGCGGCGTATACCTGTCATCTCAATATGCAGGGAATGATCTGGGACGGCATAAAGCGCGACCGTCTGGTCTGGATAGGGGATATGCACCCTGAGATGCTGACCGTGCGGACGGTTTTCGGAAACGATCCGTGTATTCTGAGGGGACTTGATTTTGCGAGCCGCAACAATCCGCTGCCGATGTACCCGAATAATATGGTCACATATGCAATGTGGTGGCTGCTGATAGCGCGCGACTGGTATTTCTACACCGGAGAGACGGATTTCACCCTGTCTCACAGGGAATATATCAAGGGACTGCTTGAGCAGCTCTGCGCTCTGGTTGAGAGCGACGGCGGCGATAAGCTCGGTCAGCTTAATATGGGCTATTTTTTAGACTGGCCGACCTACGGCAGGGAGGAGGCGAAAGCGGGGGTGCGCGCGCTTTTCGCGATGTCGCTCGACGCCGGAGCAGAGCTTTGCGGTGTCATGGGCGAAAAGGAACTCGCAGATAAGTGCCTAAAAAAATGCAAGCTGCTCGGCAGCAAGGTTTCCGACGTGAGCGAATTGAAGGCTCCGGCCGCCCTTATGGTGCTCGCGGGGCATACCGACCCCGTAAGCGCCGCCGAGAAAGTGCTGCTTCCCGGCGGGGCGAAAGGCTTTTCGACCTTTATGAGCTATTATATGCTTTCGGCGCTTGCCGACGCGGGAAAAACAGCCGAGGCGCTTTCGATGCTCAAAACATATTACGGCGGAATGCTTAAAGCCGGAGCCACCACCTTTTGGGAGGATTTCGACATCGACTGGCTGAAGGACGGCGCGGCGCTTGACTCGCTGTCGGGGGAGTACGATATTCACGGGGATAACGGAGCTCACTGCTATATCGGTTACAGGCACAGCCTGTGTCACGGCTGGTCGTCGGCTCCTGCCGCGTTTCTGGCGGAAAGGGTGCTGGGGATACGTCTCCTTGAGCCGGGCTGCCGCAGGATAGGCATTTATCCCGAGCTTGGCGGTCTTGAGTGGGCGGAAGGGGAATACCCGACGCCTTACGGAACCGTGAGCGTGAAATGCAGAAAAACAGGCGACGGGAAAATCTCGGTTGAATACAAGGCACCTGAGCAGATTGAAATTGAGACCGGCTCCGGCGTCTCCATGTAAGGCCTGCGCAAATATACAAGAAGGTATCAAAAGGAAGAAACCGATTTTGTTTTCGGGGTGTATAATCTCAAAAGCAAAAGAAAAACGCAATAAAAAAGGCAGTCCGTAAAAACAGACTGAGATGGAGACAATGAATGTCTCCATCTTTTATTTTGTATGAATTCAATTCTAATCATTTATTGTCATTATATTTCATCAATTGAAATACATTGATTGAGAAGACCATAGTTCATAGTATATTTTATTCTTCTCTTTTAATAATTCATAATGACTTCCATTCTGTACAAGTTTCCCATCCTGGAACACAAGAACTTTATCGCAAAATGTACAGGCTGCCATCCTATGAGAAATAAAAATTGCCGTCTTATCGTTGACAATAGAGTTGAATTTACGATAAATTTCATTCTCAGCCACAGGATCAAGAGCTGCTGTTGGTTCATCTAATATAAAAACATCTGATGCCCTATATAATGCTCGCGCTATTGCCACCTTTTGGCCTTCTCCACCAGATATTTCTACACCATTTTCATCAAAATCTTTAAATAAGATCGTATCAATACCATTCGAATTTCCTTGCACAAAATTTTTAAGACCTGCCTTTTCGATTGCGATACGCAAATCTTCCTCTCGTTCCTATTCGGCGAGAACAATATTCTGTTTCAATGAGAAAGCAAACAATTTGTAATCTTGAAAAACAACTGAAAGAATTTTTATATAGTCATTGAAATTGATATCACGTATATTTTGCCCATTTACATATATTTCCCCTTCATCAGGATTATATAAGCGACATAACAGCTTAATCATCGTTGTCTTTCCGCTTCCATTTTTTCCAACAATAGCAACTTTTTCTCCTGAACTAATAACAAAGGAAATGTTCTTTAAAGCAAAATAATTTGTGTTTGGATAAGAAAATGAAACATTTTTAAATTCAATAGTATAGTCAACTTGCGATCCTTCATTTTCGTACTTTTGTTTCATTTCTACTTCTTCTGGTATCTCAAAGTATGAAAAATATTTTTCAAGATAGTTATTGTTATTAATTAGTGACTGATAGTTTTTAATTAATGATGAAAAGCCAGATACTAATAGAATTAAGGCACTAGCATATTTTGTGATATCACCGATACCAACATTACCTTGCAAACATACCATTATAACAAAAGCATATACAAGCACATTTAATATTTCTGCGGTAAAAATTTGAAATACAACATATTTTATGATAGATTTTTTAGTTTTGAAAATTGTTTCCCCTGCACACGAATTCATATTTTTCAACCGTTCTGCTATTTCATCACCCATATTATATATCCTAACATCCTTACCAGCGGTATAATTTTCATTATAATCAGAATAAAAATTGAACGTAGTATTATATGAAACCAAGGCATTAAACATATCTATGTTTTTTTTGTTAGATATCTTAGTAATATAATAATTAACCCAAATAACAAAAATCATCATTGTTATGAGGTTTACTTTAAAGAAGATAGAAACATTTGACCGAACGAACAATTCTACTCCCAATGTTATAGCACCAAATATTGAAGATACACTACTGATAAGTTGTCCAGAAAAAACATTCAAATAAAATAAATTATACCCACTTTGAGACTCGCTTTTTACTCGTTCCTTTAAACTATAAATATTTGCATCTTCTAAAAATTTATACTGCATTGCCATTGCATGTTCAGCAAAAAACATTTGTTCATTCTTGTAAAACTGTTCCAGTCTAATCGATTTTTTTCGATTTAAACTTGATAAAATCAAATCAAATAAAAAATTTAATAAAACCGTAATTAGTGCAAACGACATTATTCTTGTTATCGAGAATTTCATCTCAATAGCATTGATAATAAGTGCTGTCATATATATATTAATATATGGTCTCAGCGGTGATAACACCGATGTAGTAAAATGTAGAATTGCATATGTTTTTTCAATTTTAAACAAGTATGTGAAACCTTTGAAGAGTATTCTTATGTTTTTTTTAATTCGCATTGCACTCATTCTCCTTTTTCACATATTGTCCCTTCTGCATATTATAAATCTTAGCATATTCTCCATTCAATTTTAAAAGTTCTTCATGTGTTCCACATTCGCAAATTTCCCCATTTTTCAAATAAACAATTCTGTCACAAAAGGCCGTAGTTGCAAGACTGTGAGAAATAAATATCGCTGTCTTATCCTCAAACAGCTCATCATACTTTTGATAAAACTCTTTTTCAGATATTGGATCCATCGCAGAAGTTGGCTCATCCAGTATCAAAAAAGGGCCATTCTTGTATAAAGCACGTGCCAGAAGAAGTTTTTGGTATTCTCCTCCTGAAAGCTCGACACCACATTCGTTAATCTGTTTATTAAGTTTTGTATTAATACCTTCTGGGAATTTTGCAATCTTTTCATATAGACCAGCCATTTTAATGCATCTAATTACTTTTTCCTCATCTATGGGTTTGGAAAATGCTGATACAATTTCAGCTAATGAAACTGGAAGAAAACTATAATCCTGAAACACAACAGAAAACAATGAGTAATAATCCGACTTATCAAATCTGTCATATTTAACATTGTCGATGTATACATTACCAGCAGTTGGTCTATATAAACCGCATATTATTTTAATCAATGTCGTCTTTCCGGCACCATTTAGTCCTACAATAGCAATTCTTTCGCCAGCCGATATATTAAGTGATATGTTTTTCAAGGTTGGCGTTTGGGCACCAGGATAATTAAATGTAATTTTGTCAAGTTTAATAGAACCAGGCTTCATGACGTTCATCATTTTTGTTCCAGAATCTTTCTTTTCAGGATAATTCATAAATTCCCTTAAATCATTTATTAATAAACTTGTCGAATTTAATGCTGAAAATTGACCGACAATACCTCCTATAGAACTGGTGAACGAACCCACAGCAGCAAAATATAGAACGAAATCATCAATTGTAATTTCCCCATTGCAAACCATAATTATCAACACAGCATACGCCAAGCCATCCCTAACTAAAATGATTAATCCATTTACGATATCAGCGGCATATTCTCTTTTTGCAATTTTATTACTCCAACTTAATCTCTCTTTTGCAAAAGATTTGAACATATTAACTAGCCACTCGTTTAATCCAAATATTCTAATATCTTTTGCAGTTTTGAAGTTTTCTGCGTTCGAGGCAATATACCACATTTTTTTATCCAGTAAAGTTGTCTCATCTTTAGAACTGTATTGAAATTTTTGAATACTGCGAATCGTAAAATAATTTATCAATGGGATTAAAGTAAGTAAAATAACAATAAGCGGGTTTGCAAATGATAAAATGCTTCCAAACAATATATAAGATAGTATACTACATATCAGGTTTGAAAAAATTTGTACCATTTGCTCTATAGCCGCACCATTATTTGAACCCCACAACGACTCGGCGGCTCGTTCCATAAGCAACCTAAATTCAGGAGATTCCAAATTTTCATAATCCGTCATTAAGCATTTCCTGTTTTTTATATCTGTAACCGAATTATTGTATTGCGTCAGTAGTGCGAAATTTATCGTCGATATAATTTGACTAGTAACCTTTAAAACAAAAACAAATATAGAAATAAAAATAACCGGTTCGAGCACAGACCAACAGGTAGCTTCTGGTTGTATAACATTTTGAACTATTAACTTTGGAATATAAATCGAACAATAAGATAATAAAACAGTAATTGGTATATTCAATGCAATCAATAATATCGAACTCTTTTTTAAGGAAAACTGTAATTTTATCAAATATATCAAATTGCTAAAAGTTGAATACTTTATTTTTTTCTTAGCTTGCTTTTTCATATCAATTTCCTCTATAGTAATCCTCAAGTTTGCAAACAAATGCATTAGATATCCTTTTCAATAATTCTGGCTCTTCACGGATATTTTCGCAAATTAACTCGTAAACACTTCTTATATCCTTAAGATTATTTGTATTACTATATTTATATGCTAACAAATATGCTTTTTGAATTTGTTTCACTAAATTTGCATACAGTTCTCTTAACTCTTCTGCCCCGTTGCATACACCAAATAGTTCGAACGCAATAGTTATACCCACTAAAATATTTGACTTATGCTCATAAAATTTTAAAAGGGGTTGTGTGATGTCAATAAATTTTTCTTCAGGATTAGAAAAATATTCTTCTAATTTGCATTTCAACAAAACAAAACTTCCCATCCCAGTATATACTGCCCTCTGCTGCAATGCAACTCCGATTTCACTTACATTTTCAATAATCGTTCTTTCACTTCTCGTTTCATTTTCTATCTTTCGTATCATCGAAATCAGGAATTCAAATTTATTTATACTTATCGTTTTTGGCCTAATTTTTGTGATAGGATAAAAATAATGGTATCTTCGTAAATATCTATAATTAGGATCATTTAAATATCGTTTCCTTGCATCCGAAAATGAAACCTTGAGCTTTTCATATGGTATTTTAACAACAACATATTTTCCAGTGCGATTATCCAAAAGCGGTGAAAAAAACACTTTCTCATCTTCATCATAGCCGTATATAAGTATCTCATGAATCTGCAAACCAGCCTCAGAATCAAGGGATATTTTCGACATATTGCAATCAATTATAATATAGGTGTCCTTATTCAAATTGTCCTTAATAAAATCCACCACTTTGTTCACCGATATTCTTCTCAAATTTCCAGATGAAATCGCTAATATTTCATCGAAATATTCAAGCTTATAAAATGTTCCATTCTTACCCCAAAATGCATTTCCCGACATATCAAGATAAACACTCATATTGAGCGCCTGCCATTGTTGTCCTCCTAAATATGTATCTAATATACAACTTTTACAAAAAGTCCAACATTCAGAAACGTGATTTGATGAAATATTAATTGGAAGTTCAAATGTCATATTCAACTATCTCCCACAAAAAATTCAATACATTTATCCGCTAAATCATGAATATCTTTTAAATCATCCATTATGTATACGTTTTTGTGCGTAGTAGCACTCAATCTATTTTTCATCTCATAGATTTCAGCATTGTCGTAACGTATAGATAAGTCACCAATTGTGCCCCATTTAAACAACCTTTGAATTGGAAAAACCACAATAGCAATTACTTCACATATTAATATGTTTTCCACATAATTAATCGTTCGCTGAATATACTCAATTTCGTCAAATACATTTACAACAAGAACAATAGCATCTGGATTTGTAGCCAAAAGAAAGTAATGGTTAAAAATGACAGTATCTTTAAATGAACACAATTGCATTGGTATCGTTTGAGATTGTAAACCGGTTATTATTAAATCCACATTTAAATCTTCAATTAAACTAATTGCATAATTAGCAGTTGTAATGTACTCATCGGCGCTATTAAGATCTATAGAAGAATTATATCCCATAGGAAACACAACATCGGCGCCTATCAAGTATCCCGTAGGTTCTGTTGACAACATTCCAATTTTAAATTGCTTTGAAAGTATATCCCTCAATTGTATTTGCAAACTAAATTTACCTTGTTTGGGTGAAGTTCCTGCCACGCATAATACTGGCTTACCAATTTGCCTAAGTCTCCCCTCATAACAAGTTGGCACATTCTCTGACGAAACCATAGGTGTAAAAACTTTCAAACCATTATCATCTAACACTTTTATCATTTCTAATGGTAAAAGTTCTAAGGAATAGATGTTTTTGCGATATTTAAGGCAATTATCTATGATATTCTTTAAATATTTGCGTTTTGAAAGCAATTCTAACTCTTGTAAGTGTCCTATAATTATAGTGTCGAAATCAGATTCCCAATTTATTTTTTCAAACGCCATAATTACAAAAGAATCATACCCAATAGAAATCTTTCTGCCAATATTCCTTAAAAACTTTATATCATATACTCCCTTAACCTCAAAAGGCATATCCGCGTAATGCCGAATGACTGTAGTAATTTCTTTATTATAAGGAAAAAGTATTGCCTTTTTTATTGAAAATGGTTTACATATAGGTTTTAGATTTTCTCCAACAAATATCTTTTTTGCATCGTGTTCTAACATATCCATTATATCATCAAATGCCAGCCTTGTGCCATATGTATTGAATAAATTTACAATCTTAGCAGTAATGTATGGTGCCGAAAAACTTGAACCCACCACATCGTAATATTGTTTTTTTCTTCCTTTTAATCTTTGAGCAATGCCAATAGAAGCAATATTAATTGGAGAGTTTTGTAAAAAATAGTATTGTGATGTTTTATCTATTTTAGAATTACTCTCGACTCCAATTACAAAAGGAAATGCTGCTGGATACGATAAAGATCCATGATTATCAAATGCCGACACTATGATTGTTCCTTTATTAGATAACTCTAAGCATGTTTGGTGTAATAAAGGTATGTTGTCACAGAATGATACTCCCATGCTCAAATGAATTATATCAGGTCTGACTGTTTTATCAAGATATTTCAAAGCAAAAACTAATTTTTCTGTTTCTACCTCTTCCTCCTGCCCAAAAACCTTCATAATGTAAAATTCAGCATTGTCAGTCAAAGACTCAATTATGTTTGTAACAATAGTACCATGTCCATTTTCATCAAAATAATTATCATTAATCGTAAAATCACTGCTTGTTTCATCAAGAGTTACAGAAGCACCACGGTACTTTACCACTTCCTCAACACCACTATCAATAACTGCGACAATAACCTTATCCAATTTTTTCACCTTTCTCAAGTTATTTTAAATATTCAATATTCCTAACAACATCACGATTTCTCAGCAAATATTCATAATCATCAATAAAAAGTTCTTTGCATCGAACCGGTTGTCTCAAAATCTTAGAAGCCAAAGGGCAACTGATTCCCATACATTCGGGATAATGATGACATATGACGCATTTTTCATCGGTCTTGTTTTTCCCGAGCCATTTCACCATTTTCCCAGTATTAACTAACATATCACCATTTTTATTTATCCTGCCAATATTATTAATTTCTTTGTATTTATCGTTTTCAACACACATAGCACATTTATAAACATTACCATCATGATTAATAACATAACCGTTGAGTTTGGAAGCCGTACAAAGAGCTAAATTCAAATCATTTTCTTCAAATCCCATATTAATGGAAAAACCTTTATGAGATAAAATATCCATCCATTGTTTTGATTTTTGATCTTCTAAAATCAATTGTTTATTGGTGTCTTTAGACGTGGAAATAAACCCTCGGTTCTACCGAGGGAAGAAAAAAGAGCGGAGCGAAAAAAAGTAGGGCGAGCTTGGTGCGAGCCGAAAGACTTTTAAAAAAGAAGAACCTCTTGTAAAATAGTAGTGGTTTGGCGACCGCATTACTAAAAAACAGGAGGTTTTTCAAATGAAAGTAAATAATGAGATAAAAAGCACAGCACACAGCAAATATAGGTGTCAGTACCATATAGTTTTTGCTCCAAAATATAGAAGAAAAGAGATATATGGCAAACTGAAAAAGGATATAGGAGCAATACTTAGGAAATTATGTAATCAAAAGGGAGTAGAAATATTAGAAGCAGAAGCATGCCCCGACCATATACATATGCTGGTGAGTATCCCACCACACATAAGTATAGCACAATTCATGGGATATCTCAAGGGGAAAAGTACACTGATGATTTTCGACCGACATGCAAATTTAAAATACAAATATGGCTCAAGAAGTTTTTGGTGTAGAGGATATTATGTAGATACAGTCGGTCGAAATAAAAAAGTAATAGCGGAATACATAAGGAATCAGTTAGAAGAAGATTATGCAGCAGACCAGATTAGTATAAAAGAATTTACCGACCCGTTTACGGGTGACAAGAGAAAGTAGGCAAAAAAAGACAACCGCACGTGAGCGGTTGCCGGAGAATGTAATGCGGTGCTAAACTTTCAAAACCCCTTTTAGGGGTCAAGCCAGTAATCACCCCTTATAGGGGTGGAGCAAACCACCGGTTGAACCGGTGGTTTTGATTATTTTTTATCTTTTCGCCACCCCAATCACGAACAATTTCCCACACTATTGTAAATCTACTATCATTTCCGAATTTATTGTATAACCATTCAATAAAATCTTCTATGTATGGCTGCACCGAAGTCGAAATATTTACCCTCACTGCTATTTTATATCTGTTCCCCTTAACATTTTCTTTTATATCCATAAGATTTTTAACTATTTTTTCAAATGAATCGCTATTTGTTTTGTGAGGACGTTGTTTGTTATGTATTTCTTTTGGCCCATCTATAGTAATTTGATAATATAAAACATGATTCTTAATCAACGATTTAAATGTCTTTAGATCTAATTCATAACCATTTGTTGTTACATTAGAATAAAACGGAATATGTTTTTTCAAACAAATCATCCGAACTTTTTCCATAAATTCTACCATTAACTCTTTTGCCAATAGTGGTTCCCCACCAAACCAAGATATCAAAAGACCTGTATACTCTCCAATATGTTTTTCAATATAGAAAATAATACTATCCATCGTTTCTTTCGACATAAAAAAGTAAGGTTCCTTTTGATAACAATACACACAATCAAAATTACATGCATTGGTCGGTATTATTGTTAGTTCTAATGTTTTATTTCCATATATCTCTTTATTAAAAAGATATTCTACAATTTGAGATTCGTCTACAAAATCCTCCACCAAAAATCCATGTTCATATAATTTTTTTGCCACATCTGATAGCGCATCAACTTTATATACTCCCGAAAGAATATTCTCAATATTCTCAATAGCGGAGGTTCCCGCATTTTTATCTACCACGATAAGCGAGATAATATCTCCGTTTTGAAGCTTACCGGAAAGTCCTGCCGCAAAGG
>ERZ772821.1969-NODE-1969-length-11329-cov-9.969842_pt1 | contig 11329 bp, 8 predicted proteins | sample MGYA00580859_ERZ772821 | MGnify/ENA primary metagenome ERZ772821 (study PRJEB29015, sample SAMEA2737674) | human gut metagenome | biome: human gut; feature: human-associated habitat; material: faeces | place: China | collected 2012 ...
GGCAGGCACCTCGTCGCCCACTTCCACGAGCACCACATCTCCCACCACTACATCGTGGCGCGGAATCTCCATCACCTTTCCATTGCGGCGCACCTTTACCGGCTGCTCTTCGCTGAGTGCCGTAAGCAGATTAAACTTCTTGGCAGCATCGCGCTCAAAGTAGAAACCTACGGTTGTGGCAAGGAAAACAGCCACGAAGATACCGATGGTCTCCATGAAATTCTTTTCGATAAAAGCAAGGATGAGGGATACGAAAGCCGCCACAAGAAGTATCTGGATAATCGGGTCGCGATATTTATCCAAATACAGTTTCCATAATGAAGTACGTTGAGGAGGGGTGAGCACGTTTTTGCCATGCTGTTCCCTACTCTGTTTTACTTGTTCGTCGGTAAGACCGATTCTTTTGTTTTTGTCTATGTCCATTTCAGAATAGATATACTTTTCTTTTTTGTGTACGATTAATAAGTACATACGCACGTGTGCGCACATAATTTGGTGCAAAGATACGCTATTTTTCTGATTCTAAGAAAATTTTTAAGATTTTATTTGGTTATTTGCCCAAAATCTAGTATCTTTGCACTCGAATTTGATAAAAATTCAATGGACTTGTAGCTCAGTTGGTTAGAGCAACAGACTCATAATCTGGAGGTCCTAGGTTCAAGCCCTAGCTGGTCCACAAGGTTAAGCATCTGAATATTAGATACTTAACCTATTTTTGTTTCTAGACCTTTCTGGATTAAGAAATACAACCACCAGAGTTTTTCCTCTTTATTTGCTACATTGTTGACTGATTGTTGACTAATTAAATCAAACGTAACATGCTGACAATCAAAGCAGAAATTAGAAAAGGAGAGCTTAAAGCAAATGGTACTTACAATGTAAAGATACGCTTTACGCTCAATCGTAAGGTGAAGAGACTATCATCTAGTCTTTTCGTTTCTCCAAAGGACTTAACTAAATCTGGAGATTTCAAGAAAACAACCAAGATTTACAAGGAGATTGAGAACTTAGTACAAGGGTACAAGAACAAGTGTAATGAAATGCAGGTTGATTTAAACAGCTATTCTCTTGATGATATTTTCAAGCACCTAAAGTTTGAGGATATGAAAGACAAGGAGATTGACTTTATCGACTTTTCCCGAAAGTGGATAGCTAAGGCTACCATAAAAGGAGCAAACAATTACAAGACCGTTCTCAACTCACTCACTTCATTTATTGGACGTGACAGCCTCAACATTTCAGAAATCAATTTATCCTTTATCACAAGATATGCTGATTATATAAAGAAATGTAGAGAAGCAAAAATAGAGAAGTTGGAGAAAGCAGGGAAGCGTGTTCCATCTAACAGAATGATGTCTTTATATTTAGGCAGTTTACGACACCTATTTAAGGAGGCACAGAAGGAATACAACAACTACGACAATGGTTTGATACTTATTCCATCATCCCCTTTCGACAATTACAAGATTCCAAAACAGGAGGCAACTAGAAAGAGAGCACTTGATAAAGCCACCATCAAGAAAATTTATGCTCTTCCATATAGGAATACAAGCAAAGGCATCAAGGGGACGTGCAGATACGACCTAGCTAAAGATTGCTTTATCTTATCCTTTGGGCTAATCGGCATGAACTCTGTTGACCTTTATAACGTGACAGATTACAAAGATGGTAAGCTGACATACTACAGAACCAAGACCAAAGCACGTAGAAATGACAAGGCGAAAATGGTGGTTAATGTTCCTCCAATGCTGAAACCTTTGATTGAGAAGTACAGAGACAAATCTGGCAAACGAGTCTTCAACTTCTATCAATATTATGCAAACGACAAAGGCTTCAATAAGGCAATAAATCGAGGCTTGAAAGAAATTGGCTCAGAATTAGCTATAGATGATTTGGAGTTTTACGCTGCAAGACATTCATGGGCTACCCTAGCCATCAACAAGGTTGGCATAGACAAATTCACAGTACATGCTGCACTCAACCACGTTGATGAGTCTATGAGAGTGACCGATATTTATATCGAGCGAGACTTTCAGAACGAGAATAAAGCCAACGCTAAGGTCGTAAAATACGTTTTTGGGACTAAATAACAAAGATTTCCTCACTTACATTTGCGTAAGTGGGGATTTTTTTTTAATTTTGCAACAAAAAAATACAAATATGGAAACAAAGAACAATATACCACCAATGCCAAAATTACCCAATATCACAAACCTTTCAGAATCGGAGTTATGCGATATTGAGGAACTAGAATATATAAAACTCATTGAGCCAAAAATAACTATTCATGATTCTTCAATTCCTATTTATCTCAACTTCTTTTTAAGATATTATTATTCCACGAATGACCTAGAAGGACTTTACAAAGAAGCCATCAAGAACGGAAGCATACCACCCCAATTCCCACAAAAGATATACGCTGACCTTTTTAATAGCTGTACCAATATTCAATTCAAATATACAGATTATGAGGGCAAAGTCAAAGATATGTGGGAAGAATATTGTAAAAACATAGAATTAAAAGAGAGCATTAAAGCTTTTAATTTACACAGCATTAAACTTTGGTACTTGTTATGTTTTTTAAAAGACTACGTAGATAACTTACTGTTCAAGGGCAAAGAAAATAAGACTATCCTAGAATGCCTTGGTGAAGCAACAAGCATCGTTCTTAAAAATGGAGATGAAGAGATATGCACAATCCGTGACAAAGCAATATTAGAAGCCCTCAGTTTATTACCCTTAGCACTTTATAAAGCTAGCATAACTCCAGATTGTCAGTTTAAAGATTATTACTTAGCTTATATCGCTAGTAGATTTCGGTGTACAGATGGTTCTGAAAAAAGAGCGATAAAGAAAAATGCGAAAGAAAGAATAACCTGTTTCTATGGTTTATGCTCTCTTTTTCTAGAAGACACAAAAGGACATATACCTGAATATGGGAAAGGATGTAAAATATCCACAAGAAAAGAGACTCTCATTTCTAGACTATTATTCACAATTGGGTATGGAGACAAAAACTTCAACAAAGACAAACACAGAGCAGCATCAAATACATATTTTAATAATAAAGACAGAGTTCATCCAATATCCTCTTCTATATATTAATCATACAAAATGAAGTGTGCAGAATTTTGCACACTTTTTTTTATTTATATGTGTGCAAAAATAAATTGCAGCATCCCTTTTTTTGCCGTACCTTTGCAACCGCATTCCGAAACAGAGCAGCAAGATGTACATAGCTTTGATGTGGGTAGGTGTAAGTTAAATCTTCTAAACTGAATTAATATGGAAGATAAAATACAGACGGCGAACCAAAACGCCATAGAGTTAGATAACGTCACCGAATCGGTGGCAAGTGAAGAACTTTTAAATAAAGAAGGAGGTGAAATCGAAAAATTGAGACAGAGATATAATCTCAACGCTATCTCTGGCTACGAAGGTACAAAATATGCCAATGACGAGGCACATGCGGAATTAAAAAGCATGATGGAAAGAGGAGAAAGACTTAGCCTCTATTTCACTATAGACAATTATGGTGTAGAAGCTATTAGTGTGGAGAGCAAGACTACAGGGCGCTTTAACTACCAATTGACTCCAGAAGGATTTACGTGGATAATCAAATATCTAGCGCACAAAGAAACTGAGGATTTCAAAGTAGTACCCTTGAAAATTACAAAATCCGATGAAAGTGACGCAAACTCTTTCAGAAAGAACATGCTGAAACTCTTCATTGAGAACAATATGGGGAGAATCCAATTCACCCCAGAGTTTAGAGACCGAACAGGGAAATTATCAGCAACAGCTAACTTTCCTCATGGAAATATCTTCTTCTTTATGGAGAGAGAGAATGAGGTCGTAGAATATCTAAGAGGCAAGAACCTCATTAGATGAGTAATTAACCAAGGTTTGGGGAGAGTGCTAGCCTCTTCCCTACCTTTATCAAATTAAAAGAGAAAAATGAGAAAGAAAGAATTAATAATAAACAAAGGACAATATTTGTCCGATATTTATAGCATCGAGCCAAACACGATTCTGTGCAAGACCCTTACAGGTTTAGGTGCTACATACACAGAGATTAAGGCGAAGCGTAACTCTATCATCGTAGAGCCTAATGTACCACCTATCATAGGTAAATGTAACGACAAGAAGCATAAGAAAGACAACTTGTTTGCAGTCAAAAAAGATGTCAACATTTCAAGTGTTGCAGAATACTTATCTCAAACTATCAAGCAAAAGAAGTACATCAAGATTATCTGCACACCAGAGAGCTTCAACTATAAGGTAAAACAGGCATTTGAAGAAGCTGAATTGGACATGTACACAAACTGTTTCATGCTTATGGACGAGTGTCACAAACTAGTTAAAGATATTGATTATCGTGAGGATATTGCACTCCCCATGAAAGATTTCTTTATGTTCAAGGACAAAGCTATGGTTTCAGCGACCCCTATTGTTCCATCTGACCCTCGATTTGAAGAGCAACACTTTACCCTCATAGAAGTCAAGCCTAACTATGACTATTTAAAGCCTATCACACTTATCCACACCAATAATGTCTTAGAAGCCATGAAAGTAACTATAGAGAAGAGAAAGAAAGAGCTAGAATCACCAAGAAGCCTGTGCCTCTTCATTAACAGGACTGATATGATTCTTCAAGTTATCGAAAAACTTGGACTCAAAAAGGACAGTGTAGTGTTCTGCTCTAGTAACAGCACCACCAAACTGAACGAAGCAGGAATAAAAGCTGTCGAGAATTGAGACATCAAGGAGCAAAAGCCTTTTATGTTCTTTACTAGTCGTTTCTATGCAGCATTAGATATTGAGCTAAAAGTACAGCCAGACATCATGTTTGTGACTGAGCCATATCTATATGAATACACGATAATAGACCCATGCACCGATGCCGTTCAAGCTATCGGAAGATTCCGTAATGGAGTTTCATCTACAACTCATATCGTCAGCACCAACAAGGATTTTCCTATCAGAGACAAAAAAGGCATAAACGAGTACATCAAAGCTAGTGAAGAAGCATACAACACCATCTTACGCTTATACGATTGTGCTCCAAGTCTAGAATTTAGGAATGCTTACAAGGCAGCTTTAGACCAACTCCCATTTAAAAACAAATTTATGAGATATGGAGAAATTGACTATTTCGCCCAAGATAACTACAGAGACGAAGCCTTGGTTAAATCCGCCTATAACAACTTTGACGATTTGGTGAAAAGATACGAACGTGCCAAACAATTTTATATAGTTAAAGGGATGCCTCTCTATTGGAAGTTTGGGGATAAAGAGCGACTAAAATTGGAAAAAAGTTCCAAATACATAAAGCAGTTCCGAAAAGAAGCTGTTGACATATTGGAATCGCTTAAAGAAGACATGGATTTGCCTATGGTCAGATACAACATTGAAGAATTGCGCAGCAAAGATGCTTTTATCGTTAATGCTTATGAAACATTAGGAAAAGAAGTTATCGAAAAATGCAACTATAGCGAGAAACGCATAAAGGAAGCTATCATAATGAAAGACTTCGAGAAAAAAAGAAATGGGCAAGAATGCGTCCAATTACTAAAAAATTCTTTCAAAGTGAACAATAAGTACGAACGCTCATTTATAAAGAAAGAACTTCTCAGAATCTTTGATATGGTAAGAATTTCACCAAAAGAGAAAGTAACAGGAACCTATATCAAAAAATTCTTCGATGTGAAAGAATGTAAGGTGAAAGGGAAAAGAGCATATCTCATTGTTGAAAGTCTGATATAAGGTAGAACATTTTTTCTTGTTTTTCTTCTATAAAGGGGGGAAATTGAAAAATGTACTCTTGAAAAAGAAATATAGATTATCCGAATATAATATCGCTATTTGGAGGATGCCAATAATGGTGTCATCCATTTTTGCCCCAAAGTCGTTTCTATTTTTCAAGAATCATGTTCCAAGTACAGCATCAATAGAAAACAAGTCTAAAATCTTGCTCTAAAAAATATCATAAATCACTTGGATTTTTCAAGAATATACATATCATCGTCTAAGAAGATGGAACTAGTTTTCACTTTTTGACCATAAATTTTAATAGTTATCTGATTAATCAAACTAAGCCGTGAGCCTCAACGCTTGCGGCTTTTTCGTTTTTATACCATCCTTTAACAAGGGGAGCACAGGGCAAGCCAACCCATTTTTTCTATTTCACCTGACCATTCCAAAACTATCCTACAACACCAATATACAGCCTCAACTTTTTCAACCTAGCGAATTAGTTAGGAAACATCATATCTCCAAAAATCAGAAGTTTAGAGAAGAGAGAAGAAGACTAAAAATAAGGATTTTACACATTATTATATACTATATGCCCCCTACTTTATATCTCCCCATGTGTTCTACAAAAGACGGTGGACATACACTTTAGTCCCCTCCTCTCTCTTAGAAAGAAAAATAAATATATATAAATAGCCCATGTACTAACGCCAATATTTATATCGAGATTATAAACAACATTATTCACTTCTAATTTATTGAGATTATGAACAACATTATTTTATTGCCACAGGCACAGAGAGTAAACAACATCGAGGATGCAGTTATCTTGGACGAGTTCAAGGCTGAAAATCACTTTATTGAGGCTAATACCCAAGAGGTAACCTTCGAGCACTTGAAGAACGATTGCATCACTCCTGTTTTTGCTAAAGACAACGAGTTGACCATCAACCACGCTGACTTTATTGAGACCATCGAGGATGCAACCAGAACTTTCTTCCATGGTCAAAAGGTTGGAACTCCAAACATTCGAGTTTCCCACGTAATCAAAGGCAGAATACCGGAAGCTGTGAGAAAGCCTGCTAGTCAACTTTTGGATTCAGACAAGACCATCTACTATGAGCGTGCAGCATTCAGCATCGACATCCCTACAGTTTTCGAGACTATAATGGGTAACAAGTTGAATCTTTCCATCGTAGGAGTTAGAGCATACAATCAGATGAACTTATATTCAAAGAAATCTCCAGAGCTATTCCGTCTAGCAATAGGTTTCAAAAATCAAGTTTGCTGCAACATGTGCATCTTTACAGATGGTTACAAGGAGGATTTGAGAGTGACATCTACTAATGAACTCTATCGTGCAGCCTTGGAGCTATTCAACAGTTTCAATCCTGCTAGACAACTTCAACTACTCCACTCGTTAGGGAACACCACCATGAACGAACATCAGTTTTGCCAGATACTTGGCAAGATGAGACTCTATCAGTGCTTACCTAATTACTATCAGAGAAACATTCCTAAGATGTTGCTAACTGATACACAGATTAACAGCGTAGCCAAAGCATACATCAATGATGAGAACTTTAGTAGTTTTGGAAAGGACATCAACATGTGGAAGTTCTACAACCTGTTAACAGGAGCTAATAAGTCTAGCTATATAGACTCATTCTTGGATAGGAGCCTCAACACCACCCAACTTGCACTTGGCATCAATGCAGCCTTACATGGTGACGAGCGATATAAATGGTTTATCGACTAACCACAGACTGGACATCTATCAGAAATGGTAGGTGTCCTTTAGTTACTAACTAATAAGCAAAAGACGCTTCATTGATATATGTAGCTATGAGAGAAACTAAGCTGAAATGTTAAATCTCAACATATATTAGAAGAAAGACAGACAAATCCTTGGTCAATCAAACAATTATTGCTAAATTTGCACCAATTCTACAAGGAGTAGAAGTACATATTTAGAATGAGCGTTTGAAGTTATCTTAACATAGAATCTGGACAATTCTAACGACATAGGTAACAGGTCAAGGTGCTCATGCTTTCATGTTGCATATATATACTCATATATATATAACACATGGAGCATGGGCTATTGTCTGTTTATATGTCGCAAGCAGTCCAGAGCTTTATGTTAGTAAACACCAATAGTCCCCATGCTCCTTTCTTTATGTGTAGAAAGCAACTATCAATAAAAGCCTATCTAGTGGGGATATAAAGGCAACTTTATTATATTTATGTGGATTTGGGTTATCATAATTGCTATTGCCATCGGAGCTTTCATTGGTTATGCTAATTCTGGAAAATCAGAAGATGCCGTGGGTGGAGCTATGGCAGGTGGGTGCATGGCAGCAGGGTGCATTGGAAGAATTGCTATAGCAGCATTAGGAATCATATTGATTCTCTGGTTGTTTAATCTTTTATTTTCATAAAGAACATGAAAACGTTTTTTATCTCATTAGTAGTATCCATTCTAATATATATATTAGGTGGAATGATTGTGTGGAACTTAGTTTGCTCATTTGCTATTGATGTACCCAACTTGCCCATAACAACATTAGAAAAATATAGATTATTCACTTACTCTGGTTTAACAGGAGTAGTTATGTTAATTACACAAATAATCGAGGATGATTGCACGAAAAATCGTGAAGAAGCTATGACCTATTTCTATGTTGCATTAGGAATAAATCTAGCGATTGCGATTGGAGTGAATTATTGGAACACTGTATGGGATGCTGTACTTTTTATCCTAGGTTTAATTTATAATTTGGGAAATATTGGAATTATGACCATGACATTTTTCGCTTATAATGACAATGATATTGATTAAAATTTAAATAAGATGAAACGTTTGATATTTTTTATTACCCTATTATGGGGAGCAACTTCATTATTTGCACAAGATGACAATCTTATCTATAAGTTCAAAGGAGTTTCCTTTGAGCCTAGTAAAGATATGTTTATAACCCTAGCTCTTCAATCAAATGATTCAATAAAAGATGTCGCTTTCCTTTCTGACATTTTTGACAACAATCAAAAATATATAAGAGCAGGCTATGATGAAATGCTGTTTGAAAAGATTTTAGGGGCTTTAGCTGAAAGAGTTCAATTTCAACAAAAATCACTAGCTATGGGAACTAAATTAGTTACCCAAGCAATAAATCAAGGTGTAGCAACATATCAAAAAGCTAGAGCTGAAGAAAAAGCTATTGAAGCACAAAAGCAGGCTGAGCGAAAGGCTTTTATGGAAAAAGCTAAAGCTGAAAACCATCAAAAAGCAATAGAGTTTGAAAACATGACAAAAAATGGGTCTGTTAAAAGTACTTCTACACCAGATATATATAATCATAAGCCTATAAACATTTCGGATTTATATACAGCAGACGGCGATTATAATGCAGCCTTACAGATGGAAGCACAAATCCATGGCGAAGCTTATGCTAGACAAAAGGTAAAAGAACGAAGAAACAATGCTATCGCACAAAGTAAAAATAGTACTGAAATAAATAAACCGATAGAATACGAAAAAGTTATCACTGCTGTCACAGAAAGCCGAACCCAACTATATATTAAAATTAAAGTTGGTTATATTATAGGTTACAGTAGAGGCTTAAACCAACTTGGCAAGCACGATTGGACTTTTGTTCCTAATGTCAGCTATACAAAAACATTCCAAAACCGAGAGTTCGCCTATACTGCAAACGTAGGTGGCACACGAATTTACTTTAATCTGTAACAATTATGAAGATACTTCTTATTCTCATCACAACTATTGTTTTTTCTTTGCCATCATTCGCAAAGGGAGAAATTGACTATGTTAAGTCAGCCAATAATGTAACACTAATTGGAAGCAATACAAACATAGGCAGCATTATAAACGCAGGTGCTATGAAAAGAGGCATGATAATCGCTATTGCCAATTCCAAGAAAGCTCCTTTAATCTATAGTTTAGAGCAATACACATCAAATAACAAACAGCAATATGCTTTAAAAGTTTGGGTAAGTCCAAATAAGAAAATGCCCTCTATACTTAATTCAAATGGTAAACTGCTATTGAAAACTGCAAAAGGCAACAATATTGAACTTACTTCATGCTTTACAGAAGCAACCATTAATGAAGCATGGAATCTTTCATACACATCATCTATTTTTCCCATAAGTAAAAAACAACTTGAAGAACTTACAACAGGAGTTACAAAAGCACGAATAGAACTTCTCTGTTTAAATACAGAAAAGAATACTACAGAATACAGCTATAAGGATTATGAATATTCAAAAGATGAAATTGGCAAGAATCTAAAGAAATGGTCAGAAGCAATCGAAAAGGAATCAATATCCCCTACGATTACTCCAGAAGACAACTCGCCAAAAGATATACATGAGAATTTCTGATTCCATGTAACACTCCTATATATTGTTACAAGCCAACTTCTTCTTTTATGTGGAGGTTGGCTTTTTTGCTAATAATGCATAAATAGAAAAGATTTGGTTACCCAAACTGTTGTTAAACCAAAGAAAAGCATTATCTTTGCAGCCATACACCAACATATATCAATATGACAGAATACAAGAGACAAGACATCACGACAGAACTTCGTGAAGCACTTCAAGAAGTGAAAGACCATATCAAGGGTAAGAAGCGACTCCAATCCTTAGATGGTCTTCTTGATGAATTATAAGAGACATGGGGGTTCTCTCTATAAAATGAATCCCTAAAAACTTTGCATCGTGCAATCTATCGTTGCACCTGCAAAAAGGATGATTGTTGACTCATTGTTGACTAATTTCATTCTTTCAGTGTTCATTAACAGGTTGACAAATAGCATAAAAGGACTTGTAGCTCAGTTGGTTACACCTTGCTAAGTCCGCAGGAGTTAGTAAGGCTAGGCACAGACTCATAATCTGGAGGTCCTAGGTTCAAGCCCTAGCTGGTCCACGCTTCTATTACAGCGACTTACGAGCAATCGTGGGCCGCTGTTTTTCTTTTTGCACAGAACTTATCCGGCAAGAAAAAGAGGGCAACTGGAGCTTTTGCAACCAAGTTGCAGAAACCTTTTCGTAATTTTGCAACCGAAATAGAAAAAGGAACTGAATGTTCCTGGTTATATAGAACTAAAAGTATTGCAAAATTATGGAAGAAATGAAACATTCTCACGAACATCATCATGAACATCATCATGACTGCTCATGCGGCACAGAAGGACATGAGCACCAGGGGTGCGGTTGCCACCACCATCATCACCATGAAGAAGGCGGTTTGAAATCCAAACTCTTTCTGATAGGAGCAACCATCATCCTCCTGATTATCGCTGTTTTCATCGAAAAGGAATACAGTCTGGCTACCTGGCAGTTACTCCTCGTCTATCTCATTCCTTATTTATTGATAGGACATGAGACGCTGGGCGAAGCTGCAGAAGGTATTGCCAAGGGCGATATGTTTAACGAAAACTTTCTGATGGCTATTGCAACTATCGGAGCACTTTGCATCGGATTCTTCCCAGGATCAGATACAGAATTCCCGGAGGCAGTCTTTGTGATGCTCTTCTTTCAGGTGGGCGAACTC
>ERZ772821.1971-NODE-1971-length-11317-cov-6.114101_pt1 | contig 11317 bp, 10 predicted proteins | sample MGYA00580859_ERZ772821 | MGnify/ENA primary metagenome ERZ772821 (study PRJEB29015, sample SAMEA2737674) | human gut metagenome | biome: human gut; feature: human-associated habitat; material: faeces | place: China | collected 2012 ...
GGCCGGGACCGGACGACGCCTGCGGCCTGGCCTGGCTGGCCCACACCCTTCGGCCGCTGGGGCTGGAGAAGGTCTCCGTGACCCAGGTGGTGCTGCCGGACTTCTGGGAGCGGCCCGACGGCACGGTGATCCGTTGGAACAGCTGGGGGGAGATGGAACCCTGGATGTGGGGCCGCCTGGCCCAAACCGGGCGGCAGCTGCCGGCCAATGTCCTCCGGGGCCTGGCGGGGACGTGGCAGGATCTCCAGAAGGAGAATGCCCCTCTCCGGGCGGTGGTGAATGGACGGCTGATGAGCGTGCCGGAGGACTGGTACGACCCCTTCCTCCGCCGGGAGATCGCCGCCCGACCGGCGGAGTTCTCCGCTGCCCAGGTGGTGGGAACCGTGCTGGGGAAGTACCAGCTGGGCATCGGCGACGGGGAACTGACCTGTCGGCTGGAGGCCATGGTCCAGGGGGGAGAACTCCAGCAGGTGACCTACCCGGGGCCGAGAGATCCCAGCTACCACTGCTGCCTGCGAAAGACCCCAGGGGTGTGGTAAGACAAAGCGCGAAGGGACACGGTCCCTTCGCGCTTTGTGTTTTCCTGGGAGAGAAGTCGGCTCACCGGCCGCCCACCTGGTAGCGGTTGTAGACCCACCGCCCGGCCAGGGCGATCACCAGGGCCAGGAGCAGCCACACCACCGGGGTCACCTGCCAGGTGGGGAAGGCGGCCTCCCCCACAGTGAGCAGGGGATACCGGAAGGCCCCGCGCAGGCAGAGGAAGTTGCTGGGGATGAGGTACCACAGGGTGGCCAGCCCCCGCAGGTTCTCCGGCACGGCGTAGATCATGGTGGTCAGCAGGAGGATGCCCAGCACCACCGCCATGGCGGCGATGGCGTTCCGGGTGAGCTCCGCCAGGAGCATCACCGCCACGCTCACCAGGACGGCCGCCGCCAGAGCGGCCAGGAACAGGATGCCCACCATCTCCCCGATGGTGAGGTCTGCCGGGAACAGGTGGGTGAACAGGGCGGGCACATTCGCCCCCTCCAGCCCGTAGACCAGGCCCAGCATCCCCAGGTAGGCCAGCAGGAGCAGGGCGGTGAACCCCACCCCCACGGTGACCCCCGCCAGGAGTTTGGCGGCGTAGGCCTTACCCCGGCCAAAGCGGCAGGAGAGGATCAGCTGGTCGGTCCGCCACAGGTGTTCCTGGGGGAAAAGGGGGGCCAAGACGACGGCCAGGAAGAGGATCTCCAGAAAGACCATCACCTCCATCCCGTGGGCGGCGGTCTGCCAGCCCTCGTGGTAGCCCTGGTACACCAGGGGCTGGGCCAGGCGGGCCTGGGCCTGCTCCGTCCAATGGGCGATCTCTTCCTGGGTCAGGCCGGCGGCCTGGGGGTCCGGGGCCAGTTGGTGCCAGAGGGCCTCATACAGCCGGGCCTCGTCGGTTTGGAGGATCTCCTGCCGGTGGGCGGTGCCCAGGATGAGGGTCAGCCAGTTGAAGAAGTCGTTATACTTCAGCTGGGCCTCGGTGTTTGCCTCCGGGTCGGTGAACAGGGGGAGCAGCCGGTCCAGAAAGGCCTGGTCCACCGTTTGGCCGGCCAGTTCCTGGCTGCCCTCCCGCTGCAGCGCGATGACTTCTCCCATGGGCAAGCCGCTGTTGGTGGGGCGAACCTCTGTGGCGACCCCAAAGACGGCCAGCCCCAGGAGGATGGCCGCGGCAAGGATCCACAGGAGCTTTTGGGCGAGAATCTTTTTCAGTTCAAAGCGGTACAGGTCAAGCATGGGGCCCCTCCTCTCCAAAGGCCCGGAGGTAGAAGGCCTCCAGGTCGTCGATGTCTGCCGCCGGGCCGTTGTGGATGATTCGCCCCTCCTTCATGAGCAGCACCACGTCGGCGATGTGGGCGATGTCCGAGACGATGTGGGTGGATAGAAGCACAATGCAGTGCTCCCCCCACTGGGCGATGAGGTCCCGGAAGCGCACCCGCTCCTTGGGGTCCAGCCCGGCGGTGGGCTCGTCCAGGATCAGGAGTTGGGGGTGGTTCAGCAGGGCCTGGGCGATGCCCAGCCGCTGCTTCATCCCGCCGGAGTAGGTTTTGAGCTTCCGCTTGGCCACCTCCGACAGGCCCACCAGGTCCAGCAGCTCCGCCGCCCGGGCCTTGGCCTGGGGCCGGGGCAGGCCCTTTAGGGCTCCCAGGTAGAGGAGAAAGTCCATCCCGGTGAAGCCGGGGTAGTAGCCAAAGTCCTGGGGCAGGTAGCCCAGGCTGGCCCGGTAGTCCTCCTGGTCTACGGTGAGGCCGTCCAGGGTGATCTCCCCCCCGGTGGGGTGGAGGATGCCGCAGAGCATCCGCATGAGGGTGGTTTTCCCCGCCCCGTTGGCCCCCAGCAGGCCGTACACCCCCGGGCGGAGGGTGAGGTTCACCCCGTCCACCGCCAGTTTGTTGGGGTATTGCTTGGTTAGGTTTCGAATGACAAGTTCCATGTGTCCTCCTTGATCCGTTTGGCAAAGGCGATGCCTTCCCCGATGAGGGCCGCCGCCAGCAGGGCCACCGCCAAGCTCCACCAGGGGAGCGCCCCCAGGGCAAACAGGTCGTCGGCCAGAAAGACGGCGGCGCTGTAACTGCCGCTGGCCAGCACGGCCAGCGCGGTGGCCCCGTAGAGCACTTCCCGCCCACGGAGCCGGCGGGAGAGCCACAGGCTGCCCCAGGCGGTGAGCAGGTAGGGGGCCAGCAGATAGGCCCCCGTCCGGCCCAGGGAGAGGCCTTGGCTGCCCCCCAGCAGCAAGGTCAGGGCCAGCAGCAGCACGGCGTGGAAGGTGCCGATGAGGCACAGCCGGGCCAGCAGCACGCTTTTTCGGGAGAAGCGGGAGGCGGTCTCCAACTCCTCCATGCCGTAGAGGGTGGATTTGGCCCCCTCGCTCACCGCCAAGGGCACCAGGAAGGGGAGCAGGGCGGCGGTGATCCACAGGTCCGTCCCCCAGAGCACCGGCACCAGCACCACCAGGGAGAGCAGCCAGGTCTGCTTTTGGATATATCGGGCCTGCCCCCCCACGAACTGGCCCAGGGACAGGGTGGGCTGGGGGAGCCGGGCCAGGAAGGCCGCCTTCCCCACCGGGGGCGGCGGGGTGAAGCAGGCCGCCAACTTTTTTTGGAACCTTCGGTTCATGGGGATTCCTCCTCTCGCAAGGCGTCCTTGCACCAGGCCAGCAGCTTGGTGCATTTTCGATAGATGGCAAACCGGGACAGGCCAGTGAGCTTGCTCAGGGCCTGGACCGGCACCTGGTTGGCGTAGCGCAGCAGCAGGAGGGTCTGGTCCTCCTGGGGCAGCCGGGCCAGGACCCGTTCCAGGTCCCATTTCTCCGCCCAGTCCCCGGTGGGGTCCGGGGTCTGGCGGTCGCTCTCCCGGAGGGGGAGGTGGGTCCGCTGCCGGGCCAGGTCCACGCATAGGTTCCGGGCAATGGTGTAGAGGGTGGGGATGGCCTCCCGCTCCTTCTGCCCGGGGTAGTGCTCCAACCAGCGAAGGAAGGTCTCCTGCACCACGTCTTCGGCGGCCTGGACGTCCTTACATTGGAAGTAACAGTACCGGTACAGTTTGTCATATTGGGCCTCCAAGTCCATGGTGGGATCGCCCCCTTTCACCCTGTATAACGGATGAGCCCCGCCAAATGTGCGGCAACTTCAAAAAAATTTTTCCCAAAACGAAAACATGGGCCCGCTGCAGGAAAACCATTCCCACAACGGACCCAAAAAGCGTCGCAAACTTCCACCGGCCTCTCCATCCCAACGGACTGGCCCGCAGGCATCCGCCGGCCTTTCCGACCCAACAGACTCGCCCGGCAGGGCACACCCCATAGGTATCCGCCGGCCTTTCCGCCCCAACGGACTCGCCCGGCAGGGCACACCCCATAGGCATCCGCCGGCCTTTCCGCCCCAACGGACTCGCCCGGCAGGGCACCCCCGCAGGCATCCGCCGGCCTTTCCGCCCCAACGGACTCGCCCGGTAGGGCACACCTTATAGACATCCGCTGGCCTTTCCGCCCCAACGGACTCGCCCGGCAGGGCACGCCCCACAGACATCCGCCGGCCTTTCCGTCCCAACGGACTCGCCCGGTAGGGCAAGCGTCGCAGACTTCCGCCGGCCGCAGCCGGCGGAACCAACTAAAATCCGTTTTTTCCGGGGACATGCGCCCCGGAAAAAACACCTCTCAGCCCTCCAGTGTGCGGCCCCCTTAGGGGGCCGTGCATGCAGAGGGCTGCAACCCCCAATTTTGGGAGGGGCCACGGGCCAGGCAGGCAACCCGCCCCCCCCGCGTCACCGGCCTCCCGAACGAAGCGCAACCGTTCCTCGCCCCTCCCAAAATTCAAAACTCCGCGTTTCCAACCGTTCTCGGATGGGGCAGCACGTCCCGGATGTTGGCGATACCGGTGAGGTACATCACCATCCGCTCAAAGCCCAGGCCGAAGCCGGCGTGCTTGCAGGAGCCGAACCGCCGCAGGTCCAGGTACCACCAGTAGTCCTGCTGGTCCATGCCCAGTTCCTGCATGCGGGCCTCCAGCACGTCCAGGCGCTCCTCGCGCTGGCTGCCGCCGATGATCTCCCCGATGCCGGGGACCAGGCAGTCGGCGGCGGCCACGGTCTTGCCGTCGTCGTTGAGGCGCATGTAGAAGGCCTTGATGTCCTTGGGGTAGTCGGTGACAAAGACGGGACGCTGGTAGATCTCCTCGGTGAGGTACCGCTCGTGCTCGGTCTGCAGGTCGGTGCCCCACTCCACCTTGAAGTCGAACTTGTCGTTGTGCTTCTTCAGGATCTCCACCGCCTCGGTGTAGGTGACCCGGGCAAAGTCGGAGCTCTCCACGTGGCGCAGCCGGTCCAGCAGGCCCTTGTCCACGAAGGCGTTGAAGAAGTCCATCTCCTGGGGGCAGCGCTCCAGCACGGCGCGGATGACGTATTTGATCATGGCCTCGGCCACGTCCATGTCCCCGGCCAGGTCACAGAAGGCCATCTCCGGCTCGATCATCCAGAACTCAGCGGCGTGGCGCTGGGTGTTGGAGTTCTCAGCCCGGAAGGTGGGGCCGAAGGTGTACACGTTGCCGAAGGCCATGGCGAAGTTCTCCGCGTTGAGCTGGCCGGAGACGGTGAGGCTGGCGGGCTTGCCAAAGAAGTCCTGGCTGTAGTCCACCTCCCCGTTCTCCAGCCGGGGGGGATTCTGGGGGTCCAGGGTGGTCACCCGGAACATCTCCCCGGCCCCCTCGCAGTCGCTGGCGGTGATGATGGGGGTGTGGACGTAGACAAAGCCCCGCTCCTGGAAGAACTCGTGGATGGCGAAGGCGGCCACCGAGCGCACCCGGAAGGCGGCGGAGAAGAGGTTGGTCCGGGGGCGCAGGTGGGCCACCGTGCGGAGAAACTCCACCCCGTGGCGTTTCTTCTGCAGGGGATACTCCGGGGCGGAGGTGCCCTCCACCTGGATGGCGGCGGCCTTCAGCTCCAAGGGCTGCTTGGCCTGGGGGGTGAGGACCACGGTCCCCTGGACCACCAGGGCGGCCCCTACGTTCTGCTTGGCGATCTCCTTGTAGTTTTCCAGGGTGGCGGTTTCAAAGACCACCTGGAGGCTCTTGAAGCAGGAGCCGTCGTTGAGCTCGATGAAGCCAAAGTTCTTCATGTCCCGGATGGTGCGGACCCAGCCGCAGACGGTGACGGATTGTCCGCCGTAGTGTTCCATGTCCGCGAAGATGCGGGCGATTTCGGTGCGTTTCATGGCGTTTTCTGTCCTTTCAGGCGTTTGATAAATCTGCTGGGGAATTACAAAAAGGGACGGGCCTCACATCCGCTGCTGGATGGGGCGGAAGTCCCGCTTGGCCTTGCCAGTGAGGTGGACGGGGCGGATGACCAGAACGGCGGTGTTCTGCCCCCGCCGGGCGATGTACTGGTCCCGCAGGTCCGGGGAGACGCGGCCCAGGGCATCCACCAGATGGGCCAGGGCGGCCTGGTGGGTGGCCTGGTCGGTGACCAGCGCGGCCCGGCCTAGGACCACCACACTCTCGTACAGGGAGGTAGCGTGGTCCTGGACCAGTTCTTCCCGGAGGGTGACGGTGAAGCACACCCGGTCATCCCGGGCGATGGCGTCCAGCTTGTAGCCGGTTTTGGCGCAGTGGAGGTAGATCTGCCCGTCCATCACGGTGTAGTGCATGGGGACGGCGTAGGGCCATCCCTCATCTCCCACCACGGAGAGGACGCCGTAGGTTCCCTGGGTCAGCAGGGCCCAGGCCTCCTCCTGGGGGAGCTGCCGGTCCTGCCGGTGCATGGGGCGTGGGGTCATGGGTCTGCCTCCTTGGTCATTGTTCGGAGACGATGTCCCCGTGCTCGATGTGATAGGCGATGCGCTGGATGATCATCATCAGGGCCACCAGGTTCTTGCCTCCCTCGGGGACGATGACGTCGGCGTACCGCTTGGAGGGTTCTACGAACTGGTCGTGCATGGGCTTGACGGTGGACAGGTACTGCTCCACCACCGAGTCCAAACTCCGGCCCCGGTCCTTCACGTCCCGCGTTAAGCGGCGGAGGATGCGCACGTCGGCGTCGGTGTCCACAAAGATCTTGATGTCCAGCAGGTCCCGCAGCTCCTTGTTCTCGAAGATGAGGATGCCCTCCACCAGGATGACCTTGTTGGGGGACAGGGTTACCGTCTCGTCGGTGCGGTCGTAGATGGTGTAGTCGTAGACGGGACATTGGACGGCCTTGCCTGCCTTCAGGTCTCGGAGATCCTGGATCATCCGGTGGGTGTCAAAGGAGGCGGGGTGGTCGTAGTTTAAGGCCTGGCGCTCCTCCAGGGTGAGTTCGTGGTGGGCGGCGTAGTAGCTGACATGGGGCAGGACGCTGATGTCCTCCCCAAACTGCTCCAGCAGGCGGTTGACCAAGGTGGTTTTGCCTGAGCCGGTGCCGCCGGCGATGCCGATGATCAAAGGTTTCATAGAATCTCCTCCTTTTCCCGTTGGGGGGTGGGGCGGGGAGGTCAGTCCTCCTCGTCGGTGCGTTCGTTGAACTCAGTGAGGACCAGCTGGGGGTTGTGGTCCGTGACCCACTTGATGGACCAGAAGGAGGAGAAGAGCAGCAGCTTGTTGCCCTTGTAGTCCTCCACCAGCTTGGTGTCGTTGCCCAGGACCAGGTCGGTCTCGTGGAACTCCACCGGCTCCTTGATCCACCGGAGGAACTCGTAGGGCAGGGTGTCCATGCGGATCTCCACATTGTACTCGCTGCGCAGGCGGTACTGGAAGACGTCAAACTGCAGGGTGCCCACCACGCCCACGATGACCTCCTCCATACCGGTGTAGGGGAGCTTGAAGATCTGGATGGCCCCCTCCAGGGCGATCTGCTCGGCCCCCTTGAGGAACTGCTTGCGCTTCATGGTGTCCACCGGCCGCACCCGGGCAAAGTGCTCTGGGGCGAAGGTGGGGATGGGGTCAAAGCGGAACTTCTTCCCCGGGGAGCACAGGGTGTCCCCGATGGAGAAGATCCCCGGGTCGAAGACGCCGATGATGTCCCCGGCGTAGGCCTCCTCGATGATCTCCCGCTCGGCGGCCATGAGCTGCTGGGGCCGGGAGAGGCGGAGCTTCTTCTTCCCCTGGACGTGGTAGACCTCCTTGTCCGCCTCGAAGTGGCCCGAGCACACCCGGAGGAAGGCGATCCGGTCCCGGTGGGCCTTGTTCATGTTGGCCTGGATCTTAAAGACGAAGGCGGAGAAGAAGTCGTCCAGCGCGGTGATCTCCCCCTCGCTGCTGTGGCGGGGGAGGGGGGGCGTGGTCATGCGGAGAAAGTCCTCCAGGAAAGGCTCCACCCCGAAGGTGGTGAGGGCCGAGCCGAAGAACACCGGGGAGAGCTTCCCGTGGCGCACCCGGTCCAAGTCGAAGGCGCAGGAGGCCCCGTCCAGCAGCTCGATGTCCTCAATGAGCTGGTCCCGCCGGGTCTGGCCCAGCATGTCGGTGAGGATGGGGTCGTCCAGGTCGATCTGGGTGGTGCCGGACTTTTTGGCGTTGGTGTTGGAGGAGAAGTGGAGGATCTCCCCCTTGTTCCTATCGTACACCCCCAGAAACTCCTTGCCGGAGCCGATGGGCCAGTTGACGGGGTAGGTCTCGATGCCCAGTTCCTTCTCGATCTCCTCGCACAGTTCGAAGGGGTCCCGGGCCTCCCGGTCCATCTTGTTGATGAAGGTGAAGATGGGGATGTCCCGCATGACGCAGACCTTGAAGAGCTTTCGGGTCTGGGCCTCCACGCCCTTGGCTCCGTCGATGACCATGACGGCGGAGTCGGCGGCCATGAGGGTGCGGTAGGTGTCCTCGGAGAAGTCCTGGTGGCCGGGGGTGTCCAGGATGTTGATGCAGTAGCCGTTGTACTGAAACTGGAGGACGGAGGAGGTCACGGAGATGCCTCTCTGCTTCTCGATCTCCATCCAGTCGGACACGGCGGCCCGGCTGTTCTTTTTCCCCTTGACTTGGCCGGCCTGGGCGATGGCCCCGCCATAGAGGAGGAACTTCTCGGTGAGGGTGGTCTTACCGGCGTCGGGGTGGGAGATGATGGCAAACGTTCGCCGGCGGTTGATTTCAGATTGGTATTGTGACAAGAGCATAACCTCCAGGAAAGGATAGCGGTGGAAGGACCGCGCCGGGTGGCGCGTAAATTCGGAGCCAGAAGGGCGGAGAATTTTCACCGGGGGTGCGTCCCTTCAGAGGCAGACCCGGCGGGGCAGTGGTTCAGGGAGCGTTCCCCGCTCCTGAACCCATCAGCACACAGAGCGGCCCTGCCCAACTTCATCCCGTGGCCGGGGAAGGGCCCTCGCTGCCAGATTTTTATAACACATTATTTTACCATGCCCTGGCCGGTTCCGCAAGGGCTACCAGGGCAGCGTGGGGCAAAAACCCGGGCCGGCAGCTGCCGGCCCGGGTGAGGGTACGGGATAGGGGGAGGTTATCCCCGGTCTTTTTCCTTCGCCTCGTCCTCCTTTTTGGGGAGAACGGTGACCAGGGCTTCCTCCAACCGGTGGTCCTGGATGTGGACCATCTGAATTTGGAGTTGGTCGGTTTGGAGGGTGATCTTCCGCCCGTCCTGGGGGACGGAGCCGTAGAGGTTAAACACATACCCGCCGAAGGTGTCGTACTCCTCTTCGGGCAGTTCCACTCCCAGCTCTTGGGCCACGTCGTCCAGGGGGGCGGAGCCTTGGATGCGCCAGATGCCGTTGTCCAGGGCCTGGATCTCCGGCAGTTCCCCCTCTTGCTGGAACTCGCCCACCAGCTGCTCCAGCAGGTCCTTTAAGGTGACCACCCCGAAGAAGCCACCGTACTCGTCCAGCACCACGGCGTAATAGGTGCGCCGCTGCTTCATCTGTTGGAAGAGCACGTCCGCCTTGATGGTTTCCGGGACAAAGAAGGCGGGCTTTACCACGCTGTCCAAAATTTCCTCCAGGGGACGGTCCTGCATCCGGAAGAAGTCCCGAGAGTCCAAAATGCCCACCACCCGGTCCACCGACCCGTCGCAGACAGGGTAGCGGGTGTGGCGGGTTTCGAAGATGATCTGCCGCCACTCTTCCGTGGTTTGGGCGGTCCAGAGGAGATCCAGCTCGGTGCGGTGGGTGGCAAATTCCCCTACGGTAAGGTCGTCAAACTCGAAGACGTTCTGGATGAACTCCTTGGTGGCTGAGTCAAAGACGCCCTTCTCGTTGCCCCGGTCCACCATCATTTTGATTTCTTCCTCGCTGACCTCGTCCTCGTCGGCGCTGGGGTCCACCCCCAGCAGACGGAGGATGCCGTTGGTGGAGGCGGTGAGCACTGCCACCACAGGGGCGCAGATGGTGGAGAGGGTGGAGATGAGCCCTGACAGGCCCAGGGCCAGCGTGTCGGCCTTTTTCATGGCCAGGCGCTTGGGCACCAGTTCGCCGAAGACCAGAGTGATGTAGGACAACACCAGAGTGATGACCACCACGGCGATGGTATTCAGGGTTTTGGCGGGAATGGGGACCCCGGCATCCACCAGCATGGCCACCAACGGATCGGAGAAGTTATCGGCGGCGAAGGCGCTGCCCAGGAAGCCGGACAGGGTAATGGCGATTTGGATGGTGGCCAAGAACTGGGCAGGACGGCTGGTGAGGCGGGCCAGGCGCACGGCACGCTTGTCGCCCTGGGAGACCAGTTGGGCCAGTTTGTTGTCATTGATGGAGATAATGGCGATTTCTGCGCAGGCAAAGATGGCGTTTAAAGCGATCAGAACAATTTGCAGCAGTATGGGCCATAAAATGGGGTCCTCCATGGTGGGGTAATTCCTCCTTGAATGTTAGGGCAATGCCCGTAGAGTAGCAGAATACTAGCCTAATTATACTATGCGGCAAACCGATGGTCAAGGAGAGAATGCGGCATTCTGGAAAGACCTGCCAGAAAAACGGAGGAAATTTTCGACAGGAGCGGGTTCTGGCTCAAGGAAGCGCGGTGGGACGCGAGGGGACGGCCTCCGGCTGAAATTCTGTCATGTGGCCCCGGAACCGCTGGGGCAGGTGGGTCTGCTGCAGTTTGGGGTTGTGCCGCTGGGGGATGGCAATGGTGGTGTAGAACTTCCGCCAGAGGGCCTGGCACTGGGCCTCCGCCTGGCTGGGGCGGTCCAGGTCCAGCCGGTCCACGGGGCGGATTTTCCACTTCCCCCCGGCGTAGAACAGTCCCTCCCGGTGGGTTTCGTCGTGGAGGAGAAAGGCCTCCTCCGGCAGCCGCTGGCAGAAATGGGGCCGCAGCAGAGGGAGGACCCGGTTCTTGGGGGCAATCTGCCCCACCAGCACCCCGCCGTAATCGGCGAAGCGGACAAAGCCCCGGTAGTGCTCCGCCTCCCGGACCAAGTGGCCGATGGCCCGGGTGAGCAGGAGGATCCGGTCGTCGGTGGGGTCCTGGGGCAGGGCGTGGTGGAAGGCCAGGTAGATGAGGTCGAAGAGGCTCCGCTCCCGCTGGGGCAGGCAGGTGAGAAAGCCGTAGGTCATCATCCGGCGGAAGGCAGGGGACACCGCAGTCTCCAAGGCCCGGTAGACGGCCCGGGCCAGGGCGGGGTCCGAGGGGATCTCCTGGAGAGGATAGAGGGTGATCTGCTCCGCCCCGGGGGGCAGGAAGTAGAAGGGGTAGGTCTTCTGCCGGAAACTCTCCCCCACGCAGGTGAGGAAGCCGGCAAAGGTGCCGTCATAGCGCAGGGCGCACTGGGGCCAGGTGGACATGGACGAAACCTCCTTTCAGGTGGGGAAGAGGGACAGCTGCTCATACTGGGGGGCCAGGGCGGGGGCCTCCAGGGCGGTGAGGGCCCGGCGCACCCCCTCCGGCCGCAC
>ERZ772821.1983-NODE-1983-length-11274-cov-3.255459_pt1 | contig 11274 bp, 10 predicted proteins | sample MGYA00580859_ERZ772821 | MGnify/ENA primary metagenome ERZ772821 (study PRJEB29015, sample SAMEA2737674) | human gut metagenome | biome: human gut; feature: human-associated habitat; material: faeces | place: China | collected 2012 ...
ATGTTGATTTCAAGCCCGTTGAAAAAGAGACCACGCCGCCGAAACATTATACGATAGAAACTCTGAACAATTATCTGAAAAACCCGTTCAGAGAAGAAAAAGCGAAAGCGCAGGAAAGCGAAAACGAAGACGACACGGAAGAATACCGCGCCATTTTCGAGGGACTTGAACTCGGCACGGAGGCGACCCGCACAGGTATAATCAAAAACGCCTGCAACACAAAGTATATATTGCTGAAAAAAGATGTTTACACCATATTGCCCGACGGAGAATATCTCATCGAGGCTTTGACACGAATGAATATCAGCATGGATAAATATAAGACTTCCGAACTCGGCAAAGCGCTCAAAAAGGTCTTTCACGGTCAGATGACCGTTCCCGAAAGCGTCGGACTTGCCGAAAAAGAGATTGCCGAAGTCTTTGCGGGAGTGAGAACTCCTCAGCCGCCCGAAACGGATACCGATGACGGCTTTTTCGGCGATATTGTCGGCAAATGTCCTCTTTGCGGCAACGATGTCGCAAGAACGAAGTTCGGTTACGGCTGCCGCGGCTATCGCGATAACGGGTGCAAGTTCACCGTCAGAAATGTTATTTGCGGGCGTATTATTTCTGTTTCCAACATGAAACTTTTGCTGACGAACGGCAAAACGTCCCAAATAAGAGGTTTTATTTCCAAAAACGGAAAACCGTTTGACGCGTATCTGAAACTCGAAAACGGAAAGGTCGTATTTGATTTTGATTGATTTTGAAAGTAAAAAACTGTTTATATTTGATTTTGACGGCACACTTTTTGACACCATGGGCGCATGGATGGGCTTTGGCGAAGCGTTCGTCGAATATGTCGGCAGAGAACCCGAAAAAGGACTGACCGACAGGCTCAACTCAATGCCGACACTGTATGCCGCCGCAGAGTTTTTGCACGACAATTACTGTCCCGAAATGACATCTGATGAGATATTCAAGTGGATAGAGGACAATGTTCGCGATTATTATATAAGCAAGGCGCTGCCGCGAAAAGGTGTTCCCGAATTTCTTGAAAAATACGGAAAAAAGGGCGTTCGTATGTGTATTCTGACCGCAAACGAAACGCCGTTTATAACCGCGCCTCTCAAACGCTGCGGTCTTGACGGGTATTTTGAACGAGTTTATTCCACACGCGAACTCGGGCTGGGAAAAGATATTCCCGACTCATTCTTGAAAGTGCTTTCCGATTTTGATACGGAAGCGTCGGACGCAGTCGTTTTCGAAGACGCTTTTTACGCCGCTGTAAACGCCGCGAAAGCGAGAATTTCCATCGTCGGAATCTGTGACCCGTCCGAACCTTACGCCGAGGAAATGAAAAACCTTTGCGATAGATATGTCTCCGATTTTACCGAGCTTCTGTAATTGAAAAAACTTTGCGATATGTACAATTAACGCCCGCATTCCGCGGGCGTTAATTGTATCTGTTTAAATTCGGCAATCATACCAAAACCCCAATTCTTATAGGGCTTTTGCAACATTTCCGTAATCGGCTTTGGTAATTCCGCGTTCAATTCCTCATATTTCAATTTGTCTTTATATAGGTTTCTTTTTTTGATTTTTCAAACAGGAAAGAGAATACTGTTGTTGCCGTATAAATTAAAGATATTGAAAATATGATACGAATCAGTACTTTGTAAATTATACCGGAGTAAAAGAGTTCAGATAAAATAAAAACGATAAGTAACAAAGCAAAATCCCGAATGGTCTTCATTGAATATAAACGTCGTCTGTCCGAATACAGTTCTTTGAGCCCTATTCTGTTTTTGTTTTCATCAATTTCGATAATCTGAATTCTCGGTCGGCGCAGCAAATCCTTTGGACGTATATCTATCGGAATTTTTTCAAGGCGCCCGGAAAAGGAATTCAGCCGAGATCTTTGACGCGACAAACCGTATGTCCCTAATATATTAAAATGTCTTAATCTCAAACTGTATTTTCCAGCGTCATTTCTAAAACCCTCTGAATTTCGATATATGAAATATGTTTTAGTTGCGGGTGCGCCCTTTTTTAAAACATATCGGAACTTTCCGTATGAAATGAGGTGCCAGCCTTTTTTTTGCCATTCTGCTCAAATATCGCTCAAACCAAACAAAAAGCGGCATAATAACTATAAAATGCTTGACTTTTGTATCGTTTACCATTTAAATTCTCCTGTTTTTTGATAGAGAAAGACTAAATTCTTTTTTGAATTTTACGTTTAATTACTTCACAAAATGCTTTCTCTTACAGATTTTCATATTTCTTGCATAGTTTTCCGCAAGATAAGTTTTTCGCCACTCTTCATCTCTTGCACGAATATGTTCAAGATATGAAAAATATCGTTTTAGATATCCTTTGCTAAACTCGTCGTATTCTTCAAGCTTCTTTCTTTCCCAAGAGCGATAAACATTAATATATTTCGAAAGATATATATCCATATCCTCTTGGGGCACTGTATCAATATCTATTCCCGAATCCAATGAGTGTTGTTCTATACAGGCAGAAAGCACCATGTCGGAGCGTTGCCAATCGCCGCAAGCAAGGAATGCAGGAAAGAGAAGAGTATCGTTCCACTGATAATGCAATGAGCGATATTCAAGGCGTATGATTCCTTGCAATAATGAGGGTTGATCGTTTATCGCATCAAGAAAAGAGATGCTGTTTTTTTGTGGCTCGGAACTTAACGGTAATATGTTGATATTTGTCACAAACATATTTTTCGTTTCTTCATAAAGTTCTTCTGTGGAAAAGCCTGTCTGCATTGCGTTTGCTTCTGTTGTATTTGTGGAAATAACAATCAATAATACAAATGACAGAATCAGATAAACTCGTTTTAATTTCATATATACCAATCCATTTTTATACCGAAGAGAATCCGAAACTTCCCCTCGGGTTTGCGTCAAACTATTTCACGAAGTTCTTTTTCTTGTGGAATATCACTTTTTATGCTTCAAATATGACCTATATATCTTCTCGTAAACTTTTGAAAACGCGCTCTGTTTTTGAATTTCACGACAAAAAATCCTACTTGGTAACCAATCTATAATTACTTGCACAAAAAATGAAAACAGTTGAGTGCAAAGAACAAGCAGACCTGCCCAACCGGCAAAGCGGGTAACTATTGTTGCAACGAATCCCACGGTAGAAATTACAAATGAAAAGAGATTAAAAAATTGCAAAGACAATTCAAGCGTTACAAGTTTGCACTTTCTCTCCGCATTTTTTGCGACCTTGTACATTAAAATTCGTTCAACAAAGGGGTAACTGCGTTTCTTACGCCGTCGATATTTTTCGCTTCTTTTCGGATAACCGTATTCCATCAAAGAATACATTCTTATTGAATAAGCCGAAAAAAACAATATAATATCAAATATGTAAAAAATAACTGCAAAGAGAATTGATAGACCCAAAGACATTTGTCCTTTTTCGGTTATTGCATCCAATAAAGTCAAAAGAGTAACTTTCATACTCAAACAGTCTCCTATACGCATAATGGGGGATCACAATATGAGTAAAATTTATTGAAGGAATGTCGTATTGTTATTATGATTGTAACATCTTTTTGCAGGTCTGTCAAGGTGTCATAATATGCTTTGCCGTCGCGCTGTTGTCTTTTATTTGTATGGTTGCTTTCAACTCAGACAGCGGGGCGGTTCAGTAAAGGTAACTTCTTTCTGTGGAAAAAATGCGAATACGCCTGTTTCAGTCAAAAATTGTTATGAGCCCCAAAAGTCAAAGACCTCTGGGGCTCATAAGTTAATTATTATTGATTATTTGGGAAAAACGGGCAGTCTTTCAAGGAAGATGATGTCTTTTCTGTCCGCCGCGTCGCCCTCTGCCAGAACAGCGGCTCTGCCGACGGTTTTGCCTCCCGCTTTGCTTACAAGCGCCTCAAGCGCTTTGAGCGATTCGCCCGTGCTGATAACGTCGTCGATGATAAGAACTCGTTTGCCTTTCATCTTTTCCGCTTCGTCCGAGCCGAGATAGAGAGTCTGAACTCTTTGCGTCGTGATAGAGCGGACATTGACGCTTATCGGGGAGGGCATATATACTTTTTCGCCTTTTCTTGCGATGATGTACTCGTTTTCGCCCTGCTGTTTTGCAAGTTCGTGAATAAGCGGAATGGACTTTGCTTCCGCCGTCAGCATGATATCGTGTTCGGGAAGCAGGGGAATGAGCGCCTCCGCGCATTTAACGGTCAATTCAACGTCGCCGAAGATGATAAACGCCGCGATATCAAGACTGTCGCTGACGGGGCAGAGAGGTAATTCTCTTTCAAGTCCCGCAATGTGCATTTTGTAAGTTTTCTGCATTTGTATCACCCTTTGTTTTACTTTTTCTTTTTCTTGTCGCCGAACTGTTTGAGAAAGCGTTTCTCATAAACGGATTTCGTCGATTTTCTCTGTCTTTGCGCGTATTTCTGCGCCGCGGGGTTGCTTTTTTTGACGTCCTGCGGCTTTTTAATTATTTTTGTTGCGGGATTTATGCCGACCGACGTAAGCAATTCTTCCGTTTCTTTTGTCGTCAGCGGTCTGTATTCTCCCGGCTGTAAATGCCCGAGCGAAAGATTTCCGACAGCGATTCGTTTCAGCAGATGGATTTCAAGCCCGACAGCGTCACACATTCTTCTTATCTGCCTGTTTTTGCCCTCGTGAATGGTTATGTGAAGAACCGTTTTTCCGTCTTTCTGTGCATGTATCTCGACCTGCGCAGGCTGTGTTACATCTCCGTCGTCAAGCGTTACGCCGTTGCGGAGCGTATCCAACTGTTCGTCCGACGGGTCGCCCTTGACCGTTACTCTGTATGTTTTTTCTATCTCATGCGACGGATGAGTAAGTTTTTGCGCGGTCTCGCCGTCATCTGTCAAAAGCAGCAGTCCCTCGGAGTCTCTGTCCAGTCTTCCCACGGGGTAAACGCGTCCCTTTATTCCTCCGATAAGGTCTGCCACAACGCTTCTGTCGTCCTGTGCTTTCATGGCTGTTATAACGCCTCTCGGCTTGTAAAAGATAAAATATCTCTTGTTCGCAACTTTCAGATGCAGTCTGTGTCCGTCGCAGAAAACGCTGTCTCGTTCCGGGTCAACGTCCTGACCGATTATTGCGGGTTTTTTGTTGACAAAGACCTTGCCCTCACGGACAAGTTCCTCCGCCGCGCGCCGTGAGCAATAGCCGCTCTCCGCTATGAATTTATGAATTCTCAAATTTAATGCGTCCTTTTCAGATATACTTAATCACAACTTACATTATACACCAAAATTTTCATTATGGCAAGACCTTTTTGAAAAGTTGCGAAAGATAATATATAAATCTCTCCGTTCCCGATTTTTCCTCTTCGAGTTCTCCCACGTCGTTTACGGCATAAAGTTCTATCTTTTGAACGCTCCCGCCGTAATCGAGGACAAGTTCTCCGCCTTTTGTTCCTTTTTCGTAAGGCGCAAAGTAACAGGGAAGCAGGTTTTCCGTTATTTTCGGTTCAACCGTTTTCCCCGCGCAGGAATATGCATATATCGTTTCCGCATTGGCAAAGATTATTTGTCCGTCGCCGTTCAGCGCGTCGCGTCTTATCGTGTATTCGCCCTGCTTGTAAAGCACATATCGACTTGAAACCGAAAAGCCGAGGTCAAACATCGCCGCATGGTCGCGCCAGTCGTTCGGGTCGTTCAGCGTGACGTTTACAAGCACCGTGCCGTCCCTTTCCGCCGCGGAAACAAGACAGCGCCCCGCCGCCTTGGTGAAACCCGTTTTAACGCCTATCGCGCCGTCGTAGGACGAAAGCAGTCTGTTTGAGTTTGTTATCGTTATGTTCCCGTATTCAAGATGTCGGCTCTTTGACGAAACAAGATTTCTGAACGCTGTGTTGTCTAGTGCATATACGGCTATCTTTGCCAACTCCCGTGCCGTTGTGTAGTGTCCGTCCGCGGGCATTCCGTTGGGGTTGACGAAATGCGTTGACGTCAGTCCGAGCGCCGCCGCCTTCTCATTCATTTTTTCGGCAAATTTTTCCGAGGAGCCCGCAACATTTTCGGCAATCACAACAGCCGCGTCGTTTGCGGAACGGAGCATCAGCATGGAAAGTAGGTCTTTCATTTTTATTTTTTCGCCTTTTATCAGACCGAGTTGCGAACCGCCCTCATTTGCCGCCCGTTCCGATACCGTGCAGACCTTTTCGGGGTCGGCTTCTTCTATCGCGATTATCGCTGTCATTATTTTTGTCGTGCTTGCCGGCGGAAGTTTCGCGTCCGCGTTTTTTTCGTATATGACGTTTCCCGTAACCGCGTTGACCGTTATCGCGCTCTGCGCCGAGATCGCAAACGTCGCTTTGATGTGCAGCGCAAACACGAATATAAAAGTCAGAATGAAAGATATGTATTTCTTCATTTTTCCAAAACTCCTAACTTCGGCTGTGTATGCTCAGCCTGACCTTTGATAATGTTTATGCTTTTGCCTTATTTAATATGTCGTAATTATATTGACTTTCCGATGCTTTTATTGTATAATAGTGATACTTAGTGATATAAGGAGAAACCTATGGTTTCAACGGAAAAAGTCAGAGCGGATCTGCTTGCGATGAAAGATGATAAGTTCGCCGAGTTTACACGAAAACTCATACCCACCACAGCGCCCGAAAAAATTATCGGCGTCCGCGCCCCGCTTCTTCGCGCTTATGCAAAAGGACTGCGAGCAAGCGAGGTCGAGACCGAATTTCTGAACTCGTTACCTCACGTTTATCTGGAAGAAAATACGCTCCACGGGCTTCTTATCTCCAACTTGAAAGATCCCGCCGCGATTATTGACCGTCTCGACGCTTTTCTGCCGTTTGTCGATAATTGGGCGACCTGCGACGCGATAAGCCCGAAAAATCTTGCAAAAAATCTTGAAGTGCTTGCGGCAAAAGCAACCGCATGGCTCAAATCGGATAAAACATATACCGTTCGGTGCGGCGTAAATATGTTTATGCAATTCTTTCTCGGAGAGAATTTCAAAGTCGAATATGCCGAGCAAATCGCCGCGATACGTTCCGATGAATATTACGTCAGAATGGGTGTTGCGTGGTATTTTGCAACCGCGCTTGCAAAGAATTACGAAGAAGCGCTGCCTTTCATAGCAGGCAAAAAACTCGACATATGGACGCACAATAAAACTATTCAAAAAGCGATCGAAAGTTTTCGCGTGACAGAGGCACATAAAGCGGTCTTGCGGATATATAAGATAAAAAACAATTAAACAGTAAAATAACCTCACCCCATTGACAGAACATTTTAGGTTCGGGAGAAAAATATGAAGAGAAAACTTATCGTATTGATTGCCGCCGTGCTTGCGGTCTGCTGTATGGCGGGGCTGCTTTCGGGCTGTTCCGTAATCGTCAGAAATGTCGAGTACATAGACCTTGCAGGGCAGGGCGCTTCCGCCGAGTATTCATTTGTTGATGAAAGCCTCGAGGCGGAACAGTTGTACCCCGTGTCAAAAGGCGGTACTATGTATTTTGTCAGCGCGGAGGGTGACGACTTAAACGACGGCTTGACGCCCGAAACACCGATAAAAACACTTTCAAAAGCGTCTTCGCTTTCGCTCAAAGCGGGCGATTCCGTGCTTTTCAGGAAAGGCGATACGTTTGTCGGCAACTTGCATTATTCGGATCTTGAGGGCTCAAAAGAGAATCCGATAACGATAGCGTCTTACGGGGAGGGTGACAATCGTCCCATATTTACAAACGGGAATGAAACTTTGCGAGGCGGAGATATTGTCGGCATTTATAACTCCCGCGGTGTTGTTGTAAGAGATTTTAAGATAGAGGCTTATGCGTCAAGTTCTGCTCATGGCAGTCCTGCAGTAAGAGGTATTGCTTATGAATACAAAAAAGCAATAGACAATCCGAATCTTGATATTTATATCGTAAACAATATTATTCGGGGACATGATATTACGGGCGAATATCCCGACACGGATTCTTACATTTACGGAATTACCGGTTATGTTTGGGCAAATAGAACATTGGATTATGCGACGGATATATATATTCTTAACAATGATGTAAGTTATGTCGGACTTAACGGTATCCAAATGAGAGGTGACTATTCACAGGATTCCGATGATGACGACACTTATTCCAAAAACATCCGCAAATGTTACAAGGGCGTTCACCTTGACGGTAATACCGTTCACCATATCGGTCAGATAGGCATGTATATCTGCGGCGGCAAGAACTGCACAATGGACAGAAACCTCGTTTATCAGACAAGTATAGTCAAGGAACGCGCTTTTATGGACGGTCAGTGCGGTATGATGTATATAAAAAGTGAATATTCCTCCGCAAGGTACAATATTATATACGATGCTTATGACGCGGGCGCAGGCATTGACGGAATGGGATTTGACATTGACTGGAAGACCGATTATATAACGCTTGAATATAATTACATATCAAATTGCCTCGGCAGCGGTATCGGAACATTGTCAAATCTGAACAGTACGATAGCGCATAACCGATTGGAAGGCAACCTCGGTGCCACAAACCATACAGGGTCACTCACATTGGGTAATTTGGGAGGCGATGTGTTCGGTGCCCATATTTATGATAACCTTATATATCAGACAACCAGATCGGCTCCCGCATTCAGAGCCTTCCATGAGGGCGGCAATAAAAAATTCACCGGTTGCGAATTTGTCGGTAACCATATAGTATTGAAAGCGGACGTCGATCCCTCGACATACTTCTGGGTAAATATAAATTCTTCCGTTCAATTTTATAAAATTGCCGAGAACAAATACTATTCCGTTTCGCCTGACACTTCGTTCAAGGCTTCCGACCGAACTGCAAAGAAGTATTTGAATTTTGAAGAGGGCGCACAGGTATATAAGGCGGGCGCGGGCTCTCCGTTTTCGTCATGGCAGAAACGCGACCTCGGTTCGACTTATGAGATGAGAAGCGATGATGCACCGTCAAAAGTCAAGGGCGTTACCTGCACTTATGAAAACGGCAAGTTGCTGCTGAATATAGCTGGCGATATGTCCGATGTATGGCATTACAACATTTACAAAGTAGGATATAATGAATCCGCGTCATATCGCAATATGATAGGTCAGACGGAAAGCAACACTTTTGAATATGACGTACCGTATACAGGCGACTTTTTCATTATCGTTCAGTCCGAGTCGAATCAGGGTATTTACGGTGAGGGAATGAAAATCAGAGTGAATATAGGCAATAAAAAAGGTTACAGCGACCTTGCGGGCAAAGAGGCTTCAGCCGTATATGCGTTTACGGATAAAAACCTCGGTGAAGAACAGTTGTATCCCGTGTCAAAGGGCGGCACCGTGTATTATGTCAGCTCGGAGGGCGACGACACAAACGACGGGTTGACACCCGAAACCCCGATAAAAACACTTTTAAAAGCGTCTTCGCTTTCGCTCAAAGCGGGCGATTCCGTGCTTTTCAAGAAAGGCGATACGTTCACAGGTAGTTTGTCCTATTCAAACCTTGACGGAACAAAAGAGAATCCCATAACTTTTGCATCATACGGCGACGGTGACGAACGACCCGTTATAACGAACGGAAACGAGATCCTGCGAGGAGGAAACATTATAAATGTTCAGAACTCGTCGGGTGTCGTCATAAGAGATTTGCAGGTGAATGCTTATGCGTCAAGTTCCGCACACAACGAAACGCGCGTGACCGGCATAGGTTACGGTGTCGGAGTGGCAAGAGAAGAAAGTTATCACGACATTTACATCGTCAACAATGTTCTTCGTGCCTATGATTTCAGCGGCGAATATCCCGACGCGGACTCGAACGCATACGGCATAAGTGTTGGCGGATGGGACGGTACTGTCAAAGAAAGTCTTACCGGCGTACATATTCTCAAAAACGATGTCAGTTACTTCGGACGTGTCGGTATAATTGCAAGCGGAACAGTTCCCGACAATGACGATTATAACCGCACGGCACGCAAAAAGATTTCGGATATCCACATAGACGGCAATACCGTTCATCATATCGGTCAGATAGGTATGTATATCATGGGCGGTGTGAATTGCACCATGGACAGAAACCTTGTTTATCAGACAGGAATCGCAACGGAGCGCGGCGGGATTGACGGTCAATGCGGTATTATGTATATCACAAGTGAATATTCTGTCTGCCGATACAATGTCGTTTATGATATATATGCAGCAGGTTCGCGGTTTGATGCGATGGGTATAGATGTGGACTGGAACACCGACAACATAACCGTTGAATACAATCTTTGCTATAATTGCCTCGGTGACGGAATCGGAACAATGGCAACCCAGAACAGCATTATATCACATAACAGGATAGAAGACAGTCAGGGTGCGACCAATCATAATGCCTCAATAGGCGTCAGCAACTATATTGACAGAAGCTGGCCTTTGACGGAAGAAGTTTTCTCCGTAATCAACTGCCGCATCTATGACAATCTTATTCTTCACACAAATCCCAATGTTTGCGTTTTCAGATGTATTGCAGATAACGGCATACCTAAATGGGAGAAAAACGAATTTGTCTCAAACCATATCGTTTTGCGGGCGGAAGACAATATTTCGGACTTCTATTGGATAAGAGTACCCACACCTCTCAGATGGTATAAATTTGCGGATAACAAATATTATTCGTCTTTCCCGGACAGCTCGTTCAAAGTGTTTGACAAATCAACCAAAAAGTATATAAACACAGAAGAGGGCGCACAGATATACAAAGCGGGAACCGGTTCTCCGTTTTCGTCATGGCAGAAACGCGACCTCGGCGCGACTTATGAGATGAGAAGCGACAGCGCTCCGTCAAAAGTCGAAAACGTTACCTGCACTTATGAAAACGGCAAATTGCTGTTGAACATAGCGGGGGATATGTCCGACGTATGGCACTACAATATTTATAAGGTCGGATATGATGAATCCGCATCGTATCTTAATATGATAGGTCAGACGGAAAGCAACACTTTTGAATATGAAGTGCCGCACAACGGCGAGTTTTACATCATCGTTCAACCCGAATCGAATCAGGGCATTTACGGCGAAGGCTTCAAAATTAAGATAAACATAGACTGATAGTAAATAAGAGCGGCAGGCAAAGTCCCGTCGCTCTTGTTTTTGTGAAAAAGGAAAAACATACATTTCCGAATTTATTTTTTTCGGGATCTGAATATCAATGCAACAAGACACCCGAAAACTATCGCCGCGCAAATTCCCGCGGAAGCCGCCGTCAGCCCGCCCGTAAAGATGCCGAGCAGGCCTTTTTCGTCAACCGCATTTTTTA
>ERZ772821.1985-NODE-1985-length-11273-cov-11.879569_pt1 | contig 11273 bp, 10 predicted proteins | sample MGYA00580859_ERZ772821 | MGnify/ENA primary metagenome ERZ772821 (study PRJEB29015, sample SAMEA2737674) | human gut metagenome | biome: human gut; feature: human-associated habitat; material: faeces | place: China | collected 2012 ...
AGGGTGAGATCCGGAACACCGTCACCGCCAGCGGCGGCGGTCTGGCCACGCCGCTGACGGCCACGGCCACCACAGCGGCCCGGCTGGAGCCGGAGCTGACCATCAGCAAGGCCCTGTCTCCCGCCGTGGTCACCGGCAACGGACCCCTGACCTATACCTTTACCATCCGCAACACCGGCAACACCGCCCTGACCGGCCAGGAGGGGGCCGTGATCACCGACACCTTCGATCCCATCCTGAACATCACCGGCGTCACCTTCAACGGCACGGCCTGGACGTCGCCGGAGGACTACACCTATGACGCCGCCACCGGCGCTTTTGCCACGGTGGCCGGTAAGCTGACGGTGCCGGAGGCCACGTTCACCCAGAACGCCGACGGCTCCTGGACCGTCACCCCGGGGCAGAGCGTCCTGACGGTAACGGGCACCGTGTAACAGCCCGGGGCATAAGGCGATAAGCGCCCGCCTGCCGCGAAAGCGGCAGGCGGGCAAATTTGCTTTGGAAAACGGCGAAAAGTGGTTGACAAAGGTGAATTTCTCTGTTATACTCTATAAGCCGCTTTGAATGGGTCAAAAGTTCCGGCCTTGCCGGACGCCCCCGACAGCGAGTCCGTAATAAAGGAAAGGCAGGTGCAACAAGTATGCAGGCTATTATCGTGACCGGTGGTAAGCAGTACAACGTCTCCGAGGGTGACACTCTGTTTATCGAGAAGCTGGACGTCAACGCGGGTGATTCCGTGGTGTTCGACCAGGTCCTGGCCATCGTCGACGGCGAAAACACCAAGTTCGGCGCTCCCGTGGTGGAGGGCGCTAAGGTGGACGCCACCGTCGTCAAGAACGGCAAGGGCAAGAAGATCCGTATCTTCAAGTATACCCCCAAGAAGGGTTATCGCAAACGGCAGGGTCATCGTCAGCCCTACACCAAGGTGGAAATCGGCAAGATCTCCTTCTGAGTGACAGCATGACGACCGTTACATTCCTGACAGAGGAAGCCCGCATCGTCGGTTTCGATGCACAGGGACACAGCGGCTTCGCCGCAGAGGGTGAGGACATCGTCTGCGCCGCCGTTACCAGCGCCGTGCGCCTGGTAGAAGCCACCGTCAATGACGTGATGGGTCTGTGTGCCGCGGTGAAAGTCCGGGAGCAGGACACCGCCATCTCCTTTCGTCTGCCCGGGGGCCTGGCTCCCATGGCGGAGAACACCTGCCAGAATCTTCTGACGGGGCTGATGGTGTATCTGGCCCAGCTTCACGACGAGTATCCGGAAAACATTGAAGTGATGGAGGCGTGAAACCCTCCTGTTCCCCCCGCAATCATCTCATAGAAAGGATGGTACTGCATTATGCTGAACATTGGTCTGCAGTTCTTTGCCCATAAAAAAGGTATGGGCTCCACCAAGAACGGCCGTGATTCCGAGTCTAAGCGCCTTGGCCCCAAGCGCGCTGATGGTCAGTTCGTTCTGGCCGGCAACATCCTGGTCCGCCAGCGCGGCACCCACATCCACGCCGGCACCAACGTTGGCATCGGCAGCGATGACACGCTGTTTGCCAAGGCCGACGGTGTTGTCCGCTTCGAGCGTCTGGGCAAGGATCGTAAGCAGGTTTCTGTTTACCCCGCCGAGTAAAAGAACCATATGAAAAGCACCGCCTGCGGGCGGTGCTTTTTTTTGTATCAAAATATGTGCGGCGGTCAGTCCTGCTCCTGAAATGCCCGGATATACGCCTCCAGGGCTTCGGCGGTTTTCTCCACCCCCAGGACGCTGGTGTTCACCGTCAGGTCATAGCAGGAGCTGTGGCCCCAGAACTTGCCGGTGTGGTGGTGGTAGTAAACCCGGCGGTGCCGGTCGGTTTTGGCCACCAGCAGCGCGGCCTTTTCCAGGGAGAGATTGTGCCGCTGCTGGATGCGCTTGATCCGCTGGGTCAGGTCCGCCCGGCAGAAGATCCGCAGCAGGCCCGGCCGCCCGGCCAGGGCATAGTCGGCGCAGCGGCCCACGAAGATGGCGGATTCGCCGCTGTCGGCGATCTGGCGGATCATGTCGAACTGCCGCTGGGCCACGTTGTGGGGGATGGAGTTGTCAAATTCGTTGATCTTGCGGCTGAGAATGCGGTTCACCGGCCGCTCGTCGTACTCCTGGGCCAGCCGCTGCATTTCCGGGTCATTTTTCCAGAGCTCGTCAATAAGCTCCCGGTCCAGCATCCGGATGCCCAGCCGCTGGCTCAGCAGGACCGCCAGGTCATGCCCGCCGCTGCCGTATTCGCGGCCAATGGTGATAAGAATCTGCTTTTTCATGCGAAAACATCCTTTCTGCACCCCGTCAATGGTGATGATTTGTCTATATTATACTGCCTTTGTCCGGATTTGTCACCTGATTTTTACGGATTCTGTACAGGAAAATGAAAATGTATAGATGAGGCCTCCGGATGGGGCGGAAAACTTTTTCATGGACAAAAGGGCCGGGCCGTGGTAGAATAACCTGAATGCATATGTCGAGCCGGGGGAGGAAACATAGGATGAGCGGAAAACTGATCGTATTCGAGGGCACCGACGGCTCCGGAAAGGCCACCCAGACGGCGCTTCTGTGCCGGGAGCTGGAGAGCCGGGGCGTGCCCTTCCGCAAGCTGGAATTTCCCCGGTACAAGGAGGAGTCCTCGGCGCTGCTGCGGCTGTATCTCAGCGGGGCCTTCGGCACCGACCCGGCCGACGTCAATGCCTATGCCGCCGCCACGTTTTTCTCCGTGGACCGCTACGCCTCCTTCAAGCAGGACTGGGGCGGCTGGTACCGGCAGGGGGGGCTGGTCATCGCCGACCGGTACACCACCAGCAACGCCGTGCACCAGACCTCCAAGCTGCCGCCTCAGGAGCGGCAGGCGTTTCTGGATTGGCTGTTTGACTTTGAATACCGGAAGCTGGGGCTGCCGGAGCCGGACCGGGTACTGTATCTGGACGTGCCCACGGAGCTGTCAGAGCAGATGATGCGCCGCCGGGAACAGCTGACCCACACCGCCGCCGACATCCACGAGCGGGACGAGGCATACCTGCGGTCCTGCCGGGAGAGCGCCGCCATGGTGGTGGACTACGGCGGGTGGAGCCGCATTGACTGCGCCCGGGACGGGCAGGTCCGCTCCGTGGACGACATCCACCGGGAGGTCATGGAGCGGCTCCGGGACCTGCTGGAGGGCATAAAATAGGGAGGGAACGCCTGCGCGTCCCCTCCGGACGAAGGTATGTACGGCCCTCAGCAGGAGCAGCAGCCGTCGCCTCCGTTGCCGCAGCCGCAGCGGGATCCGGTTCCGCTGCCGCAGCAGCAGAACACCAGCAGTAAGATCACGATCAGCCAGATGCAGGAGCAATTGTTGTTGTCAAAGCACATGCGATTCACCTCACTTGTTTCCTGTATGGGCTATTCTATGCCGGAGATGGCTCCGGCGTATCTTGTCCGGGTGTGCCCGGCGGAAAAAATAGAGAAAGGAACCGATCATATGTCCGATTATCAGAACTCCGATACGGCCAAATGGGATGCCCAGGAGGTCCGTAAGCAGGCTTCCGGCCAGGGACCGAAGCCCAAGAAAAAGCGCCGCCTGGGGTGGCTGGGCTATCTGGCGGGGGTCATCGTGGCCTCGTTCCTGCTGGCCGGTATCGGCTGGCTGGCCGTCAACGATGTGTGCGCCCTGAATAAGGCTCCTCTGACCGCCACCGTCGAGGTGGAGAGCGGCGACTCCGTGGGGACGGTGGCCACCAAACTGAAGAAGGCGGGGCTCATCAACTCCAAGCTGCTGTTCATGATCACCAGCCCCGTATTCCACGCCAGCCGCTATATCCAGCCCGGCGTGTATGAGTTGAACACCGACATGGACTTCAACTGTCTCATCAAGTCCATGCAGCCCACCGGGGGCGTGGCGGCCACCGTTACCGTCACCATCCCCGAGGGCTACACCGTGGAGCAGATCATCCAGCTGCTGGCGGAGAACGACGTGTCCGACGCCGCCGCCCTGGAGGAGTCCGCCAAGAACCATGTGTTCGACAAGTTCGACTTCGTGGACAACGAGAATCTGGGCAGCATCAGCCGCCTGGAGGGCTATCTGTTCCCGGATACCTATGAGTTCTATGTGAAGGAAAACGCCGACTCGGCCCTGAGCCGCCTGCTGGACAACTTCCAGGACCGTATTGTGGACGATCCGGACCTGGCGCCGCTGATCGCCAACTCCTCCTACAGCCTGAAGGAGATCGTCATCATGGCATCCCTGATCGAGAAGGAGACCGACGGCACCGACCGTGCCGTGATCTCTTCCGTGATCCACAACCGGCTGGAGAACGTGGGCGAGACGGCCCACCTGCTGCAGATCGACGCCTCCCTGGTGTATGCCGCCGGGCGGGAGATTACCGAGGACGACTATCAGACCCTGGACAGCCCCTATAACCTGTATACCCACCAGGGACTGCCGCCCACGGCCATCGCCAACGCCGGTAAGGCCTCCATCCAGGCCGCCCTGCAGCCGGACAAGACCAACTACTACTTCTATGTGCTCAATCCCGATACCCAGCGGCACGTGTTCAGCCGCACCCTGTCCGAGCACAACGCCAATCTGCGGAAGTTCGGATGACGGCGGAGCGAAAAAAACCGGAGCTGCTGGCTCCGGCAGGGGACTGGGAAAAGCTGCAGATGGCCGTGCTGTACGGGGCGGACGCCGTGTACCTGGCGGGGACGTCCTTCGGCATGCGGTCCTTTGCGGGGAATTTCAGCGATGAGGAGCTGCCCCGGGCGGTGGACTTTGCCCACCGGCACGGGGTGAAGGTCCACGCCACCGTGAACACCATGCCCCGCAGCGGCGAGGTGGACCGACTGCCGGAGCACCTGGAAAAGCTCAACGACGCCGGGGTGGACGCCCTGATTCTGGCGGACCTGGGGGCCTTTACCCTGGCCGGGAAATATGCCCCCCGGTGCCAGCGGCACATCAGCACCCAGCAGTCCATTGCCAACTACGCCTGCGCCCAGGCGTGGTTTGACCTGGGGGCCCAGCGAGTGGTGCTGGCCCGGGAGCTGGGGATGGACGAGATACGGGAGATCCGCCGCCGGGTGGACCCGGCCCTGGAGCTGGAGACCTTCTGCCACGGGGCCATGTGCGTGTCCTATTCCGGGCGGTGCCTGCTGTCCAACTATATGACCGGGCGGGACTCCAACCGGGGAGCCTGCGCCCAGCCCTGCCGCTATCAGTACGCACTGATGGAGGAGAAACGGCCCGGGGAGTATTTCCCGGTGTTCGAGGACGAGAAGGGCACCTACATCATGAATTCCCGGGATATGTGCATGATCGACCACTTGGACGACCTGATGGACGCCGGGGTGGACTGCCTGAAGATTGAGGGCCGGGCCAAGTCCGCCTATTACGCCGCCATCGTAACCGGGGCCTATCGCCATGTGCTGGACGACGTGGCCGCCGGGCGGCCGGTGGACCCGGTGTGGCGGGACGAGGTGGAGCATGTCAGCCACCGGCACTATTCCACCGGATTTTTTTATGGCCAGCCGGGGCAGTTCTATGAGGACGCCCGGTACATCCGTGATTGGCAGATCTGCGCCGTGGTGACGGACTGTACGCCGGAGGGCCTGGCCACCCTGAGCCTGCGCAACAAGTTTGCCTGCGGGGATCAGGTGGAGGTGGTGGGGCCGGACACCAAGCCCTTTACCATGACGGCCCCCATGATGACCGACAGCCAGGGGCTGCCGCTGACGGAGCCGAAAACGCCGCAGATGGTGTTTACCATGCAGCTGCCCCATCCGGTGCCGCCTATGAGCTTTGTCCGCCACGCGGTGGACCTGGGCGGAAGATAAATGTGTTGAAGCGGGAATCCGACTTGCCGGATTCCCGCTTTTGATATAAATTCCCGAGCCTGGATTGCCGTGATGGTTCGGCCATAGCCCGATCACGCAAAAAGGATGGCCATCAAAGCTCGGAATGGAAACCTGGCCGACTTTTTCCCTTCTTGGTTCAGTTTATCACAACAGCATCCTGGTTGATATACACGGTGTAACCTTCAGAGAATTCGGGAATGTAGGCAAAAAAGCAATACATTCGAGCCACCCCATTTTCAATTTCGTAGGAGTAAAATGTTGAAAATGCGGAGTCTGACACGGATGGGAGCGGATCCTGATCTGTCGACATGTAAGTAATGAGAATGTAGTGCTCCCCATAGTCCGGGACGAAGCACTCTGTTATGTGGCACAAGTTGTCCTCTATTTGTGCCACTTTATCGGTGTAACGCAAAGAAATAGGGGCGACCTGTCCATTGTCGAGGATCTGAAAAACATTCCATTCGTAGTCGCCGTTTGATGCATCGTACCAATACAGTAGGGCAGTTTCCGTTCCATCTACCCGCAGGATGACATCCTTTTTTGATAAATCAACGAATGAAGGCCAAACGGTAACTGAAGACATGCAGGCCGTCAGCATACAAAGCAAGGAACACACGCAGAACGCGATGGCGAAGTGTCGGAACGGTTTCATATGTTTTCTCTCTTTCCTCTTATATGGCGGTGGGAAGCTCTTACCCCTACTATATACAACACCGTTGCAGCCGTTTTGCAACGGACTTTTTGTATTTTTGGAAAGATTGTGGTATATGCCAAAAAGCACACGTGTTTTTTGGCCGTTATGCCCGGGGAACGGAGCCTCTGTCGGGATAAATACCGCAAAAGAGAACGGCGCGACCGAAGCCGTGCCGCTCTCTGAAAACGAAAGGTTCTTATCGCTTTTTAATTATCCGGCGTTGTGATTATCTGGCTGCATTGTGCCCGGCCTTATTGATCCTCGGCCCGGCGCTTATAGGACTCGTATTTGGCCTTGGCGGCGTCCTCCGCCTCGGCGAACAGGACCTTGGCGTTCTCCGGGAAGCTCAGCTCCAGGGAGGAGTAGCGCACCTCGCCCTTCATGAAGTCGTACAGGGCCATGCTGGGCTCCTTGCTGTCCAGGGTGAACTTGTGGGTCTCGGGACTGTAGCGGTACAGGTTCCAGTAGCCGGAGGCCACGGCGTCCTTCATCTCCTGCTGGACGCAGCCCATGCCCTTCTTGATGCCGTGGTTGATGCAGGGCGCGTAGCAGATGACGATGGAGGGACCCTTGTGGGCCTCGGCCTCCCGGATGGCCTTGATGAGCTGGGCCGGGTCCGCGCCCATGGAGCACTGGGCCACATAGACGTTGTCGTAGGTCATCATCAGCATGCCCAGGTCCTTCTTCTTGGTCTTCTTGCCGCTGGCCTGGAACTGGGCCACGGCACCCACGGGAGTGGCCTTGGAGGACTGTCCGCCGGTGTTGGAGTACACCTCGGTGTCCACCAGCAGGACGTTGACGTCCTCGCCCATGGCGAACACATGGTCCAATCCGCCGTAGCCGATGTCGTAGGCCCAGCCGTCGCCGCCGTACATCCACATGGTCTTCTTGGACATATCCTTGCGGCGCTTGAGGATCTCATCCACCAGAGCCTGCTCCTGAGCGGAGAAGGTCTCGCTCTCCAGCAGGTGCAGCAGCTCCTGGGTGGCGGGGGTGGAGGCATCCAGATCGTCATAGGTCTCCAGCCACTTGGCGATGGCGGCCTTGACGGCGGCGTTTTCGGTCATGTCGTCCAGCTGATGGACGTAGTCCGTGACGGCGGCGCGCAGCTGCTTCACCGCCAGGCACATACCATAGGAGAACTCGGCGTTGTTTTCAAACAGGGAGTTGGACCAGGCGGGACCCTTGCCCTCCTTATTCTTGCAGTAGGGCACGCAGGGCATGGCCGCGCCCCAGGCCTGGGTGCAGCCGGTGGCGTTGGCCAGGAACATCTTGTCGCCGAACAGCTGGGTCAGCAGCTTCACATACGGGGTCTCGCCGCAGCCGGCGCAGGCGCCGTTGAACTCCACCAGGGGCTGGCGGAACTGGCTGCCCTTCAGGGTGAACTTGTCGAAGCGGTCGTTCTTCTCGGGGATGGTCTGCAGGTAGTTCCAGTTGGTCTGGTCCAGGGATACCTCGTGGGCCGGGACCATGCGCAGGGCCTTGCCGCTCTTGGGGCAGGAGGCCACGCAGCTGCCGCAGCTGGTGCAGTCCAGGGTGGACACGCCCATGGTGTACCGCAGGCCGGCCAGTTGGGGACCCTTGGCGTCGGTGAGCTCCAGACCGGCGGGGGCGTTCTTCACCTCGTCCTCGTTCAGCAGATACGGACGGATCACCGCGTGGGGACACACGAAGGAGCAGCGGTTGCACTGGATGCACTCGTCCTTGTCCCACACCGGCAGATGGGTGGCGATGCCGCGCTTTTCATACTGGGAGGTGCCCAGAGGCATGGTGCCGTCCTCCATGCCCCGGAAGGCGGAAACCGGCAGATCATCGCCCTTCTGGGCGTTGATGGGCACCAGGATATTTTTGATGACGTCGGGCACATCGGCGCGGGGCGGCTGGATGGCGGCGCCGGACAGGTTCTTCCACTCGGGCTTCACCTGCACCTGCACCAGGGCGTTGATGCCGGCGTCCACGGCGGCGATGTTCATGTTGACCACCTTTTCACCCTTGAGGCCGTAGGTCTTTTTCACGGCGGCCTTCATGTGCTCCACGGCGTCCTCCACGGGGATGACATTAGCCAGCTTGAAGAACGCCGCCTGCAGCACCATGTTGGACCGGTTGCCCAGACCCAGGGCCTGGGATTCCTTATTGGCGTCGATGATGTAGAAGTGGATATCGTTTTCGGCGATATAGCGGAGGATGTCCCCGGGGATGTGCTGCTCCAGCTCATCTTCCTTCCACTCGCAGTTCAGCAGGAAGCTGCCGTGGGGCTTCAGCTCGGAGATGATGTCATACTTGGTCAGGTACGTCTGGTTGTGGCAGGCCACAAAGTCGGCCCGGCTGACATAGTAGGTGGAGCTGATGGGGTGCTTGCCGAAGCGCAGGTGGCTCTTGGTGATGCCGAAGGACTTCTTGGTGTCGTATTCAAAGTACGCCTGACAGTACATATCCGTGGTTTCGCCGATGATCTTGATGGAGTTCTTGTTGGCGCCCACGGTGCCGTCGGAGCCCAGGCCCCAGAACTTGCAGCTGATGGTGCCCTCGGGCTCGGTGAGCAGGGGGGCGCCTACCGGCAGGGACAGGTGGGTCACGTCGTCCTGGATGCCGATAGTGAAGTGGTTCTTGGGCTCCTCCAGCAGCAGATTGTCGAACACGGCCTTCAGCTGGGCAGGGGTGGTGTCCTTGCTGGACAGGCCATACCGCCCAGCGAAGATCAGGGGGCGGTCCGCCTCGTTGATATAGGCGGCGCAGATGTCCTCATACAGGGGCTCGCCGATGGAGCCGGCTTCCTTCACACGGTCCAGCACGGCGATGCGCTTCACGGTCTTGGGCATGGCGGCCATCAGGTGCTTGCGGGAGAAGGGGCGGAACAGGTGCACCTGCAGGAAGCCCACCTTCTCGCCCTTGGCGTTCAGATAGTTGACGACCTCCTGGGCGCAGCCGGACACGCTGCCCATGGCCACGATGACGCGCTCTGCGTCAGGCGCGCCGTAATAGTTGAACAGGTGATATTCCCGGCCCGTCAGGCGGCTGATCTGGGCCATGTAGTCCTCCACCACGTCGGGGAGGTTGGCATAGTCGGTGTTGTTGGACTCCCGCAGCTGGAAGTAGATATCGGGGTTATCCACCAGGGAGCGCATCCGGGGATCCTCGGGGTTCAGGGCGTTGGCGCGGAATCTGGCCAGGGCCTCGTAATCCACCAGCTTGGCGTATTCGTCATAGCTCAGCACGTCGATCTTCTGAATCTCGTGGCTGGTGCGGAAGCCGTCGAAGAAGTGCAGGAAGGGGATCCGGGCCCGGATGGCGGACAGATGGGCCACGGCGGCCAGGTCTGCGGCCTGCTGGACGCTGCCGCTGGAGAGCATGGCAAAGCCCGTCTGGCGGCAGTTCATCACGTCGCTGTGGTCGCCGAAGATGGAGAAGGCGTGGGTGCCCACGGTGCGGGACGCCACATGCAGCACGCCGGGCAGACGCTCGCCGGAGATGCGGTGCATGGTGGGGATCATCAGCATCAGGCCCTGGGAGGCGGTGAAGCTGGTGGCCAGAGCACCGGCCTCCAGTGCGCCGTGACATGCGCCGCAGGCGCCGGCCTCGGACTGCATCTCCACCAGGCGGACGGTCTGGCCGAAGATGTTCTTTCTTCCGTTGGCGGCCCATTCGTCGGTTTTCTCCGCCATGGGGGACGACGGGGTGATGGGATAGATGCCCGCTACCTCGGAAAAGGCATAGGCAACATAGGCGGCGGCTTCGTTGCCGTCACAGATTTTCAGGAGCTTGCTCATATAGGTTCCTCCTCACACATTTTTGCGGCGGCCCCACACAGACCGCCGTCCGACCTATACATACATTTTTCATTTTAGCACTTTGAATCGGGATGTCAATGATTTAACAAATGATTTCATTGAATTTTTCCGTAAAATCCAATCGGGAGTCGTGGAAAGAAACAAAAAGCCATGGAGCCGGTAACTGGCTCCATGACTTTTACATAAAAATTATTATATTGGTGAGAATTATTTATTTCAGCAGCTCCAGGAACTCGTCCTCCGTCAGGACGGGGATGTTCAGCTCCTGGGCGCGGCGCAGCTTGGACCCCGCGCCGGGCCCGGCCACCACATAGCTGGTCTTTTTGGACACCGAGGAGGCGGACTTGCCGCCCCGCTGCTCGATCATCTGACCGGCCTCCTCCCGGGTGAAGCGCTCCAGGCTTCCGGTGAGGACGAAAGTCATTCCGGCGAAACGATTGTCAACCAATTCCTCTTTACAGCTCATATTGACCCCGGCGTCCTCCAGACGCCGCAGCAGGTCCCGGGATTGGGGGCTATCCATCCACTGGCGGATGTAGGCGGCGGTGATGGGGCCCACGTCGTCGATGGAGGTCAGCTCCTCCTCCGTGGCCTGGGACAGGGCCTGCATGGTGCCGAAACGGCGGGCCAGGACCTTGGCGGCCTTTTCGCCCACCTGCCGGATGCCCAGGGCGAAGATCAGACGCCACAGGTCGTTGTCCCGGCTTTTATAGATGGCGGCCACGGCGTTGGCGGCGGACTTCTCGCCCATGCGCTCCAGGGGGGCGATGTCGGCGGCGGTCAGGTCGTACAGGTCGGCGGCGGTTTTCACCAGGCCGCTTTCGATGAGCTGGTTCAGCACCGCCGGGCCCAGACCGTCAATATCCATGGCGTTCCGGCTGGCGAAATGGGTCAGATTCCGCAGGCGCTGGGCCGCATTCTATCTCCTCAATCGGTGTAGGATG
>ERZ772821.1992-NODE-1992-length-11231-cov-3.041518_pt1 | contig 11231 bp, 10 predicted proteins | sample MGYA00580859_ERZ772821 | MGnify/ENA primary metagenome ERZ772821 (study PRJEB29015, sample SAMEA2737674) | human gut metagenome | biome: human gut; feature: human-associated habitat; material: faeces | place: China | collected 2012 ...
TACAAAGTTACACCCGATGGATCAACAAGGGAAAAACTGATTGAATTTACGTCCGAAGCCGAATTTGCGTTATTTCGTCAAACGTCAACTCACGGGCAAGCACCACACGCTTTGCGCCGAGCCTGTGCCAAGCAAGACAGTCTGCATAATTGCTTATATTCGCCTGCGTCGAGACGTGAAGTTCCATTTCGGGGCATTCGTCGCGGATCATCATAAAAAGTCCAAGATCAGAAACTATCAGCGCATCGACCTCGATTTTTTTCAAAAATTGAAGATAATCCGAAAAGCGTTCTATCGTCGTTGCGCGGAACGGTATTGCAGGCAACGTAAACACGAACGTTGCGCCTGTGCGCGTAATCGACGGCGCGAGCAAGATCCGCGCGCGGAAAATTTGCGACGGCGGTACGCAAAGAAAACTCTTCGCCGCCGACATAGACCGCATCTGCGCCGTATTCAACGGCGTAACGCAATCTTGTATAATCCCCTGCGGGCGCAAGCAATTCAGGCTTTGCAAAGTTCATATCATACCTCAAAAAAACGGTTATTTACCAAAAATATCTTTCATCAAAGAAAAAGAAGAACCCGACAAGAGCATCGCCAACAATGCGGAGGCGCCTATCAGAACAAGTTGAACTGTAACAGTTGTCAACAAAAACGTTTTGGCTGTTTCGGGTTGAAGATTTCCGTTTTCTCTGCGCACAATGGCATATACTGCGGCTATCAGAAGTCCGACCACGGGCAGCAGAATGCAGACAATGCGAAGCGCGGCGGGAATCTCCCTTTTCTCTTTCTCGTCAAACACCTGTGCGGCGGGGCTGCCGCGGACAATAAGTTCAAACCCGCATTCATCGCATTTTTTACGGTTCAACTCATCAAATTTTTTGCCGCAGTTCGGGCACATCTTGAACTTTACGGAAACATCGAGTTCACAACCGCAGGAAGCGCATGTTTTTGCTTCGTAATCATTGATTTTTCCGCATTCGGGACATATCTTTTTCATCGTTCTTTCGTCCCCGTTCTGACACTTACGGTCACCCCGTCGCTTATCGGAAGTATAACCGTTTTCAGCGAAATATCCGCTTCCAATTCACGCAAAAACTCCGCAAGACGCTTAACAATGGTCTTGTTGCGTCTGATGTCGGGTATGCCCGTCGCGACCATTCCGTTAAAAAGTACATTGTCGGCAACTATAACGCCCTCATCGACAAGCAATCGCTCCGCTTCACGCAAAAACACTGGATACTGTCCTTTTGCGGCGTCTATAAAAATCAAATCAAACGTTCCGTCGAGCGTCGGAAGCAGTTCCACGGCGTCTCCGATAAGCATTTTTATCTTGTCCTCCGCGCCGAACTCCCGAAGATTTTTCTTTGCGGGTTCTATCATAACGGGGTTGCGTTCGATTGTTACGATGTCCGCATCCGGGCAGGCGTCGTGCATAAGAAGTGCCGAAAAACCTATGCAAGTGCCTATTTCAAGAATCCGCTTCGGTTTTCTGACGCGGCACATAATTTCAAGCATATCCGCCGTTTCGGGTTCCGCTATCGGATATTTTTCTTCCCTTGCGCGGCGTTCAAGGTCTCCGAGAGCGTCCGTCCGCTCTCTTCGAAGCAGCCGCATATATTCGGTTATATGTCCGAAAACAAGTCCGTCTTTATCCATTTGAATGATTTCTGCGCCATTCGTTAAATTCCGCCGCGTTCCGCTCGTGTTCTTCAAGCGTTCTCGCAAACTTTGTCACGCCGTCTCCGACATAGCAGAAGTAATAATAATCCGTCTCCGCCGGTTTCAGCGCCGCCATAAAGCAAGCGGCGGTCGGGTTGCATATCGGGGTCGGTGTCAAGCCCGAATAATAATAGGTGTTATACGGATCATCCGTGTTTATCTGTTCATACGTCAGCGAATAAGTGCGCTCCGCTTTCGGGATTTTGTAACTGTAACAAGCGTCGCTTTGAAGTTTTATTCCCGCGTCAAGCCTGTTATGGAAGACAGAGGAAATCTTGTCTATATAATCATACCCGCCGCCCTCTTTTTCGATTATAGAAGCAAGGGTCAGTATCTCATAGAAGCTGTATTTGCTCTGCGACAGAAGCGTTTTGACCTCATCGGTCATAACCTTTGAGTCAAAGTGGTCTATAAGTTTTTGAAGTGCTTCTTTCTCTGTCGTATCGGTATAAAACTCATAAGTATCAGGATACAGGAAGCCTTCAAGTCGGTTTTCCTTGTTCTTTTCGGGAATATAATCATACCCGAAGTCGCTTTCCGATATCGCCTTGGCAAAGCCCTCTTCCGTGCCTATGCCGTTTTCGATGAATTTTGCGACAATATCGCTGACTTCGCTGCCCTCCGAGAAGCGAATGGTAACCGTTTCACGGGTCTTTACTTCGTGATTGATTATCGCTTCATATATTTCGGCGTAACTCATCGAAGTTCGCAGCTCAATATCTCCGCTTCTGAAACCCTTTGAAAAATCGTACCGAGCGCAGACCAGATCATAAAAGAATTTATACCGAACCACACCCGCGTCGACAAGTTTATCCGCTATTGTATCAAAAGTCTCCGAGTCGGAAAGAGTTATCGTTACGGTTTTGTCCTCTTTTTCGTTTCCCGTTCTGTCGCGGTTCATGTCAACGATGAAAAGCACACCTGCAACAACAAGCGCAACCGCAAGCAGAACAGCAACCAAAGCAATTACTTTGCCCTTGCTCTTTTTCTTTTTTCTGCGGCGGGAGTTTCTTCTTTCCCGTTCGTTTCTGTAATCGTCTCTTGCCATGAAGAACCTCCATCGACGGACTTTCTGCCCGCCCTTTTAAGATTTTTGCGGCTTTTTCTTATCGTCACGCTTAAAATGAAATATACGGCGATAAGGAAAACAAGTCCCGCGAAATAAATCATCAGACCCGTCAATTCAATTTCCGAAAGAATGTCTGAATAATACGAAAGCGCATAACTGAGAATGTTGTTGATAAAATGCAACGCTATGGCGGCATATACGCTTCCCGTCAGTTTGACAACCAGACCGAAGACAAGCCCCGCAAAAAACGTTGTCAGGAAATAAGGGTCGAGTCCGTGCATGAACGTAAAAAGAAACGCGCCCCATACAACGTGAAAAATCTCACTTTTTTCAGTCATAAACGACTGCAAAGCACCGCGGAAGAACAACTCCTCGTAAACGGCGGGAAGCAAAACGGCGGTTATCATCAGAACCGCATAATTGCCGTTTGTCAAAGCGACCGTGTTTTTTGTTATGTTTATCCCGACAAATCCGTAAAACGCATCGGCAAGAGAGTTGAGCATAAACGCGCCGAAAGCGAGTACAAAAAGGCAGCCCAATATTGCGCCGACATCGCGGAAACGCACCATTTTCATTCCGAAAAACTTTTTGTAAGAAGAGTCGGGAGAAAGTTTTTTCAGCAGATACGACGCGCCAGCAAACAGAGCAACGCCGACTACGCTGATTACGATTTCTTTATAAGGAAAATCAAACAGACCGAGAACGGTCAGAACGGCGCACATGATAAGCGAAAGTACGCCCGTAAATACAGTTTGTCTCATAAAAATCCCTTTTACCTGAGCCGGAACAAGCCCTCGTCCGTTATAAGAATATCTACACGGACATCAAATCTTCCGCGCGGAAGTTTCTTTTCGATATTGTCGGCATAGCATATTCCTATGCGGGTACCTCTGAACGACGTCAGAAATCGGTCATAAAACCCGCCGCCGTAGCCCATGCGATAACCCTCGACATCGTAAGCAAGCGCGGGAACTATGCAAATATCCGAATTGCCCGATTTATATTCGGGGGCGGTGGATATGGGTTCAAGGATATTGAACGCGGACGGACGAAGCTGTGAAAGGTCGTCGATGTAGTGATACGTCATACGTCCTTTATCCAGACACCTCGGATAAAGAATCTTTTTTCCGCTGTTCAATGCGTTTTGAAAAATCCCGACGGTCTCTATCTCGATAGGCGTCGCGGAATAGAGAAGCACCTGTTCGGCGCGTTCAAATGCGTTGGTCGAAAGGAGATTGCGGCAGACTTTTTCGTCTTTCAAGACTTTTTCTTCTTCGGACATTTCGGCGCGAGCCGTCTTGTACTTTTTTCTGAAAAAGCTTTTCAGATCCCTTATGTTCGACATAATTACCTCATCTGATGGACTCGCAGAGTTCGTCCGCGGTCTGTTTGTCTTTCATTATCTCAACAAGCTTCAATCCGAATTCAACGGCGGCGCCCGCACCGACGGCAGTCACTATGTTGCCGTCACGGACAACTCTTTCGCCCGTCATTATCTGCGCACCTGTAAGATATTTTTCAAAACCGGGGAAGCAGATTGCTTTTTTGCCGACAAGAACGTTTCTTTTTCCGAGAACCATGGGAGCGGCGCATATCGCGGCAAGATAACGGTTCTTTTCCACGCAATGGCTGACAAGCATATCCGTTCTCGGATGCTCGTCCAGATTCTTTGCGCCCGGCATACCTCCCGGAAAAACAAGCATTTCCATATCTCTTATGTTTATTTCGGAGAGCATCAGATCCGCCATAACGTTTATGCCGTGAGCGCCCTTGACATATAATTTCTCGGTAACGGAAACAAGTCTTGTTTCAACTCCCGCTCTGCGGAGCATATCGCACGGGGCAAGAGCTTCAAGTTCTTCAAAACCGTCCGCAAGCAAAATATAAACCATATTTCTTCCTCCGAATATCAGAATTCTTTCTTCACTATCTCATATATTGTGTCCGCTATCTCGTCAACGCTTTTGACGTTTCCGTCGGCGTCGAGACACTCTATGCGGCGCATATATCCGTGGTCGCACGCAAAAATCGCGGTCTTATAACATTTTTCAAGATACGACAGGTCTTTTTCGTGAATGTCCTTTTTCGTTTCATCTCCGTCGTAACGTTTTTCCACCTGTTTGACGGCGGCGGAGGGAGGAACGTCGAGAAACAGCACGGCATCGGGTCTCGGAAGTCCGAGTTTGTCAAACTCAAAATCATAAAGCCAATCAAAAAATTCGAGAGCCTCTTCCCCCTCCAATTTCGAGCCCTGATGTATCAGATTGGACGAAACATAGCGGTCGCTCAATATGGTTGCACCGTTTTCGTAATCTTTACCCCAGTCTTTTTTGTATGCGGCATATCTGTCAACGGCAAAAAAGGTCGATGCGGCAAAGGCGTTAACATCGGACGGGTGCGAACCGAACTCTCCCGCAAGATACATCCGAAGCAAAGCGGAAGACGGTTGGTCATACTGCGGAAAACGTATATGCATGGACGTTCTGCCGTCGCGTTTCAGCCTTTCGACAAGAGCATTGACCTGCGTTGATTTTCCGCTGCCGTCAATCCCCTCTATAACAAATAGTTTTCCCATTTTTCATTCTCCGAGTTTATCGAATTTTTCTCTTACCTGCGCGGTCTTTCCGCAGCACATCTTCTTTTCTGGGCAAGGACCTTTCAGGCATCTCGGACCCGCATTTTTGAAAAGGGTCGGACACGCTTTGCGGACAAGCGCAAGCATTTGCGTGGCAACGTCGCGTATTTCCCATTGGGCGCGCTCACAGCAGCGAAGTTCAAAGAAGTTCATCAGACTGCGGGCATTCATCGTCATTATCATTTTTGTGTCGCAGGCATTTGGCAGAACAAAACGCGCGTCTTCAAGAACTGCTCGTCCCGCCGTTTTTTCCGCCGCAGCGGCGTCCATACCGCCTGCAACAAGTTCCGCCGCTTCCGCTTTTGCAAGGGCTTGGGCTATTCGGTCATAAGATTCCTGCGCGCTCTTCATAGCCTTCTCAAATTCGGCTTTTGCTTCGGGACATTTTTCAACGCGGGGAGGAACGACAAAATCAAACGCATTTTCGCGGACATATCTTTGGCTCTGAACGCTGAACGATGCGATACGGTGACGGGTTATCTGCGCAAGAAGCGCACGGCTCACACCCTCTATCGCAAAAGTGAAATAAGCGTGTTCAATGGGGCTTTCATGTCCCATGTCCACAAGTTTTGTAAGAAACTTTTCCGTTTCCTCGGGCGTTTGTTTTTCCATTATCGCATCTATATCCGCCGCCGAATAGCAAAGTTTTGCGGCACTTGCGACAATAACCTGCGCTTCGGGCGTATAAGCAAGAAGTTCGACTCTCATTTTTATTCCTCCACCGAAAAAACGGCATTTTATATATTATAATCTATTCTATATTATATCACATAACCCGCGATATGGCAATAGCGGAGCGAAAATTTATCCGAAAAAATATTTATCCGAACCGAAAATTTGCTTTCGGCTCGGATAAAAAGTCATTAAAAGTTTGGATTTAATGTGTTCTATTTCATTTCTTTCAGAACTTCGAGCAGGAACTCCCACGTTCTGTTAAGAGACGAAACGCTCAGTTTTTCTCTCGGAGTATGTATATCAAAAATGTCGGGGCCGAACGAAACGCAGTCAAGTCCGGGCATCTTTTCGGAGAAAAGACCGCATTCAAGTCCGCCGTGAATGGCGGTTATAACAGGCTTTTTGCCGAATTTCTTTTCATATACATCGGCGCAGAGTTTCAATATCGGGGAATCCGACTTGAACTCCCATGCGGGATACTCACCGAAATAACTTACGGTGCCGCCGAGAAGAGCCGTCATGCGGGTCAGTCTCTTTTTAAGCATTTCTTTTTGAGAAGAAACGCTGCTTCGAACGCAGAAAGACGCCGAAACTTCGTTTTCGGAAGTAGTCAATATACCGAGATTCAGCGATGTCTGCGGCAAGCCCGCAACGTCCATGCTGAGTTCTATAAGACCGTTCGGCATACAGGTCAGAAGCGTAACGACTTTTTCGCTGTCCGCATTTGTCATAGGCAGCACAGTCGGGGCGGCGGATTCAACACAAAGGGTCACGTCGGGATCGGGCGTTCTGTACTCATTTTTCAGGTCATCACCGAATTTTTCAAGTGCTTCCCGCGCTTTTTTCTCATCGGAAACGACAACAACGGCAAAACTTTCAACGGGAATGGCATTGTCTTTCAAACCGCCGTCAACCGAGACAACGCGCATATCGCAAACGCCGTCAAGGACGTCAAGCGCTCTGCCTATGAGCATGGAAGAATTTGCCCTGCCTCTGTTTATCATCTCACCCGAATGACCTCCGCGAAGTCCGTTCACGGTCACTTTCAGCGCCGTGCCGTCAAACTTTTCACGGGCAACGGGAATAACACATTCCGTGCGGTTTCCTCCCGCACAGCCTGCGGTGAAAACGCCCTCGTCTTCGGAGTCGAGATTAAGCATACGACGTCCTTTTATCGGAGAACAGTCAAGTTTTTCGGCACCGAGCATTCCTATTTCTTCATCGGAGGTCAACAGAACTTCCACTGCGGGGTGAGAAATGTCAGAAGCGTCGAGAAGAGCCAAACCCATTGCAACGGCAACGCCGTCATCGCCGCCGAGCGTTGTGCCTTTTGCATAGAGCATATCACCGTCAAGACAAAGGTCAAGCCCCTCGGTCAACATATTTTTTTTGCAGTCCGCCGCCTGTTCGCAGACCATATCGGTGTGTCCCTGTATTATAACGGGCGCGGCATTTTCATAGCCCGCCGTCGCAGGTTTTTTGATTATAAGATTGTGCGCTTCGTCACGGATAACTTCAAGGTGTCTGTCACGCGCGAATTTCTCGCAAAAATCCGTTATCGCGTCAAGATTCCCCGACCCGTGCGGGATAGCGCATATCTGTTCAAAAATTTCGAGAACCTTTGCGGGAGCAAGCCCTGCGGTCAAATATTTCATATCATCACAACTTTCGATTTGTTTTTTTACAGTATAGCACGAATTAAGGTTTCAGTCAAGACGCACCCAAATGTTTATTGACGACAAAATACACTCTGTCAAAGTCGTTGCGGTATTAAAGCGGGAGCCTCTTCTGAAAAGGTCTCCCGCTTTAATTTCAATTTTTGAGATTTCTATTCGCAGGTATCTGCGTATTTTTGTGCCACGGATCTGATTGACAAAGTCCTTGCAGAGGAAGCGCCGTTGACAATGATATAGAACTCGTCGCCGAGAGTATATCCGCTGACCGTAAGCGTCGGGTCATAGCCTGCGGCTTTGAGAACGGCTTCTTTGTTCGCTTTGAACGTTGCCCAAAACTCATCGATATCGCCGATTATGTGAAGTTCTATATATCCGTCGTTTTTAAGACACCGCGCCGCTTTTTCAAGTTCAAAGCCATTGGATATCTTATCTTCGACGTGCCAATAATTTGCTTTGGTCGAAGTGCATGTCGGTATAGTCCACGGCATGGTTTCCAAAGTTCTCGATTTAAGCAGCTCTTCCGTCGTTATATTCATATACTCATGGAATATAGCGTTTATGCTGTCCTGATCCGCCCAAGTCGGGTCGCAGAAATAATACTCGCCGTCTATTCTGACAAGAAGCCACGCATGATATATGACATTGCCCGAATCGTCTTTTGTTTCGCCCGTTGTATAAGTGGAAACTATTCCCGCTTTATACAGCAAATATTGCAAGCCGCGCGCATATCCCGCGCATATCGCCTCACCGTTGCCGAGAGAGCCGTAAGCAGTCTGGTCATAATCATTGAAAACGTATGTAACGGCATTGACAAACCTGTCGTGAATAATCACTTCTCGCTCATATTCGCTCATCGACGCGGTTATGCCTTCAAGCAGTTTTGCGGCGGAAGCATCGACTTTCTGTTTCTGTTTTTCGAGTTCTTCGCCCGTAAAGAAATAGTTCGGGTTGACATTGCCGATATAAACTGTACCGTCCTGAACGGAATTGGAATAACTGTACGACCTCTTAAACCACCAAAATTCCGGGCAATCGTTGATAACGCCCGTAAAAACAACATTGAAAAATTCGTCGGAAGTCAAACGGTACGAAGAGAAATCAACGGTTTCTTCGCAGTTTGCAAGCGCTTCATAGAATCTGTCATATGCCGCTTTGTACTTATCGGAGATATGGTTGTAAATATAGTATTGATCTTTTGTTATCGGGGTCAACGCGCTGTTTTCGATATAAATAAGTCTTTCTTCGCCGCTTACCTCGGTTCCGTCAAGTGTCACATAGTACGCCGTCACCCTGAAAGGAATTTTTCCTATCGAAAACGGAACATTCGTCACCGTGTAAGACGTGAAAAACGCCGCATCGGAACATATATCGGTCGGTTTATAGACTATCGTTCCGTTTTTTGCCGTCATTTCACGGTACGCATTGTGAACGGGTTGAGTTACGGTTTTTCCGTTAAAAGTAATTTTGAAGCCCGCTTCCGAATAAGCCACGGAATCAAGAGTTGAAATAAAACGAAGATTTCGGGGATCGGTAGGCTCATTTTTCGCCGTCACCTGTGCCTTTACGGTAAAAATATCTTCGTCCACGAATTTTGCATAAGCTGTACCCGTCGTTTCTTTGTATGGCACGGTCTTTGCACTGTCGGCAAACCAGCCAGCGAAAACAACGCCGGGACGCTCAGGAAAAGTCCCCGCCTTTTTATAAGAGGAAACATCGTATTTGTCTGTAACAAATACAATATTCATTATCGCCTTTTCAAGCGTTTTATACCTTTCGACCTGTTCATCGTAACGGCTGTCGTTAAACGTGTTGTAAGCATAATTGTAGTGCGCGTTTACAAGAAAATCGTTCAGCGCATTGAGCGCCGCCGCATAAGAGGAAACAGTCAGCAAGTTTTGGTCTTTTGTCGAAACGTAAGTGTAGTTTGCGGACGTATACGTCACGGCAAGAGAAGCGGGCATATACCTGTTCCACAAATCGTAGGCACGCTTTTTGCCGCCGTCAAGAATATACATCTGTTCGCCGAATTCATTGAGAAAATACGATATGAATTTCTTGTTTACCGCAGGTATGACCAAATCGTCAAGTGCCGCGCCGTGGTTCGCCATCATAAACTCAAAGACGACCGAATAAGGCGTTCCGCTTGCTTTTTGCGCGGCATGAGCCGTATCGTCGGCAGAGGTCGGGATAGAACAAAGCGCCGCAAAATATTTATCCCATGAAAGCCCCGACGCGCCTATCGAAGCGTCAAACGTAAACGTCGAACGCTCATAATCGGGATTCGGGTCGGGCTCGGGATCGGGTTCGGTAGGAGTCGTCGGTTCGGGAGTTGTGGGGTCGGGCACCGTTGGATCTGTCGGGTCGGGAGCCGTCGGTTCAATCACATCAAGCGCCGCGACAAGGACGTTATATCTTGCAAGTTGTTCGTCGTATCTGTTTTCGTTGTATGTATTAAAAGCATAATTATAATGTGCGTGAACAAGAAAATCGTTCAGCGCGTCAAGCGCCGCCTGATAATCGGCAACATTGTAACGGGACTGGTCGGCCGCCGCCATATAATAATAGTAATCGGAAGTGTACGTTATTTTAAGTTCCGCCGCCACGGTCGAATTCCAAAGCGTGTATGCCCTCTTTTTGCCTCCGTCGAGGATATACATCTGTTCGCCGAACTCGTCAAGCAGATATTGAAGCAGACTTTTACCCGTAGACGTTGTAAGGCTGTCATATCGGGTCGTCGAACCTATTCCCGTATAATCGGAGTCCATCGTACCCGTCGCGGCCAAGTCATTTTTCATCGTTTGATCGACGATATAGTACGGAGTTCCCTCCGCGCGCATGGACGAATGAGCGGTATCGTCGGAAGGAATGGACTCTATTGCGCGATAATACCCCTCCCAGTTATGATTTGCGGCAACTGCGGACGAATCAAAAATAAAAACGGATTGTGTCGCCGCAGACGAATGAAAAACGGTAAAAACACTCAACAGCAGAATAACCGCCAACGAAACGGATATAAATTTATTTTTCACGACCGAACCCTCTTTTCTTATATGTTATTTCATTATAGCAAAATATACCAAAAAAGTCAATACAACATTGAACAAAAACAAACACTTTGCATACAATGCGGAAACCGACGATTATTCGCTTTTCTGATTTTACGATATGGTAAAAACAGCAGGCAAAGTCCTGTTTAACGGACACGCTTAATGATATAATATGCTCAAAGAAAAGTGAACCAAAACTTTTTCACCTATCGTAAAGCATATCGCAATTTGTAAAATAAATGTAAATAATATCACATATTGCAAAATCGCACTTGACTTTCATTGCAAAGTGTGATACAATCATATCACACAAGGTGAAGTTCGCGAAAAATATCACAAAAGAAATTCACTTTCAAGAGAGGAACAAAAAAATGTCAGCTCGTAAACGAATCAGTTCTTCATATTCA
>ERZ772821.1998-NODE-1998-length-11200-cov-7.023598_pt1 | contig 11200 bp, 10 predicted proteins | sample MGYA00580859_ERZ772821 | MGnify/ENA primary metagenome ERZ772821 (study PRJEB29015, sample SAMEA2737674) | human gut metagenome | biome: human gut; feature: human-associated habitat; material: faeces | place: China | collected 2012 ...
CGCAAGCACCAGCGCACCGGCGTAGACGACCCCCGCCAGCGGCGCGCCGGCGAGGGCGCACACCAGCGCGTACACCGCCGGACATGCTACGGCCAGCACGATATGGGCCAGACGGTCGCGCGCGTAGCGAAGAAGAAGGGAGGCCCAGCGAAGCGTTTTCATTCGATCAGATACCCCATGCCCTTTCTGGTCTTGATCAGGTCCTCCGCGCCCACGGCGGCCAGCTTGCGGCGCAGGCGCGTGATGTTGACGCTCAGGGTGTTTTCATCCACAAACGAGTCGGTTTCCCACAGGCGGGCCATGAGCGCATCACGGCTGACGATTTTGCCCTTGTTCTCCATGAGCACGGTCAGGATGCGGTTTTCGTTGCGTGTCAGCTCCGCGCGTTGGCCCCGGCACGTAACCGCCCCGTCGGAGGTGTTGAGCATCAGGTCGCCGCAGGTCAGCAGGGCGCTTTGCCCCGCGAAATCATAGGCACGGCGCAAAAGTGCCTGCACCTTGGCCATGAGAACGCTCAGGTCAAAGGGCTTGGAAACGAAGTCGTCCGCGCCGGCGTCCAGCGCGCGCAGGATGTTCAGGTTATCGCCTGCCGAAGAGATGAAAAGAATCGGCGCGGTGCTGATTTTGCGGATCTCGGCGCACCAGTGATACCCGTCAAAAAAAGGAAGGGAGATGTCCATCAGCACAAGCTGGGGATCAAAGGCGGCAAATTCGCGCAGCACGTTTTGAAAATCCTCCACCCCGCGCGCCTCCATGCCCCAGCGGCCCATGTAGGCGCACAGGGTTTCGGTGATGACGGGGTCGTCCTCGACGATCAAAATGCGGTACATGGCGGTCCCTCCCGCCAGTATGATACCACGGGAGGGGCGGGGCGTAAAGTCTGCGAAAAACCGCGAACCATGGCTTGACAAACCACCTGCCTCTGTGTATCATAAATGATTGGATATACGCACCTGATGAAAACGGAAAGGGGGCGGTGATCGTGCACTTTCGGCTGGACGGCGCGGCGGTGTATCATGGAGGAAAGCTGATGCGGGCGGATGTATCCGTAGACGGAGGCCGCATTGCCAGTGTTTCCAATTTGCATGAGGCGGACGCGTTGCCGTTGGGGGGCAAGTTGTTGATACCGGGTCTTGTTGATGTTCATGTGCATCTTCGGGAGCCGGGCTTTTTTTATAAGGAGGGCGTGAAAAGCGGCACGCTGGCCGCGGCGCGCGGCGGATATACCGACGTGTGCGCCATGCCCAACCTCAATCCTCCGCCTGATACGCCGGAGCACCTGGAGGAGGAGCTGTCCGCGATCCGCAGGGATGCGGCAGTACGGGTGCATCCCTACGGGTGTATCACGATGGGTCAGCGCGGGCGCGGAGAACTGTGCGACTTCGAGGCACTCCGGCCTCAGACCGTGGCCTTTTCGGATGACGGACGCGGCATTCAGGAGGAAGGCAGCATGCGCGAGGCCATGCGCCGCGTGAAGGCCGCAGGCGGCCTGATTGCCGCACATTGCGAAGATGAAAGCCTGCTTCATGGCGGCTGCGTCCATGAGGGCGAATATGCGCGGCAGCATGGCCTCAAGGGCATTTCCAGCGAGAGCGAATGGCGGCAGGTGGAGCGCGACCTGCGCCTGGCGGAGGAAACCAGCTGCCCCTATCACGTGTGCCATGTGTCTACAAAGGAAAGCGTGGCGCTCATCCGGCAGGCCAAGGCGCGGGGCGTGGACGTAACGTGCGAGACGGCGCCGCACTACCTGCTGCTGTGCGATACGGAGCTGGAGGACGACGGGCGCTTCAAGATGAACCCGCCCATCCGCTCGGCGGCCGACCGCGATGCGCTGTTGGAGGGACTGCTGGATGGCACCATCGACATCCTCGCCACTGACCACGCGCCTCACAGCGCCGAGGAAAAGGCGCGCGGGCTGGAAAAAAGCCTGATGGGCGTGGTGGGGCTGGAGTGCGCGTTCCCGGTGCTCTACACAGGCCTGGCGCTGACGGGGCGTGCGCCGCTGGCAACGATGCTGCGCGCCATGACGGACACACCGCGTGCGCGCTTCGGCCTGCCCCCGGCAGGCATTGAACCCGGCGCGGGCGACTTTGCCATCTTTGATCTGGACAAAACCTTCACGATCGACCCGGACACCTTCCTTTCCAAAGGACATGCCACGCCCTTTGCGGGCTGGCGGGTACGGGGCGAGTGCATCGAAACCTATGTGGGAGGGAATTGCGTATGGCGCAGGAAATAAAGCGGCGCATGCTGGTGATGGAAAACGGCAGCGTGCATGAGGGCACGGGCTTCGGCTCCATGAACGACGCGGTATGCGAGCTGGTGTTCAACACTTCCATGGTCGGCTATCAGGAAATCGTGACCGATCCCAGCTACACCGCGCAGACGGTGGTGATGACCTATCCGCTCATCGGCAACTACGGCATCACCGACGAGGACAATGAGACGCGTGTGCCCACCATGGGCGGGCTGGTGGTGCGCGAATACTGCGACATGCCCAGCAACTTCCGCTATACCAAAACGCTGGGCGAGATTTTGGAAGAAAACGGCATTCCCGGCCTGCAGGGTGTGGACACGCGGCGCATCGGCCGGATGATCCGCAACGAGGGCAGCCAGCGCGCGCTGATCTGCGACGCGGATACCCCTGTCGAGGAGGCGCTGGAACGTGTTCGTGCTTACCGCCTGCCCACCGACAGCGTCAGCCGCGTCAGCTGCAAGAAGAAGTGGTACGCCCGCACGCCCAATCCGCGTTACAGCGTGGTGGCGGTAGACTGCGGCATCAAGCTCAACATCGTGCGAAAGCTCAACCAGTTCGGCTGCAACGTGACCGTGGTGCCCTACGATACCCCTGCCGACACCATCCTCAGCTTCAAGCCCGATGGGCTGTTCCTCTCCAACGGCCCCGGAGATCCCGAGGATGTGCGCCCGGTGATCGATCTGGTGCGCGCGCTGCGCGGGCGGCTGCCCATCTTCGGCATCTGCCTGGGGCATCAGATGATTGCGCTGGCGTGCGGAGCGCGTACCTTTAAGATGAAATTCGGCCACCGCGGCGGCAACCATCCCGTGCGCGAGCTGGCCACCGGCAAGATCGAGATCACCAGCCAGAACCACTCCTTTGCGGTGGATGAAGGCTCCCTGCAGGGCACGGGCCTGATTCTCACACACCAGAATCTGCTTGATGGCACCGCCGAGGGCGTGGCCTGTCTGCCGGACAAGCTGTTTTCCGTGCAGTACCACCCGGAGAGCGCACCGGGCCCGCAGGACAGCACATATCTGTTCAAGCGCTTTATCGACTTGATGGAAGGGGAGAAGAAGCATGCCTAAGCGCACGGATATTCACCGCATTCTGGTGATCGGCTCCGGCCCCATCGTGATCGGGCAGGCGGCGGAGTTTGACTACGCGGGCACGCAGGCGTGCCTGGCGCTGCGCGAGGAAGGGTACGAGGTCATTCTGGTCAACTCCAACCCCGCTACCATCATGACCGACGTGGACATCGCCGACAAGGTTTACATGGAGCCGCTTACCCTGGAATACGTGGCCAAGATTTTGCGCTACGAGCGGCCGGACGCCATTCTGCCCGGCCTGGGCGGACAGACGGGTTTGAACCTGGCCATGCAGCTTAAGCGCAAGGGCGTCTTGGACGAGTGCCAGGTGGAAATTCTGGGCACCGGCTTTGAGTCCATCGAGATGGCGGAGGACCGCGAGAAGTTCAAGGAGCTGTGCGAGCGCCTGGGCGAGCCGGTGCTGCCGTCTTTGATCGCCACCAGCATGGAAGAGGGCTTCCGCGCGGCCGAGCAGATCGGCTACCCCGTGGTGCTGCGCCCCGCGTTTACGCTGGGCGGCACGGGCGGCGGCTTTGCCGACAACCCCGAGGAGATGGAGGAGCTGCTCAAAAACGCGCTCAAGCTCTCCCCGGCGCATCAGGTGCTGGTGGAAAAGAGCATCAAGGGCTACAAGGAGATCGAGTACGAGGTGATGCGCGACGCAAACGACACCGCCATCGCCATCTGCAACATGGAAAATATCGACCCCGTGGGCGTACATACGGGCGACTCCATCGTGCTGTGCCCCAGCCAGACACTGACCAACAAGGAATACCACATGCTGCGCGACAGCGCGCTCAAGATCATCCGGGCGCTGAAGATCGAGGGCGGGTGCAACGTGCAGTTTGCCCTGGACCCTTACAGCTTCCAGTATTACCTGATCGAGGTCAATCCCCGCGTGTCTCGCTCCTCGGCCCTTGCGTCCAAGGCCAGCGGCTACCCCATCGCGCGCGTGTCGGCCAAGGTGGCGGTGGGCATGCATCTGGAGGAGATTGCCCTGGCCAACACGCCGGCCTGCTTTGAACCGGCGCTGGACTACGTGGTCAGCAAAATGGCGCGCTTCCCCTTTGACAAGCTGGAGGGCGCCAGCAACCGCCTGAGCACCCAGATGAAGGCCACCGGCGAAGTGATGAGCGTGGGCCGCACCATCGAGGAAAGCCTGCTCAAAGCCGTGCGGTCGCTGGAGATCGGCGTGTGCCACATCTACATGCCCCGCTTTGACGACAAGCCCGTAGACGAGCTGCTGGACTACATTCAGGACGGCACGGACGACCGGCTGTTCGCCATTGCGCAGCTCATCCGCTGTGGCGTGGATCTGGGCCTCATCTACGACCGCACCAAGATCGACATGCTGTTCCTGGAAAAGATCAAAAACATTGTGGATTTTGAAGCCGTGCTCAAATCCCATCCCCGCGACGAGGCCACGCTTTTCGCGGCCAAGAAGCTGGGCTTCAGCGACAAGTACATCGGTCAGGTCTGGGACATGACGGAAAAGGAGGTTTTCCTCCTGCGCAAGGCCCATGGCCTCATGCCCGTCTACAAGATGATCGACACCTGCGCCAGCGAGTTTGAAAGCTATGTTCCCTACTTCTACTCCACTTATGAGGTGGAAAACGAGTCGGTGGTGTCGGACCGGAAAAAGATCATTGTGCTGGGCTCCGGCCCCATTCGCATCGGGCAGGGCGTGGAGTTTGACTACTCGACCGTGCACGCCATCTGGACCATCCGCCGGGCGGGGTATGAGGCCATCATCATCAACAACAACCCGGAAACCGTCTCCACCGACTACACCACCAGCGATAAGCTCTATTTTGAGCCGCTCACCGTGGAGGACGTGATGAACATCGTCACCCTCGAAAACCCGGAGGGCGTGGTGGTGAGCCTGGGCGGGCAGACGGCCATCAACCTGGCTGAACGCCTGCACGACATGGGCGTGAAGATCATCGGCACCGACGTGGAGGCCATCCGCCGCGCGGAAAACCGCGACGCCTTTGAAAAGGTGATGGAATCGCTGGGCATTCCCCAGCCCAACGGCGAGGCCGTGACGGATATCGAGGCCGGCGTTCGCGTGGCCGAACGCATCGGCTATCCGGTGCTGGTGCGGCCCAGCTATGTGTTGGGCGGCCGCGCCATGCAGATCGTGCCCAACGAGGAGGCCCTGCGCCACTATCTCAAGACCGCCGTGCTGGTCAGCGAGGACCAGCCGGTGCTCGTGGACCACTACATCACCGGCAAGGAGCTGGAGACGGACGCCGTGTGCGACGGAGAAAATGTCTACATCCCCGGCATCATGGAGCACGTGGAGCGCACCGGCGTGCACAGCGGCGACTCCATCAGCGTCTATCCCACCTTCTCGGTGAGCGAGAAGGCGCGCCAGACCATCATCGACTACACGGTGCGGCTGGGCCTGGGCATTGGCATCGTGGGCCTGTACAACATCCAGTTCATCGTGGACCGCCAGGACAACGTGTATGTGATCGAGGTCAACCCCCGGTCCTCGCGCACGGTGCCTTTCCTCAGCAAGGCCACGGGCGTGCCCCTGGCCGACATCGCCACCCGCGTGATGCTGGGCCACAGCCTGCGCGAACAGGGCATTGTGGAGGTCATGGCCCCGGAAAAGGAGAAGTGGTACGTCAAGGCCCCGGCCTTCAGCTTCTCCAAGCTGCGCGGCATGGACGCCTACCTGAGCCCCGAGATGAAATCCACCGGCGAGGCCATCGGCTATGACAAGCGCCTCACCCGCGCACTCTATAAGGCCATGCAGTCCTCCGGCATGAACGTGGCCAACTACGGCACCATCTTTGTGACCATTGCCGACAGCGACAAGGCCGAGGCCCTGCCCCTTATCCGCCGCTTCTATGACATGGGCTTCAACATCGAGGCCACGCGCGGAACCGCCGAGTTCCTCAAGGCCAACGGCATCCGCACCCGCATCCGCAAGAAGCTCAGCGAGGGCAGCGAGGAGATCCTCGATTCCCTCCGGCAGGGACACGTCAACTACGTCATCAACACCCGCGAGCCTGCCAACCTGGGCCGCGACAGCGACGGCGCGCAGATTCGCCGCTGCGCGGTGGAGAACAATGTGACCATGTTCACCGCGCTGGATACGGTGCGGGTGCTCTTGGAGGTGCTGGAGGAAATCACGCTGTGCATCTCCACCATCGACTCGTAAGGGAGGCGGACCGATGCGTTTTGTGATCGAAAGCCACGAGCCGCTCACCCAGAACGTGTACCATATACGCCTTTCAGGCGACACGCGCGCCATCGTGCGGCCGGGGCAGTTTGTGCAGGTGCAGCTGCCGGGCTTTTACCTCAGACGCCCTATCTCGGTATGCGACTGGCGGCCCGGCGAGGAAGGCACGCTGGATCTGATCTACAAGGTGGTGGGTCTGGGCACCGAGGCCATGAGCCACTATGCGGCGGGCACGGAGCTGGACCTTTTGACCGGCCTTGGCAACGGCTTTGATGTGGACCGGCTGGACGAGGTGACGGCCTCGCAGTTTCCGCTGCTGGTGGGCGGGGGCGTGGGTACGCCGCCCCTGTACGGCCTGTGCAAAAAGCTGCTGGCCGAGTGCAAGGAGCCGCGGGTGATTCTGGGATTCAACACCGCGGCCGAAGTGTTCTGGCAAAGGGAGTTTGAGGCGCTGGGCGTGCCCTTGACCGTGACCACGGCCGACGGCACGCAGGGCGTGAAGGGCTTTGTAACCGACGCCATGGTCCCCCTGGAAGGAAAATACGACTATGTATACGCCTGCGGACCGGAGCCCATGCTGCGTGCCGTGCATGCCCTGTGCGAAAAACAGGATATCCATGGGCAGTTCAGCTTTGAGGAGCGCATGGCCTGCGGCTTCGGGGTGTGCATGGGCTGTTCATGCCAAACCAGGTACGGCAGCAAGCGCATCTGCAAGGATGGCCCGGTGCTCAAAAGGGAGGAGATCCTATGGTAGATACGCACGTGACCCTCTCCGGCTGGACGCTTGACAACCCCGTCATTCCCGCCAGCGGCTGTTTCGGCTATGGCGAGGAATTTCACGAGCTGTACGACATCAACGTATTGGGCACGTTCTCCTTCAAGGGCACCACGCTGGAGGCGCGCTTTGGCAACCCCACGCCCCGCATCGCGGAGTGCACGGCAGGCATGATCAACGCCGTGGGACTGCAAAACCCCGGCGTGCATCATGTGATCGAGCATGAGCTGCCCGAGCTGAAAACGTTCTTTCATAAAAAGGTCATCGCCAATATCAGCGGCTTTTCCGTGGCGGAATATGAGGAGTGCTGCCGCCTGATAGACCAGCAGGAGCAGGTGGGCCTCATCGAGGTCAACGTCAGTTGCCCCAACGTACATGGCGGCGGAATGGCGTTCGGTACCTGCGCCGAAAGCGCGGCGGAGGTGACGCGCGCCGTCAAGGCCGTAACGACCAAGCCTGTTTACATCAAGCTGAGCCCCAATGTGACGGACATCGTATCCATCGCAAAAGCCTGCGAGGATGCGGGCGCGGACGGGCTGAGTCTGATCAACACGCTTTTGGGCATGCGCATCGACCTGAAAAAGCGCAAACCCGTGATCGCCAACGTCATGGGCGGCTTCTCCGGCCCGGCGGTGTTCCCGGTGGCGTTGCGCATGGTGTATCAGGTGGCGCGGGCGGTGAAGATCCCCGTGATCGGCATGGGTGGGGTGAGCAGCGCGCGCGATGTGATCGAAATGATGTTGGCCGGGGCGACCGCCGTGCAGGTGGGCGCACAGAACCTGGTGGACCCCTACGTTTGCCCGAAGATCATCGAGGCGCTGCCCGGCGAGATGGAACGGCTGGGCATCGAACGCCTGGAGGACATTATTGGAGGTGCGTGGAAATGAGCCGCGGAGATGTGATCATCGCATTGGACTTTCCCAGCGCGGAGGCGGTGTACGCCTTTCTGGACAAGTTTGAAAACGAGGCGCGCAAGCCCTACGTGAAGGTGGGTATGGAGCTGTTCTATGCCGAGGGCCCGCAGATCGTGCGGGAGATCAAGGCGCGGGGACACAAGATCTTTCTGGATCTGAAGCTCCACGACATTCCCAACACCGTCAAAAAGGCCATGGCCTCGCTGTCCAGGCTGGATGTGGACATGACCAACCTGCACGCCGCGGGCACCATCGACATGATGAAGGCGGCCTTGGAAGGCCTGACCCGTCCGGATGGAACGCGCCCCATGCTGCTGGCGGTGACGCAGCTCACCTCCACCAGCGAGGAGCGCATGCAGCGGGAGCTGCTCATCAATGCCAGCATGCCCGACACCGTGAAGAAGTACGCCCAGAACGCCAAAGAGGCCGGGCTGGACGGCGTGGTGTGCTCGCCGCTGGAGGCGGGGCTGGTGAAGGAAGCCTGCGGCGCGGCGTTCCAGACGGTGACGCCGGGTATCCGCTTTGCGGATTCGGCGGCGGACGATCAGGCGCGCGTGATGACCCCCGAAAAGGCGCGCCTGGGCGGGAGCGACTATATCGTGGTGGGGCGGCCCATCACCCAGGCAGCGGACCCCGTGGCGGCCTATCGGCGCTGCGTGAAGGAATTCCTTGGCGAGTGACAAAGGAGGAAAGACCATCATGGAAAAACAGATTGCGGGCGCGTTATTGTCCATCGGCGCGGTGTTTCTCAGGCCCGAGGAACCCTTCACCTGGGCCAGCGGCATCAAGAGCCCCATTTACTGCGACAACCGCCTGACCTTGACCGCGCCCGAGGTGCGCGATCGGGTGGAAAACGGCCTGATGGAAGTTATCCGCCGTGAATATCCGGATGTGGAGGTGCTCATGGGCACGTCCACCGCGGGCATCGCCCACGCGGCCATTGTGGCGCACATGATGCACCTGCCCATGGGCTACGTGCGCGGCGGCAACAAGGACCACGGCCGTCAGAACCGCATTGAGGGCAAGCTGGAAAAAGGCCAGAAGGTGGTCGTGGTGGAGGACCTGATCTCCACCGGCGGGAGCGTCATCGACGTGGTGGAGGCGCTGCGCGAGGCCGGCGCGGAGGTGCTGGGCATCGCGAGCATCTTCACTTACGGCATGCAGAAGGGACTGGACCGGCTGGCCGCCGCCGGGGTGAAAAACGTGAGCCTGTCCAACTTCGACGTGCTGGTACAGGCGGCGGCGGAGAAGGGCTATATCCGTCCGGAACAGGTGGAGCGGCTCATTCGTTTCCGCAACAACCCCAGCGACGAGAGTTGGATGCACAACTGAGGAGGTACACGCATGCCCAGACATCTGCTTGATATCCGTGACCTGAGCACGCAGGAGCTGGATGACCTGATGGACCGCGCAGACGACATTATCCAAAACCCCAAACGGTATGCTGAATGCATGCATGGGAAGAAGCTGGCAACGCTTTTTTATGAGCCCAGCACCCGTACGCGGCTGAGTTTTGAGGCCGCCATGCTGGAATTGGGCGGGAGCGTGCTTGGTTTTTCATCGGCGGACAGCTCTTCTGCATCCAAGGGTGAAAGCGTGGCCGATACTGTGCGCACCGTGGGATGCTATGCGGACGTCATCGCCATGCGTCACCCCAAGGAAGGCGCGCCCACCGCGGCGGCCCAGGTCAGCCCCGTGCCCATCATCAACGCGGGCGACGGCGGACATAATCACCCCACGCAGACGCTGGCGGATCTGCTCACCATCCGCCGCGAGAAGGGACGGCTCAACCAGCTGGTCATCGGCTGTTGCGGAGACCTTCAGTTCGGCCGCACGGTGCACAGCCTCATCAACGCCATGATGCGCTACAAGAGCATTCGCTTTGTGCTCATCTCTCCGGAGGAGCTGCGCGTGCCCGAATATGTGCGCGAAAGCATGCACAAAAACGGCGTCAGCTTCGTGGAAGTGGAGCGGCTGGAGGATGTGATCGGCACCCTCGATATTCTCTACATGACCCGTGTGCAGCGCGAGCGCTTCTTTAACGAGGCGGACTATGTGCGCCTCAAGGACAGCTATATCCTTGATACTGAAAAGATGCGCCTGGCACGCCGCGATTTGTGCGTGCTGCATCCTCTGCCGCGCGTGAACGAAATCAGCCGCGCCGTGGACGACGATCCCCGCGCATGCTATTTCCGCCAGGTTTCGAATGGCAAATATATGCGCGAAGCCCTGCTGATGAAGCTTTTGGAGGTGGAGGCATGAATATTGACAGCATCCAGAACGGCTATGTAATCGACCATATTCACGCCGGGCGCAGCATGGAAATCTATCATTATCTGGGACTGGACGCGCTGGACTGCTCTGTGGCCATCATCAAGAACGCCAAGTCGCAGCGCATGGGTAAAAAGGACATCATCAAAATTGACCAGGAGATCCCTCTGGATCTGGATTTGCTGGGCTACATTGATCCGGATATCAGCGTCAACATCATTCGCGACGGGAAACTGGTGGAGAAGAAAAAACCTGAGATGCCCGCGCGGGTTGTGAATGTGATGAAGTGCAAAAACCCGCGCTGTATTACTCAGACCGAGCAAGAATTGGACCAGATTTTTGTGCTGGCCGATCGGGAGAAGCAGATCTATCGCTGCTTCTATTGCGAGGCGGCGCATAAGAGCGAGTGACACAAACAGGGGCGGACGGCTATGGCGGCTGTCCGCCTCTTCATGTTGAAATTTACAAAACCAGAATATTTCATTGGGATTTTGAATTGAAAGTTCGTGCTTTAAGATAGAGACGAAAGATAGGTGGATACGAACGTTCGGATGCACAAAAAAGTTCAGAAAAATGGCAAAAAACCTGTTGACAGAGCGCCTAAAGCGTGCTATTATGTACAAGCTCGCTTGAGAGCAACGAACCTTGAAAACGATACAGAGCAAAGGAAGCAAGAACGCAAGCAGTCAATGAATTGAGTGAAAATGCGAGCCAGAGAAAATC
>ERZ772821.2006-NODE-2006-length-11151-cov-6.961067_pt1 | contig 11151 bp, 11 predicted proteins | sample MGYA00580859_ERZ772821 | MGnify/ENA primary metagenome ERZ772821 (study PRJEB29015, sample SAMEA2737674) | human gut metagenome | biome: human gut; feature: human-associated habitat; material: faeces | place: China | collected 2012 ...
GTGCTGACGCACGGCAAAGATATCTGACGCAGGACTTCACGCTATGATGGACTGGGTTGTTTGCAGTATTTTATGGAATTGCTTAAGCTGCATATACCCATATTTGCTGACATTGAGAAATCAGGGTCGTATATTCCCATTTTTTTGAACTGTTTGTATAGCTGAATGGATCGTTTACAGAAAATTTCTTTCTGGAATAATCATAAATAACAATAAAATGCCCTGAATTTGTAAAATCTCCGGGACCCATAGCACAGATTATCAGATTTCCATCTTTAAGTCTGTCGGCCATTTCCTGTTCTCCCAGCATATCAAATTGCGAAGCAATTACACCGTAATCCAAAGCAGCTTCTCTCATGAATTTCCAGGATGTTCCAATACCCTCTACATAATATCCCTCGTTCATGGATTTTTGCGCAAGCACAGGTGGTGTTGCCTCTGTATTTCTGGTTAAACTGTATATTACCATTGCCATGCACGTCGGACCACATCCGGAAATTCCTATATCACTTGTTCCATAAGGTTCATATCCCCATCTTTTATCCCATTGAATAAATAAAGGAACTTTTTTCTTCCGTTCCTCAAATGTAAGTCCTTCAGAAGACTTCTTATGTACATCATTGTATCCTTCGACAAATTCCAGCATTTCCGGATTTCTTTTTAAATCCTCTAAAAGAATATCCGGATAATTTTCTGTATGTAAAAATATCTTCTTCCACTCTGCACTTTCCATTATCTGTTTTTTGTAAGCGTCTGTCAATATAATACCCTCTTCAGTTTTTTTCGCTCTTACTGTCACAACTATCCATGCTGCCAGAATTAAAATCAGAAGAATAATTTTACTACAACTTTTTCCCATATGTTTTTTTCTTTTTTTCATCATAAATCACCATTAATATGATCCCGGTAAATCCTGCCATTGTTGGAATTGAAGCTGTAAACCCTACCGAACCATTAATTCCTGTAAGCAACATATTTTTACTGTTTACAGTATACATCCATATTGCAGGAAAGTTCTGTGCCACATCAATATGAAAAATCTGGCTTTCTCCTGATAGAATATTATACAGACAATGAATTATAACCGAAGACCATATAGAACCTGTCTGCTCTGTAACAAGTGCCAATGCAATTCCTGCAATTTCAACAGAAATAATCATCATAATTACTTTTTTTATATCAGAAGTATCAATCCCATCAAAATGATAAACAGCGAATAAAAAACTTGAAACAAACACTGCACATTTCTTTCCAAAAGTATTCTGAAGCAATCTTAAAATCATACCACGAAAGACAATTTCTTCTGTTACTGCCGCTTTAATACCTGATGATAAAATAGAAATTGTAACTACATCTATGATTTCTTTATATGTAAGGTTTCCTTTTTCAAATGTTCCCTTTGTAAAAAATATATAAAAAAGGCATATTAATACCGGCATTAATACCGCTGTTATACACCACTTTTTTTTCGGAAGCGGCATTCCTAAAAACAAATCCTGCATTTGAATTCTTATAATATACTTCGTATATAAATATATCATGGTCAGCAGGCTCAAAATCGCAAATGTCACATATAGAATTCTCACATATGGATTCTTCTCACATATCCCATATGCAAATGCTATACTAAATTCATCCGTAAGCTGAATAAGAATGAATGCTATTGCAATATGGAACGTACATTTTATTTTCATAAATGCTCCTTTACTTTTCTCCTCATGTATTATTTTCTAAGAGTTATCTCTTAGAATGTACTTATACAATAACATTTAATTCTTACCTGTTCATTTAACTGTACCTTAACTATTCTTAACTATCTTCAAGCAGATGCAAGGCCTATGACGAAAGCTTTGCCTTAGAAGCTATAGCATCATCCATGGTCATGTTCCCCATAAAATTTGTTTTTCATGTCTACCATCCAAATGCGTCCCGGATCAAAGCCCCGGTTTCTCCGTCTATATAAAACAATTCCTGTTCTTCTGGTGAATCCTTCCATTGGTAGGGACAGCAAAAACTCCATACAGGTCTGTAAACAATTCCATCTGCAGTTTCATCAATATAATATTTCAGGCGGATTTTCGTAACTGGAATCGTGATTGGTTCTGTTTTCTCCGTCGTGTCCTCTTCCGTAAAAAATCCGATTTTTCCTTCTTTTACATATTGTTCCACCGATTTCATAATTTCTTCCATGGGAAGCATAGTAACTGTTTCTTTCTCTTTCACCTGAAGCGGGATTGGTATTTTGAAATAGCAGTCTTCAGGCTTGAGACCAAATCCTGTGCTTCCCTGATAATGATACTGAGAAAGTCCACCTGCCGGTATTCCATTCAACAGAACTTCTATGTCGTAATAATCATATCCTTCCGTCATGTCGCTAATTGGTTTTCTTACAGAAGTTCCAGATAAATCAGCTTTGGAAAACAGTTGATTTATAATATTTAATTTCTCATCTTCCGTATTCTCGCCTAAAAATCCCAGATCTTTTTCACTTAATCCATCACACTCTATCATCCCATCCGAAATAAATAACTGCAGTCCTTTTTCTTTATTTTCCCAGACCGTTTCATCTGTTACAGATTTTTCCCATCCATCTTTCCCACCAAACCAGGAGCAGATGTCTTTCTCTGATATATTGCATTTTTTCAGAACTCCCTTTGAAACGTCATCAGTATTTCCGGTAATATCAGCTTCTATTGTAAGGGTTCCTGATTTCCCTGGCAGAGAAGCTGTTACATGGTTTTCCTTTACCTGCAACATTGTTTTCTCCGGATCATATTTTTCATTTACACTCGTAGTATTTGACGAACTTTCCAAATCTGTTGTGTTCTGCGTACTCTCACCCGAAGATGGTTCTACTCCGGTGTCAGCAGCCTGCAATTTCCCTTCTTTTCTATATTTTTCAATGATGTCCCTTACTTCATCCTTTAATGGAAGGGTTAACGTAAGAGTCTGAGGCGTATATCCTCTGTAAACGTCCTCCGCAGGAAGTGCATAAGAAACCCTTCCTTCTGAATCTGTAAAAGAACCAGTTTTAAAAATCTTTTCGTAAGCTTCAGTGTCTTTCCAGGTATAATAAATTTTACCGTCATAAACAGGATATGCCTGAATAGTCATGGAAAGTTCTACTTCAGAATCTTCATTTAATATTTTCTCAATCAAAGCGTCATCATACAAAGTAATATGCCCATAATAAAGATCTTCTCCTTCTATTTTATTTAAAGAAGCCAGTGCATCTTTTCCATTCACCGTTGCATGATCACGGCAAGTGATCATATAATTCTTTGCCTCATTGGAAGGTTCTCCCACAAAACTTAAACCGCCGCCATCAAAATACGCTTCTTTAACAGTCAGCATGGACTGATTCCAATCGACCGCCTCGGGAGTTATTGGATAAGAAGTAATATTTTCCACATTTTCTGCAGTTGACTCAGGTTCTGTGACAACCATTTGAGCTGCCTCCTGTTCAGCGACACCCTGTTGTTCAAGTTCTTTATACAGTCGTCCGATATTTGTTGCAAGTACACCAGTACTAACTCCTAATATAGCAGCTACCGGAAGAAGAATCCGAATTATTTTTTTCTTATTTCCTGAATTTTTCGTTCTTTCTCCATCTGTTTTTTTACTTAAAGCCCCCGTTGTTTTCTCGTCTGGGGAATTTAAAATTCCACTCAGAACATCTTCCATGGCTTTATCAATATTTTCCGGTATTGCAGTTTCTTCTTTTAAAATCCTTCTGATTTCCCTCATATAGTCTCACCTCCTGATCACCTTTTTTAATTTTGCTCTTGCCCGGGAAAGTTTGGTTGATACGGTATTGCTGTTCATTTCAAGAAGGGCACTGATTTCCTTAACTGAAAACTCATCAAAATAATAGAGTTCCACGATTTTCCTACTTTCTTTATCCAGGCATAAAAGCAATTGTTTCCATTCACAGAGATTCAGTTCTTCACAATGTACACCTTCTGCAAAATCATCCAGTTCTGCTGCATGGTTCTTTTGGCGGAGAATGTCCTTGCACTCATTTATAAGAATCCGCATCAGCCAGGTTTTAAAATACTTCGGCTCTCTCAGTCTCTGTATATTTTCATAGCAGGATAGGATTGTATTTTGCAGGGCATCAGCAATGTCCTGCTCATCCCGAAGATAAATCCAGGCAGTCTTATACAGGCTCTGCTTATTCATCCGGATTAATCTGACAAATGCTTCTTTATCTCCATTTTTAGCCTCTGTTATTAAAGCATCCATAAAGTACCTCCTTTTCTTCTTATAATTATTAGACTTGAAAAACAGCCATTTGCTTTCAAGAAAAAAATTTTATAAAAAACGCCATAGGTTTTCGATACCTATGGCGTGTAGATATAGGGAAAAGCTGCCTTTTTTATCGGCAGTGGAATGTTTTCTGTTATTGCATATTGTTGAATTGGTATAATTACTATTCCTCTTCTTCTACCTCAGTAATAACCCCTAATTTTTCTCAAAAAGGCCAAAAAATAGAACGTATAGTTTGTTTCCATACGCTCTATTTCAAATTTCCTATTAAATAATGCAACCTTGCTCAATCATCTTCTGCTGTCTGGTGGTTAGAATAGAATATTCCAGACTTTCCCTGTCTTGATATAAATAAAAGCAAACCGGTTCCCTTAATTTACTTTTTTTCGGAACAAGCTCAAAGGCAAATTTCCCACTGTCAAACTGGACACCATCAAAGTATCCATGAATAAACCGTTCTTCCGTATTCCCACTATGCAGCAATTCATCAATCATTACTACACCGATATAGCGTCTTTCCTTTAGCGAAGCCTCAATTTCTGCAAGATAATCAAAAGGAGGCTCGCTAGTCTTCATAACCACAAGAATATTTTCTTTTTTTTCACTTATCACAATCATATCAAAGTTATTCATCTAACTTGCTCCTTTCTCCTGATTTTTAAATTACTTCATAATATTCATCAATAATCGCCAATGCTCTTTTAATCAAATCATGGGCACCTTTTATATCCAGCATCTTTGTAGTATCAATTGGTGCTGTAGGATCATCCCAATGATCTATTGGATGGCGATTGCTGTTATAAAACGTATAAATATTTCCAATATACTTTACCTGCTCAGGCTTTGCATTTCCATATCTGTCTGGTTTCAGCTTATATTTTGCGCCTATTTTATCAAACATATCAAAATAATTTTCTTTGATGTACTGTGCATTTGGTATAATACCACATTCCATCAATGCAATTTTTAATTGTGCTTCTACAACACGAATTGCCGGCTGAGCCAAATATGTTCCATCAAACATATCGCCTGTAACCTTTAAATTATATACAGCTTGATGAAGAGATCTTTCCATTTTCTTAGACGGTATCTTATCATAAGCATTTGGCATATAAAACTGAAATTCAGAGCGAATCTCGTCTTTATCTATATTAAGATTATATGTATCATTAAAAATTTTAGGAATTTCTTCTACTTCTATTAATTCAGTAATATATCCAATAATAGTAGAAAATAACACTTCTGGTCTTCCCTGCATTACTACTTTATTATGCTTTTGATAATGTGTCACAACTACTCTATCTTTACTTTTGTTATATTTTAAAGAAACTGCTTTTCCATGAGCAATCTTTTTTTCATCTATAATCAGATTGTCTTTTCCAATTTCCTCAACAACAAGTGCTATAACTGTAGACAAGTCTTCATCTGAAATTCCCTCAACTGTAAACCAAAAATCGCCTCTTTTAACTTTAGGAACCCCATTACCTTCTGTTAAAGCAGTTTTGGCTAATTTATCCGCTTCTTCATTATAATGATCTCCGGAATGAGCTTTTACCTTTTGATAAGAAATTTTTAGAATATCTGCTTTACTCTTCATAAAATTTGCATATTTCTGAGTAAGTGTATTCTTTGCCTTCCATTCTCCCTGAGCCCACTTTTCAATTCCTTCATAGTCATAACGAAGTTCTAAGTTACGATAACCATTCTTAATTGCCCATTGTACTGCATACATAGCACCAAGCATTTCACCAGCAACATTTCTAATTGCTAAAGAATCTGGTTCATTTCCATTTCCTGATTCTCTAATAGTTTCTCCTCTTGGTGTAAGAATAATACACCCAAAAGCATATTTTCCTATTTTCTCATCAAAACTACCATCTACATATACAACTAGCTGATTATTTGCCTTCTCTTCTATTTTTTGGGGGACTTCTTGTTCTTTATTTTCTAAATAGTTTTTTGCTTCCTCTTCGGTTTCAAACCCTTTATACTCTGCTCCTGGATATCCGCTAACCGATTCTTTGCACTCATCCCATGAATAAAACAATCCAGTTTGTTTACCTTTTTTTACAGCATAAATTTTTTTCTTTGCCATGTACGCTCCTTCAAGATTTGGGATTATAGCATAATACAACCTGTTCGTCAAGAATTTTATGTTTACATATTACATTACACTTTGACGATATTTGTCCATTTAGCTACTTTTATTTGTTGTTTCTTATTTTATTATACATGTACTGTCAAAACCAGTCAATGTATTTCACCATTGGAATAATTAATTTACCTTCTCTTGTTACTGTTCACACGTTAACTGGACTTAAGAAAACCGATGGTGTAGACTATAAACAGTTTAAACCATCGGTTTTCTTTATCCAAATATCCTGGATACTCTGTCAAATATATTTGCCGATTCTTCTAAGCGCATCAAAACAAGCATGCTCATGCATTGACAGAGGTAATCGATACTCTCAAAACTTCTGAATGTCACGGCCTGCGCCTGCTTCCGCTTATAATTCCTCAGGAGCCGTTCGGCTTCATTATTCGTGGCAGGTACCCGGGGATCATACAGAAACAGCAGATGATTCTGCATATATTTCTCCATCCTCAGGAATAGGTTATACCCGTCTTTATAATAATCACTGGGCGGAATGTTTTCATATTCATTTCTGGCAGTTTCCAGAATCTCCAGATATCTTTCTTCAAACCTGGGAACCGCCTCCGGATCTGACTTTTGAGATATCTGGATCTCATTTCTGAAATGGACCATTTCCTGCACCAGTGAATGCATTGTTTTATTCCATGTCCGGTCTGGTTCGTTATCTATGCTGTCCTTAAGATAACGGAGCACATGGGAAAGGCATTCCTGATGGTTTGTTCCATAATTATAAAAAGTGGATTCATGGTCATGCACAAGGATCCCCTGGTAATCTTCTGTGACTGTGCCTTTTACTCCCTCGTGCCCTTTTTTCTCACGGGCAAAGTAAAGCGCTTTCCCATCTGGCAGTGCACAGATGTACACATAACAGTTTTTTCCGTTTACTTTTGCGTTTGTACAGTCTGTGTGCATAACTGGTGACAGCAGCATATCTGCATAAGCTGACCTGCGCTCAGACACAGTTTTTAAAGCAAACTCCCTGGTGAGTTTACTTATCATACCTTTTGATATATTTAATTTTCCATCTGTCAGGTCTGACAGAAATCTTCTGCTTTTATCAATAGAAGTACAACAGTCGTTATTCAGAAGGAACAGAAATGCCCGGATGCTGCCGTCATAATTCACATCGTCCACAATGCCGTCCGGAAATGCCGCATGCACACGTTCTCCCGTCTGGGCATTATAATAAACATCTGCATGGTATTCTGTTACATCCAAAACCATACGGATACTTATCATCTGCTTTATGATCGTTTTGGCAGTCTTTTTAAAACCGCTGTCTTCAAACACTTCTTCCGGAGGCGGAAGCAGTATGGCCGGATGTGTCGGTTCCTGCTTTTTTCGACAGTGGCCTTTGTGTCCTGGCTGACCGCCTGGTCTGCGTCCTGTTTTTTCCCTGCTGTTTGTGATCTTTTTTTGACGGGCTGCTTTTGAAGACGGAATAGAGGAATTCTCATGATCGCGGTTTATCTGTGCCCGCAGTTTCAGGTTCTTCCCCTGTTCATCTTCCAATTTGGCTGCTGTCTCATAAAGCTGAAGCCGGAGCTCTTTTACCTTATCTAAAGCGTCATCTCTTCATCTCTTTGCTTTTCTGCTTTCAAGGCGCGCATCTCCATGATCCGCAGTTCCTGCTCAGCTTTTTTCTGTGCCTGTTCAAACTCCACAAGCATGTCCTCAAGTATCTGGAACCAATAGTTGCGGACACGGATGGTTTCTTTATGGGCGTCTGCCAGTTCTCCCTGCAGCTTCAGGATCTTATGATCATATGCTCTGCAATCTTTTTGGTGAAGCTCTTTCAGCCGGACATATCTCTCACCAGATTCCAGTTCTTTGTTTCTGGTCTGTGCTGCTTTCAGCCGGCACATAAGCGTAACATAATCATAAACATCTGTCATAATGATCCCTCCTGTACAGCCATGGTCAGACGCTGCTGATGATATCAGTGATCTTTGAGATATGTTCCTCCAGGTATTCTATCATTTCTTTCTGCTTTTGGATAAATTCCTCCTGGATCTCGATCTGTCTCAGATAACCAGCAAGAAGTTCATCACGTTTCCTGATTTCTTCCTTTAAATCAATATCCATAAGATGCCCTCTCTTTCTCATGAGGAAAGTATAACAAAAAGATATAAAAAAAGCGAATTTCTGAAATTTGGCTTTTCGTCAATCTGACTGTGGATAACTACCATTTCTGCACTGCCGGAGAACTGATAATTGACAGGTAACTGCCTCTGACAATGTAAAAAAAGACAAGTTTGGTGTATAACCTTCCCCAAAAAGAACAGCAGGAAAAACTATAAACATAGTTTTTCCTGCTGGATGTCGTTATCCACCAAACTAAAAAAATAAATTTCGTCACTTTTTACAATGGCTTATGCATACCTCTGAACAGTAACATTGTATTTACAATGACACCTACAATCGCAAACACGATGGCAACTACTTTCCAGGCGTATGCTCCGCCTCCAAGGATCTGTACAAACTTAACTGTTACTGACTGAATAATAAGGACCGTTGAAAAGGCAAAAATAAATCTCCAGGATCCCATCTCAACTCGTTCCTTACTATTCTTGGTTACTAATGCTACAAGTGCCGCATAAGCATATTGTTTGCAGTAAAGAAGACTGCATTTAAAAGGGTGTAAGCAATAAAGAACCATGCATACTGTGCAAATTTTCCCATGTTAGTCGGAATAGCAAAGTTTGCTACCAGGGTTACCGCACAGCCAATATATGCGTAAAGCATCCAGGGTCTTGCTTTTCCAAGACGGCTCTTTGTTTTATCGATCATAGCTCCAAAAAAGATATCCGTTACACCGTCAAACAGTTTAGATACTGCAATAAGTGTTCCGACAATACCTGCATTCAGACCAACTATATTGGTCAGATAGATCATGATAAAGGATGACAGAAATGAATATACCACATTTCCAGCCATGTCACCTGAACCATATCCTGCTTTGTTATACCATTTCAAGTTTTTTATGTGTGATTTTTGTATATTATTACAACTGCTCTTTTGGATATCTTTTTTCTATGCTTTCCGGATTTCTGTATAGGGATAAAAAAACTATCCTGAACAAAATACAAGCATAAAAACCTTGTACTTGTACGGGATAGTTTTATTCAATCAGACCGGAAGAACTGCCTCTCACACTTCCTCCATTTCCTGTGTCTGTAAAATGTATTTCTCTTTATAGAGGGAACGATACTCTCTGGGTGTCATCCTGTACCGTTCCCGAAATACCCTGTTAAATGTCCTCTGGTTATCAAAGCCTGCATCCAGCCATATATCAGTGATGCTTTTATCTGTACACTCCAGATGTACACAGACATAATTGAGCCTCTGCTCATTAAGATACTGGTTAAAATTCCTGTGGAAAGTTCCTGAGAATACCCGTGAAAGTGTAAATTTGCTAATCCCCAGATCTTTTGCCATGGATTCCAGCGAAACCTGTTCCTTAAAATGTTTTGCAATATAAGATACTGTCTGATAGATAATATCACTGCTCTCCACACTGCTCTTTTCCGTCAGGCTGTAACAGGGGATGCTCCTTGCAAGCAGAATCTGTACATACGCCTGTTCAACAACAGGGTTCTTATCTTTTCTTTTTTTATTATCATAAAGACATTTTACTGCATTCCGGATATCCGGGTGTAAATTCTTCGATGTGATTACTGGATTATCAGGGCATGATTTCTGAAGAGTATCTGCAAACTGTCCTGTCAGCGGCATCCCTGCCCACAGATACCAGGCTCTGTTTATCCCTGGTGAAAACACCTGATAATGGTGGATCAAAGTCCCCCTTATCCATATGATACAGTTCCTGCCCCATCCCAAGCTCCAGGGTTCCTTCTGTAATATATATAAATTCTATGGAGTTATGAAGGTGTGGGGAAGCATGTCTGGACGTTTTACTTCTAAAATGAAGGTTTTCTTTCTTCTCCTCATATACAGGAAACATTTACCTGATCTCCTTTTTGCAAGATTTGTCTGTTTTTTCTTTCTATTTGGCAGGAAATACCGGTCAACCTGCTTTATAATACAGCCATAAGATAAAGAAAGGGAGGAACAGACAATGAAAAGATTTAAAGCTTATATCGAATATGTAATGAACTTTTATGCCAACTATTACAGATTTTACCGGTAAGTGCAAAATATGGCTTCCGGATATAACCCGGAATCTGTATTTGCAGTTCATGTAGACCTTGTAATCAATAATTTCAGTATACGCTAGAATCCGTTTCCTGTACATGAACAGGATGCGTTAATATATAAACAAAATTTTACAGTTGGCAGACTTAGCCAAAAAGAACCGATATCAGTCTTGCAAAGACCTTGTATCGGTTCTTTTTGTATTTTCTCATTCTCTAATTATGGGAGGATTTTTCTGTATCACCGAAAAAACTTTTATTCCCGCACTTCAAGCCACTGGTCAATGTTCCCAAAATGTACCGCCTGCAGGTTATCTACATCAACCAGTTGCGGGAAGCTGTTTCTGATGATCATGACACCATTTTCCTTATCCTGTTTTTCTCCACCGCCAGCGATGCCTCCCATGGTCCTATCAAGTGTTAAAACCGTTCCATCTTTATAACGCACCTGGTCAATACTAGTTCTGGCATAAAGATCCATGCCATAATCCGTACCTGCGTACTCAAATTTGTTTTTTTCATCTTCATACACCTTCATAGCTTCATCATAATCAAGATATAATGACCATAAAA
>ERZ772821.2010-NODE-2010-length-11121-cov-4.994307_pt1 | contig 11121 bp, 9 predicted proteins | sample MGYA00580859_ERZ772821 | MGnify/ENA primary metagenome ERZ772821 (study PRJEB29015, sample SAMEA2737674) | human gut metagenome | biome: human gut; feature: human-associated habitat; material: faeces | place: China | collected 2012 ...
GCCGCCCGCGCCGCAGCGCAGTCTGCGTCAGTGCATACGCTTTTGTAGCCTGCCGTGCGCAGGTTGTCCGTGACTAGGGTAAGCAGGTCTGGGTTGTCATCGACCAGGAGGATGGCGGCGTCGTAGATGGTGGTCATAGGTTTTCCCCTTTTTTGAGCTTGTAGGGGCCGCCCATATACGGCCCCTGCCTATCATACTACGATTCACCCCCGCCCACCATGGCACGACCCCAAAATTAAGGCAAAATTAAGCTGCCCTTACAGTTCGTTTAAGGCGCAGGGTGTAGCATAGGGCCATACCGAAAGCAAAGGAGTGTGCATTATGCAAACCGTAATCGAGACAAAGGCCCTGTGCAAGCAGTACGGGCCGCATACAGCCGTGGACCATGTGGAGCTGCACGTACCGCAGGGGTGCGTGTACGGGTTCATCGGGCCGAACGGCGCGGGCAAATCCACCACCATGAAGATGCTGCTGGGGCTCATCCACCCCACGGCGGGCCGGGTGCGCCTGCTCGGGCAGGAGCTGACCGAGAAAAGCCGCCTGCCGCTGCTGCGCCAGACCGGCAGCCTGATTGAGTCCCCCGCCGGGTATCTGCATCTGACCGCACAGGAGAATCTGGAGATCGTGGCCGACTTAAAGGGTGTGCCCCATAAGGACATCGGCCGCGTGCTAGACATTGTGCATCTGACGCAGGACCGCAACCGCAAGGTCGGGCAGTATTCGCTCGGCATGAAGCAGCGGCTCGGCATTGCCATGGCGCTGCTGGGCAGCCCGAAGCTGCTGATCCTGGATGAGCCGACGAACGGTCTGGACCCCGCGGGTATTCAGGAGATGCGCGCGCTCATCCGGAACATGCCCGCCGCCACGGGCGCGACGGTGCTGATCTCGAGCCACCTTTTGGGCGAGATGGAGCAGATGGTCGAACAGGTCGGCATCATCGACCACGGCCATATACTGTTTGAGGGACCGCTGACCGAATTGCAGCGACACAGCCGCGGCAATGTCACGCTGCGGCTGCTGGACCCGGCCAAGGCCGCGCCGATCCTGCGCGCCAACGGTCTGACCGCGCACAGCGACAGCTACGTTGTGACGCTGCCGCCCCTGCAGGATGCCCTGCTGGCCGACCTCGTGCAAAAACTGGCTGCCTGCGGCGCGGGCGTTGTGGAGCTGACGCCCCGCACCAAGACGCTGGAGGAGATTTTCCTGAGCCTGACGAGCGAGGAGGCGGACTGAGATGGGCAAAGCACTGCATGCGGAGCTGCAAAAGGCCCGCCGCCGCCACGATTTGCTAATCTGCTTGGCCGTGCCGGTGGTCGTGTATCTCTGGGCCGGGGCGGCGGCCCCCACCGGCGCGGACGAGCTGGCCAACGCCTACAGCGCCCTTTTGTTCGCGCTGCCCGTTCTGAACGCCATTTTAATGCCCATTGTGATGGCACTGATTGCCAGCCGCCTGTGGGACATGGAGGTCAAGGGCAGCACCACAAAACTGCTGTACACGCTGCAAAGCCGCCGCAGTCTGTTTGCGGGCAAGGCGCTGCTGGGCACGGGCGAGGTCCTGCTGATGGTCACGCTGGAAATGGCCGTATCCATCCTGCTGGGGCGGGTGCAGGGCTACACCGAGACGTTCCCTACCGGGCCGTTTGTGTACACAGGCATTTGCACGCTGGCTGTCGATGTCATGCTGTTTTTCTCGGAGCTTCTGCTGATGTTGATTTTTGACAACCCGCTGCCTGCGCTTTGTGTCGGCATTGTGGGGGCACTGATCGGGCTGTTTTCGGCGTTCATGCCGCCCCTTGTCAGTTATTTTGTGCCGTGGGGCTACTTTGTCCCGCTGTCCTGCTATGAGGTTGCCCTCTGGGACCAGGCCACCCACACTGTGACCTACGGCCTGCGGCCCTACAGCTGGGGACTGCTGGTGTTTACCGTGGTACTGGCAGCGGTTTTGTTTGCCGCCGCCTGGCGCATGATGCGCGATAAGGAGGTATAACGAATGCTGAAGCGTTGTATAATTGCCGAGAACCGCAAGCTGCATGCGTCGCCCATCTGGGTGATCTTCTTTGTGCTGCCGTTGATTTCCGCCGGGTACGGGACATTCAACTATCTGCAAAATCTGGAAATCCTGACCGAGCGGTGGTACAGCCTGTGGACGCAGCACACGCTGTTTTACTCGATGCTGTTCTTTCCCGCGATGGTGTCGGCGTATGCGGCCTACCTTTGGCGGCTTGAGCACCTTGGCCACAACTGGAACCTGATCATGGCAGCACCCGTGCGGCCCTTTGCGCTGTTTGCGGCAAAGCTCCTTATTGTTGTAAAGCTGATGTGCTTTACACAATGCTTTGTCTTTGTGCTGTACGTGGCGTGCGGGCGGCTGTTTGCCGGGTTCAGCGATTGGCCGCCGGTGAGCATCGTTTTCTATCTGGTGCGCGGCATTTTCGGCGGTCTGGCTGTGGCGGCGGTGCAGCTTTTGCTGGCCATGCTGATCCGCAGCTTTGCGGTGCCGATTTTCTTAGGGCTGGTCGGCGGCATTGCGGGAATGCTGATCGGCAGCAAGGGCTATGCCCTGCTGTGGCCCTACTGCCTGATGCAGCAGGGCATGAACGCCAACCGCAGCACCGACGTGCTGGCCGGGAATGTGCTTCCGTTTTTGCTGGCGTGTGTGGGCTGGCTGGCGGTGGTGCTTTTGACCGCAAAAGTGCTGCTGGAAAAAACGGATGTGAAAGCGTAATGTTTTACCGCGCAGCAAGGGCCGCATATAGGCGGCCCGGCGGTATATGGCAGGTGGGCATTTGCGGGAGAGCACCGGGCCGGGCATGCCCGGCCCCTACCGCCGCGCCCTATATTTCTGCTTGCGAAACGCCCTGCCCTGCTGTATAATAAAAGCACTAACAAACAGGAGGGCACGCCATGACTGCCAATGCTGCCGATTTTGCCGGGTCCGGGTGCGGGCGCCGTTATGAGAAAGAGCTGGAGACCCATTTTCGCGATTGTCTGCTGTTTTATCTGGATGGCCGCATCCGCTTTGAGCGCTACTGCTACGGCGAGGCCGCCTGTCTGGTGTTCAGCGTCTGGGCCCACGGCTTTGACGCTGATGGGAACATTTTATGGGACCGCGAACCGGAGTTTGAGAGCCAGAAAACCGCCATTCCCCGCGTGCTGACCGACATTCAGGAGGACGGGAACGCCCTGCAGTTTGACGGTGCCTTCAAGCGCTACGTCAAGACCGAGGAATTCGACGAGGACAAGCCCAACGGATACGGGAAGTTTAAGGTGTTCTGGCTGAAAAGGAAAAAGTAAAAAAGACTCCTGCAGCGCGAATTAAACGCTGCAGGAGCTTTTTTGTGTTTGCAGCACCCCTAAACAGCAGAACATTTCCCAAAGCCATAACGAAAAATTCCGATAGTCATGACCCCCGGCTAAGCCGGGGGCTTGTGTAAGCCCTAGAAGGGCATCGTACCAGCAAACCTCTCAAGAGGCGCCGAAAAATCTGCCACTTGCATCTCTTGCCCCGCAGCCCGTAAACTGGCGTTGTTTTTCCAAGATTAACTTCTTACATAGCAAGATTTTTTGTTTTCTTCTCGCTTCGCTCGATACTTGAAGCTAAAGCTTTTTTACCCTCCCCAGCAAAGCTGGGGGTTCTTGTATTGCTAAAGCATACAAATGAAGCACCCGGGAGGGCTGAATCCCTCCCGGGTGTTTCAATTCAGAACCGCTCCACGCCATCACTCGTTACGCGCGCGTAGACGAGGGGCGGAAGCGTCGGCGGCTCATCGCGGATGACAAGGCCGCCGCGGTACATTTCCTCGGCTGCGGCAAACAGGCTCTCGTCGTCGGCATAGAACGTGCAGATGCTCTCCCCTGCCTTGACGTAGTCGCCCAGCTTTTTGTGCATCGTAATGCCCGCGGCAAAGTCGATGCTGTCCTCCTTCTTGATGCGGCCCGCGCCCAGCAGCACGCTGGCATTGCCGATCTTCTCGACGTCGTTTTTGTATATATAGCCGTCGGCGGGGGCGGTCAGCTCATAGCTGTACTTTGCCTTTTGGAACTTGTCGGCGTCGCGCAGTACGCTGGTGTCGCCGCCCTGCGCGGCAAACATCTGGCAGCACTTTTCAAACGCGGAGCCGTCGGCAATGACGCTCTCGGCCAGCTTACGGCAGGTAGGCATATCGCCCTTGCCCGCCAGCACCAGCATGTTGCCGGCCAGCTGCAGGCAGACCTCGGTCAGATCCGCGGGACCCTTGCCCTGCAGAACGGCCATGCTCTCGGCGACCTCCAGCGCATTGCCGATGTTGTGGCCGAGAGGCTTGTCCATATCGGTGATGAGCGCCGCGACCTTGCGGCCATGCGCTGTGCCGATGGCAACCATCTGGCGGGCCAGCTCCAGCGCACCGTCCAGATCCTTCATGAACGCGCCGTCGCCCATCGTGACATCGAGCAGGATCGCGTCCGAACCGGCGGCCAGCTTCTTGGACATGATGGAGGATGCGATCAGCGGGATGCAGCCGACGGTGGCGGTCACATCGCGCAGGGCGTACATCTTCTTGTCGGCGACGGCGATCTTGCCGCTTTGGCCGATGACCGAAATGCCGATCTCGTTGACCTGCCTGAAAAATTCTTCCTGCGTCAGGCTCGTGCGGGTGCCGGGGACAGCCTCCATCTTGTCAATCGTGCCGCCCGTGTGGCCGAGGCCGCGCCCGCTCATCTTGGCGATCTTGACACCGCAGGCCGCCACGATGGGCGCAATGACCAGCGTCGTCTTGTCACCGACGCCGCCGGTGGAGTGCTTGTCGGCCTTGATGCCCGCGATGGCAGACAGATCGACCATGTCGCCGGAGTGGGCCATGACGTCGGTCAGCATGGCGGTCTCCTCGTCAGTCATGCCGCGCAGGTAGATGGCCATGAGAAGCGCCGACATCTGGTAGTCGGGCACATCGCCTGCCACATAGCCGTTGACGGCGAAGGACAGTTCTTCATGGTTCAGCGTACCGCCGTCGCGCTTCTTGGCGATAATATCGTACATTCGCATAGTTTTTCTCCTTGTAAAAGGCAGGCCGCCCGGTTGGGATACCGGGCGGCCTGCTGTGATCTGTGATTAACGGCTGCCCTTGTCGTAGGGAATGCCCTCGGCCTTCGGGGCCTGGGAGTTCTTGGAGGTGAAGATCAGCACGATCATCGTGACGATATACGGCAGCATCTGGTAGAAGTTCGAAATTTCCTTGACGCCCTCAAACTTCGGCAGGAAGGTCAGCGTGGCGTTCAGCGCAGCAATGACCTTGAACAGCGCGAAGAACAGCGACGCGCCGAGGATCGGCAGCGGCTTCCAGTTGCCGAAGATCATAACGGCCAGCGCCAGGAAGCCGTAGCCGCCAACGTCGGAGTTGAAGCCGGAGCCGGCTGCCAGCGTGTAGGCCAGGCCGCCGACGCCACCCAGGAAGCCGGAGATCAACACACCGGCGTAGCGCATCTTGTAGACGTTGATGCCGACGGAGTCCGCCGCCTGGGGATGCTCACCGCAGGCGCGCAGCCGCAGACCGAAGCGGGTCTTGTACATGACGATGTAGGCCGCGATGAACAGGACGATGGCAACGGGGGTCGTCAGGTAGAAATACTTGAAAATCAGATTGTTCCAGAAGCTGGGGCCGTCCACCGGGGCGAGGCCGAAGGTATCGCGGGTGATGCGCACCCAGTTGGGAATGAAGATCGTGGTCAGGCCCTGGCCCTGGATGGCCCAGGTCATAACGACGGCGAAGGCGGGCGCAAACTGGTTCAGCGCCGTGCCGCCGATGGTCTGGTCGGCCTTCAGGTTGATGGCCGCAAAGCCCAGCAGCAGCGAAAAAATCATGCCGGTGACGCCCGCCACCAGAATGGCAATGAACATCGACAGCTGCGGATGTGCGGGACCGAAGCCGCTCTGGTCCAGGCCCTGCAGCGTAAAGCAGGCGAACAGCGCGCCAATGATCATCATGCCCTCAAGTGCGATGTTGATGACGCCGGAATGCTCACTGAACATGCCGCCCATGGCGACGAGCAGCAGCGGCACTGCGAACAAAATGGTCATACTGATAATGTTGGCAGCGATCATCATTTTGCAGCACCTTCCTTTCCCTTATGGCCGGAGACCGCCTTGGTAATGATGCCGCGCATCAGCAGGGCAAAGGCCGCCAGATAGATGATGACGGCAATGACGATGTCAATGGTCTCGGACGAGTAGGCGGGCTGCATGGCGGCACCGCCGACCTGGATATAGCTGATAAAGAGCGACGCAAAAATCGTGCCGATGGGGTTGGAGCTGGCCAGCAGGGCGACAGGGATGCCGTTGAAGCCCATGCCGAGGATGGATTTTTCCAGCACGTATTGGCCCGTACCGGCCAGGTAGTAGATGCCGCCGCCGATGCCGGACAGCGCGCCGGAGATGACCATGGACAGCACGATGTTGCGCTTGGAGTTGATGCCCGCGTACTGGGCAGCGTCGCGGCTCAGGCCGCAGGCCTTCAGCTCATAGCCGAAGGTCGTCTTTTGCAGGATGACCCAGACGAGGATGGCAAAAATAATCGTGATGATGATGGAAATATTGATCCAGCTCGAGTTGCCGAACAGTGCCGCAAACGGCCCCCTGGGCAGGATCGCGCCGGGGTTTGCAACGTTCAGCGCGGCGGTGCGGTCCGAGTTAGACGCGCCCCAGCCGGAGGCCAGCATATTGGGCATGTTGGCCAGCAGCAGATTGACGAGGTACATACCGATCCAGTTGAACATGATGGCGGTGATGACCTCATTGACGTTGAAATACGCCTTGAACAGGCCCGGGAAAATGCCCCAGATCGCACCGCCGACAGCGCCCGCCAGCAGGCAGACGTACCACGGCAGCTGGAATTGAATGGCGCACAGCAGCGAGAAGAAAGCGCCCATCGTGTACTGGCCGGACGCACCAATGTTGAACAGGCCCGTCTTGAACGCAAAGCCGACGGACAGGCCGCACATCATCAGGGGTGCCGCCTGGTACAGCACCTTGCCGAGCTTGTCCATGCTGGAAAAGCCGGTGGCCAGCATAGCTCTCATGCCGCCCACGGCGGCACCGGGATTCAGCAGGACCAGCAGTACAAAGCCCAGCACCAGACCGACGACGATGGACAAAAGGCTGGCCAGGACCCCTACAACGGCAGGACGCTGCAGAAGCGGCTGTTTATTCTGTTTGCTCATGCTTTCGCCTCCCCTTGCTTTTTGGCACCGGCCATATACAGGCCCAGTTCCTCGACGGTGGTCTTTTTCGGGTCGAATTCGCCGACGATCTCCCCCTCGTAAATCACGAGGATGCGGTCAGACAGGTTCATGACCTCGTCCAGCTCAAGGCTGACGAGCAGGACCGCACGGCCCTTGTCGCGCTCGGCCACGATCTGCTTGTGGATATACTCGATTGCGCCGACGTCAAGGCCGCGGGTGGGCTGCACGGCAACGAGCAGCTGCGGGTCCTTATCGACCTCGCGGGCGATGATAGCCTTCTGCTGGTTGCCGCCGGACATGCTGCGGGCAATCGTCGCAGGGCCCTGGCCGCTGCGGACATCGTATTGCTTTATCAGGCGCTCGGCGTACTGCAATACGGCGTTCTTTTTAATAAAGCCGTGGTTCTGGAACTCCGGCTGCCAGTAACGCTGCAAAACCATGTTGTCGGCCAGCGTGTAATCCAGCACCAGACCGTGCTTGTGGCGGTCCTCCGGGATGTGGCTCATACCGGCCTTGCTGCGCTCGCGGATGGGGGCATTCGTGATGTCCCTGCCCTCGAGTCTGATGGTGCCGGACGTGGGCTTTTCGAGGCCCGTAATACCGTAGATCAGCTCGCTCTGGCCGTTGCCGTCGATACCGGCAACGCAGACGATCTCGCCCGCGCGGACGTTGAAGCTGACGCCGCGGACGGCATTGTTCTTGTGGACCTTGCTCGGCACGACGAGGTTCTCGACTTCCAGGATCGGCTTGCCGACCTCACAGGGCTTCTTATCGACGGCAAACTGCACGTCGCGGCCAACCATCATCTTGGACAGTTCCTCTTTCGTGGTGTCCTTGATGTCAACGGTGCCGATATACCTGCCCTTGCGCAGGACAGAGCAGCGGTCAGAGACTGCCATGATCTCGTTGAGCTTGTGGGTGATGAACAGGATGCTCTTGCCCTCGGCCTTGAAGCCGCGCATGATGTCCATGAGCTCGTCAATTTCCTGCGGGGTCAGAACCGCCGTGGGCTCGTCGAAAATCAGGATTTCATTGTCGCGGTAGAGCATTTTCAGGATCTCGACCCGCTGCTGCATGCCGACGGAGATGTCGCTGACCAGCGCGTCCGGGTCGACCTTCAGACCGTACTTTTCGCTCAGGGCCATGACCTTTTTGCGGGCCTCGTCCTTCTGCAAAAAGCCGTGCTTTGTGTCCTCAACACCCAGGATGATGTTGTCGAGCACCGTGAAGCACTCCACCAGCTTGAAATGCTGGTGCACCATGCCGATGCCCAGTGCGTTGGCATCGTTCGGGTTGTTGATCTTGACCTCCTGTCCGTTTTTCCGTATCGTACCCTGCTCCGGCTGATACAGACCGAACAGCACACTCATCAAGGTGGATTTACCGGCGCCGTTTTCGCCCAGCAGGGCGTGGATCTCACCCTTGCGCAGCTGCAGGGTGATGTCGTCGTTGGCTTTGATGCCGGGGAACTCCTTGGTGATGTGCAGCATTTCGATGACATAATTATCTGCCAATCGTTGCACGCCCCTTTCAATGTGTACGGGCTTGTACACAAATTCTTACACTATATTATACAGAAAAATCGCGCCATGTACAATAGAATCTGCACAAAAAGTAGCCAAAATTTGGCGAAACAGAACAAAAACCGCCCTGCGCGGGGTGCGCAGGGCGGTTAAAAGTCATACTTTTAAAGCCTTATCATAAAGCCTTATCAGCTCTGGTAGTCAACCGTGATGGTGGTGACCGCGGGCTTGACATCGGCGTCATAGCTGTCGTCGATGGCCAGGGTGCCGTCCACGATGGAGGCGTACATGGAATCGTACTGCTCCTGGGTGAACTTGGTGAACTTGGAGGTGCTCATCGGCAGACCGACGCAGTTCTCGGCAGCGCCGAGCTTGGTCTCCTTGCCGGAGTAGGTCTCGCTGAACTTCCAGCCGTTGTTCATGGCATCGGTCAGAGCCTCGTTCACGGACTCGGCCAGGCCCTTCATAGCGGAGGTGATGACCGTGTCGAACTGGCCGGACTGGTCAACGTCAACGCCGATCATCTTGCCGCCGTTGGCCTGCGCAGCAGCGTCGCAGCTCTGGCAGACGGGACCGCCGCAGGCAAAGACGACCTCGGTACCCTCGGAGTACCAGCCGTCCATCTTGTTCTTGACCTCATCGGTAGCTGCGAAGCCGCCAGAGTACCAGTACTTGATGTTGACATCCGTAGCGCCGATCTCCTTGGCAGCGGCGTCAGCGCCCTGCACGAAGCCGTAGCCGTAGCGGATAACTGCGGGGACAGCCATGCCGCCCAGGAAGCCCAGCTCCTTGTAGCCGTCATAGACAGCGGCATAACCGGCCAGGTAGCCGGCCTGCTCCTCTTTATAGGTGATCAGAGCGGTGTTGGCGGTGGGAGCCTTGTCGCCCAGGTCGCTGGCAGAAACGTCCAGAGCCAGGAACTGCACGTCAGGGTACTTCTCCTGAGCCTCGGCGATGGCATTGCCGAACAGGTAGCCAGCGACGACGATGGACTTAGCACCGTCGTTGACAGCGTTGTCCATCTGCTCCAGACGGGCGGCGTCGGAGTCCTCGGTGGGACGGTAGTAGTTGGCGTTCAGGCTGTTTGCAGAGCAGAAATCCTGCACGCCCTGCCAGGTGTACTGGTTGAAGGACTGGTCATCGATGTTGCCGACGTCGGTAACAAAGGCGACATCGGTCTTGCTGCCGGAGGTGGAAGCGGCAGCCTCAGAGGTAGCCTCCGTCGTGGTGCTCGTGGCGGTGCTGGCGGAAGAACCGCCGCAGGCAGCCAGAGAGAGCGCCATGCTGGCAGCCATTACAAAAGCGAGAAACTTTTTCATGGTTTTGATCTCCTTAGGTTGTTTTCAGTTGCGCAGCAGGGCGGTTCCCTGCCGCTTTGCTTTCAGTATACCGCATTTGCGCTGTTAATTCAATGACAAAACGGCGTAAAAAACATTACAAAAGCATAACAAAGCGCAGTCTCCTGCCTCTCTCGGCGAGGGAGGTGCCCCGCAGGGGCGGAGCCCTCTCACAGAGGGGCCAAGTGGGGGGTTACAGCAGGCGGTCCACCGTGACGTTCGGGGTTTCCGGCAGCGTATCCAGATCCGAGTAGGCATCCACCTTCAGGACGCTGGTGCGCAGATCCTCATACAGCGTGCGGTAGTCGTCCTGCGTGAAGCTGTCAAACCGCCAGGGCGCCCCGGCCTCCAGCGCGACTTCGCCGTTCGTGAAGCCGGCCTTCTCGGTCTGGCCGCCGGTCTGGCCATTCCAGGTGCCCGCCGCAAAGAAGGTGTACAGCTGACGCTGCACGGCAGCGTTGTAGCACTTGATGGCGCTGCCCAGCACGCGGTCTCCCAGCTCTGTGTTGTCGTAATCCGTCGTGATCGCCTTGCCGCCGGTCTGGTTGACGGCACCGGACGCACCCTCGTACAGGTTGCCGCCGCTGACCATAATAAGCGACGTACCGTTATTATACCAGTCGATCATCCGCTGGGTAATGGCGTCGTTATTCTCATAGGTATCGGTGAACCAGGTCTGCAGGGTGACATACTCGCCCTGCAGCTCGGCAGCGGCCTCCGCGCCCTGCAGAAAGCCGGTGCAGTACCGCACAATGCCCGGTATCTCCTGCGCGCCGATGAAGCCGAGCGTGGTGTAGCCATCGGTTACAGCGGCGTACCCGGCCAGATACCCGGCCTGTTCCTCCTGAAAGAGGACGCAATGGACAAGGCTGGCCGTATTGTAAGCGCTATAGTCGTCGCTGTGGGGCTCGCTGTCAAACAGCAGGTAGTGGACGTCAGGGTAGTTTTCCTGCATGCGGTAGAGCGCCGCGCCCATGGTGTCGCCGCGGCAGACCACGAGCTTTGCGCCGCTCTCAGCGGCAGCTCATTGTACAGGGCATGGCGGG
>ERZ772821.2011-NODE-2011-length-11117-cov-9.646176_pt1 | contig 11117 bp, 8 predicted proteins | sample MGYA00580859_ERZ772821 | MGnify/ENA primary metagenome ERZ772821 (study PRJEB29015, sample SAMEA2737674) | human gut metagenome | biome: human gut; feature: human-associated habitat; material: faeces | place: China | collected 2012 ...
TGTTGCTTTAACAGAAACTGTCGAGATGCTTGTAACGCAACAAAATATTGAATTATCCGAAGCTCCAAAGTTGCACAAATAGCAATCGATCTGTTTCTGGAATGCAACCCATATATTACACAATATTCAACTTGAATGAAACTATAAATGCAAGTACATGTAACCAAAAAGTGTAACATCATGCAAAGGTCAGCGAAAAGATGTCGTCAGGTGCTGTTTGAATTTTGGTTTTGAAGGGGCGATTCACCCCCCTTCAAAATAACAGGGTGATTGGGGGCACGCCCTCAAACAAAATTGACGATCAGCGCAGCTGAGATTCTGTCAATTCATCGCAAGTGTATATACACTTGCAAATCTCGCGACAGTATAAAATCGTCAAAAAAGCAAAATCTGGCATTTACGGATTTTGCTTTTTATTTGAGATTCATAGTTAGCACTCGATCACTTAAAAATAACGGATTTTCAATGGAGACGCTAATTACTTTTGAGCTATTCAAGCACATTTTTCTTAGCACATTTAGCGACTTCTTCGGCGTGCTTCGTTCTAGATCAATTCACTTAGGCAGTGGTTTTATAGGCTAATAATAATTGAGCTTTATGAGTTGTTCATCTATAAGATAGCGACTATACTGCTCAATGTATACAGTTATTGCCAGGCACTGAAGAACTTTGGAAAGAAGATAATAGGCGTGAAAAAGTGGAAAGTTATTGGGCTAATATTCGGGCTCTTTCTAGCCAATTTGCTTGGGTATTCAACAATTGTATCCGCAGACACAACACAATCTTTAAATCAAATTGTTTCAACTGAAAGCCGTATTAGCGATAACAATACTCAACTGACCAATGCTGACAAGTTATCAAGAAGTAATCCAGAAAATGGACAACCAATTATCGCTTCTGGAAAACAAGTGGTACTGAATAATAGTCATGGCAATGGCATAAGTTCTCGTGCAGAAGTTCCTGTTACAAATATTACCTGGCACTTATCGGAAGAATACATATCCGGAAAATTCAGAGTCAATTTCTGGATTGATTCTATTGAGGGTGTCCCGCCAGCCGCAGTTGATGTGCAAATTGAATTTAATACTGAGCCTACCCTTGCAGGTCCGGTGAATGCCAATACGCTGGCACCCATTAGCAAAATAGGCGGTTTACAAACAGGATTACTTGGTTTTACGGAATTGCCAGCCAAAACCACATTTTTTAACGTTGCTGGCGCTGTTGGATTTATAGGAGTTAATGGAGCGGCTAATGTAAAACCAATCCCACCAACGGCCATCTATTTACAAAATAAAATAGGACAGAATTTCCCTGAATATGTTGATCCCGTGTCTAAAAAAGATGCAGAAACACCTATTAATACTACCTGGACTAAGTTATCACAATCTCCTAGTTGGTCATCAAAAGATAGATATATTTATATTAAAACGTTCAGTGAAACATATGGCAATCAATCTGCAGATTTTTGGAGTTCTCGAGAAGTGCATCATATTCGCCCGAGAGTTTATGGCGGAACAAATGACTTTAATAATTTGATGCCGGTGTTAACACCAAATCATCGGCTGATCACCACATGGTTTAACAACTATTGAGGAGGAACTCATTTGGAATCTCTAATTCGGCGAAGAATTAATTCTTTAATAAAGGTGACGAAAAATGGGAAAAAAGCGCTCTCAACATTCCAATTAGATGGAGATGTGCAAAATGTTTCTTTTAAGATAGAACCTCCTGCACACGCTGATGATATAGAAAAAATAAAAAGGTGGAACCTTCCACAGGATTACATTGAGTTTCTCTCGATTACTAATGGACTATTTTTATTTGACACAACAATCGAAGGGATTCCTATGGGATATACGTGTGAAGTCTATTCAATTAGAAAAATGATTAAAGAAAAAGAGGCACTGCCTAAAAGTTTTGTAAATAAAGTACCCATTCTCCATATAAGGGATGTCGGAGATATGTATATTGATATAGAGAAGTATCGGTTAGGAAAATCATATCTAACTTATCCCGGAATAGAAGCAGACCGATATTTCGATTTTTCATTTTCAAAATGGCTCGATAAATATATGGTGGCTGGAGGCAATGAGTTTTGGAATTTCTGATAACGAAGTTGGCCAAGTAGGAAACCAAAAACTTCGAATTGACATTGATTAGTGTGCTTAATAAGGCTGTCAAAGAAAAACAGTCGTTACTATCACAAGCTAGATCTCATTAGAGTCTACCCTAACGGATCGTCAAGAAACATCTTGAAATAAGGTCTAAAATCCGATTCAAATAAGTGACCCGAAACGATTTCTACGATCGTTTCGGGTATTTTTATGGGTAGTCGTATGCAGCCATTGCTATAATTGACATTAGATTGCACGAGATGAGGACAGCCATATGAGCAAAACAGTCAAAGAGCTTGCAGATGAGCTAGGTGTTAGCAAGCAAACTATCAGATATCATTACCGCTATATACCGGATAAATATGTGGTAAAGGGTCAAGACGGAGTAATCCGAATTGATCCTATAGCAGAAGGAATTATACGCAATAAGGTGGTAAATAACCACCACAAGAATACCGGTAAATATACCGATAAAGATAGTGAGCTTACCGGTAAAGAAAAATATGATGATCAGAGAAATATCTTAGTTGAACAATTAGCCAAAAAAGATGAAGAAATAAAGAGGCTTCATTCTTTACTGGAACAGGCTCAGAAAATTGCAGATCAATCACAGCAGTTACAACTAATGGCGGAGAACAAGCTAAAAAAGTTGTCAGTGCCCCAAAATGAGCCTGATAGTGAATCTAAACCTGTGGACAGCCAAATACACGAACAAGATTCAGAATTTCCTAGAAGGTCCGAAAACAGTCCGGAAAATAAAGGATCTTTTTGGCATCGATTGTTTGGTGTTGGGAAATAAGAAATAGCCACCGTTGGAACGATGGCTATTTCACTATGGGTTAGGTTATTTTTAACTTGCGTCTCCAGTAAAATCAATTTCGACTTCTGAAATTGTTCGACCACTTTTTCGAGCAGCATAGTGTACCTTAATTCCAGTTTTTTGATTGATTTCATCAATTGCTGGTTGTAAGTAACGACCATTGAATTGCCACCATTTCATGTTAGTGTGACCAAAAAACTCTAGAAACTCATCGGGTGTTCCATTAACTCCCATGGAGCCACGCCAACTCATCAATAGTTGATATAACATTAAGCTGTACTTACTATGCAAAGCCACGATGTCAGATAAACTGTATTGTGCTCGTGAACCAACCAGTTTCAAAAGCCAGGGTGCTAATTTCTCGTCAAGCTCTAGAGTAGCAGAACCGTCCTTTTTGATTTCCGCTGTTTGAAGCCAGCGAGCAATCGTGATCGTATCTTCATCCTTTTGAAACCAGAAGCCCTTATTACTTAAACTAAGTAAGGATTTTGATGTTTCGGTTAAACTTTTTGTCCCTCGACCAAACTCCATTACCTGATTAATTTCTTTGATCGTTGTTTGTAAAGGACGGAAACCAGAATCATCGCGTCTTACTTTAGACACCATGAAGTCAATAAGCTTAAGTTCTTTGGCTGTCAATTGGTGTCTTGCTTTTTGTACTAATTGACTTGCTTTAATCACGGGATAGCCCTGTTGTTTGTCAATGCTGTCTTGACTAATTAACAGATCAGTTCCAATTGGATTAAAAATGATGCGTCCTCCAGATTTCATAAGCAACCTCACTATTCATATACCATTTTAAGCAATCTAACACAAAAATAGTATATTATATTTTTGTGATTTTGCGGAATTTTTAGTATGCATCTGCGGAATTTTTAGTATGCATCTGCGGAATTTTTAGTATGTGTTTTCTCTGAATCCCTTGGCAGAGTAAGGCCAAAAATCCTTTATAGTATTGATAGTATTGATAGTATAGAAATTAAACCGCACGCGAAACCTTGGGGAGAACCTCTCCCCAAACCCCATACCAAACCCTGGTCGCTTTGCTCCCTAAAAAGGTGTGGCTTCGCCACATTTAACTCCGGCTTCGCCTGCGCGCCTTTGGCTTGCCCTAGCGCGCTTCGCTTGCGTGGCTCAGAAGAGCCTCAGCTGAAGCTTCGGTGGGGCTATCGCCATTCACCAACAAAAGTACGTTGCCTAAATTTGATCAATCATTAAAGCTTTTCATTTGTGCCATGAACATAGGCCAATAAAAACGGCTTAGAACGCTTATATTTGCGTTCTAAGCCGTTTTTGATGTAGAGAGCAGCAATTGTACCCGTCAAAGCAAGAAGCCTTAGTACGGGCCCTTTAGCGCTTTTTAAAACTCACTGCTTTGATAACCAATCCTCAACGATATTTGATTTGGTCACTCTGACATGGTACTTAGCCAGGTCCGGATTTTGACTCACTTCCTGCTGCTTTTTCGCTACCAGCTGATTCAGTTTTGCAATCGCCTGATCGGTCAAGGTGAACATGACCCGGTGGGATTCGTCTTGTTTCGTCATCTCAAAAACCTCCTGAATGGTGATGATGAACGGTCGTCTGGCAAACCAACACGACGTTAAAAATTCGTCACGTTGCCGGACGATTTTTGGTAAACAGTTGCAACGACCCTGGTCAAAACGTGCACGTTTTTGGCCAGGTAAAAGATCAAAATAAATTGAGTTGCGATCCGATCCATCTCAAAAATCGGTTCGGCTGGATCGATCACTTTTTGAGGCCGTTTGGAACACGCTTAAAATCAAGCAAGAGCATAAGGTGAAACTGCTATCAAAATTGATAGAAACCGCAGTGCGGTTTGGTTTGTCGTGATAGCACGCTGGGGTTAAAAGGTGTCGTAATCCAGGGTTTGCTACACGTGAAGAAATTTCGAGCGTGTAGTAAAACGTATTTTACTACACGTGGTTTAGGCTAATCGTGACAAGGGCTAGCGCCATTCACTACACGTAAACAGCTTTTTACTACACCTGAGCAAGATTATTCGCTTATTGGTCATAAACGAACGACTTTTGGCGTTGCAGCGTACACAACTCTATAGTGACTTGCCTGCAATGTGAGATGTGTATGGTGAGTTGCACGAATAGCAGCATAGATGCTGCTTTAACGGAGACTGTCGAGATGCTTGTGACGCAACAAAAAAATGAATTAACCGTAGCTTTAAAGTTGCGCAAATAGCAACTGAGCTGTTTCTCAAATGCAACTCATGTATTACGCGATTCTCAACTTGAATGAAACTCTCAATACGATGAGTAATCAACACCACGTGTAACATCGTGCAAAGGTCAGTGAAAAGATGTCGTCAGAAGCTGTTTGAATTTTGGCTTTGAAGGGGGCGACTCACCTCACTCCAAAATAACAGGGGGATTGGGGGCGTGTCCCCAAAAAAATTGACGATCAGCGCAGCTGAGATTCGGTCAATTCATCGCAAGTGTATATACACTTGCAAATCTCGCGACAGTAGAAAATCGTCAAAAAAGCAAAATCGGTGAATGGTTGATGTTGCTTTTTGTTTAGGTTGCGACTGCAAAGCCGTGCGCTAAAACATAACGATTTTATGAAACATGGTGCGAGCAACTTCTTGTTTGGATTCCAATTGATTCTGAGTTGTTTGAGCACGCCTTGCTCCCCTCTCTAATTCCCCACAGGTTCACGGGCGATCACCTATTCGGTCACGATTATAAAAGGTGTGGCTGCGCCACGGTTAACTCCAGATCCGCCTGTGCGCCTTTGGCTTGCCCTAGCGCGCTTCGCGTGCGTGGTTCAGGAAAAACCTCGGCCACGGCCTCGGAGAGCGTTCGCAAAAGCTCACTCAGGACCGTCAGGGCTTCTCAGACACCCATATTTGCGTTTTAAGCGTCTTTTAGAGCAAGTAGGTAATAATCCTCATCTTTTGTTTAAAACGTTATAGACGCTGGTTTTACTAACTCCAACAGCACGGGCCAAGGTCTGCAGGGACCACTTAGGGTGAGCCAGAGCCAGACTTTTGATTTCAGCCGTTATATTTTGAGATAATTTCGGTCTTCCGGGGCTTTTAATGGCTATTTGTCGGACAAACAGATTTTTAAACTTGGTTTTCAACAATCCTATGGCCTCGCTTTTATGAACGCTTATCAAATATAGTACCACGATGGCCAAGACCGAAGGCTTTTATGAAAATCGGGCCTGAATTTGGCATTTGATCGGCGCTAAAGGCTGCTATAAAAGTTTTATGAACGCTGAAAGCAATCATGGTAAGGTCTTAACTAACCCAGATGAGGAAGCCGAAGCCTTTTTCTACTGTCGCGAGATTTGCAAGTGGGTGCACACTTGCTCAAAAAAAGAGAGTAGGCTGATCAGCCTACTCCCTTTTGTATCTTGGGGGCGCTGCCCCCAAACCCCTAGGTTATTTTTTGCTAGACGGGTTGAGCGATCGTGCGAGTGATGCTTCAAATTCAGCGTCCTGTAAAAGATGCTCCTTGAGTACTTTTGATAACTGTCCAACTAGTTCCTTGACTGCCCCAACTTGCTCCTTACTGACCGTGCCAGTCAAATTGACGGCATGTGTAATCTGATTTAGCTGGTCGCCAACCCTACGAATACGCGGAAGCATGGCGTTGCCATCAATCAAACTGACATTAAAAATCGGGCTATTAAACAAACGATAGCGAGCAAAAGCACTAAATTGGTTATAGCCGGCTTCAACCTGTTGGCGCTTGATTTCCGCTATTTCTGCTGTCGTGAATCGAGCGGTTTTGCGTATCGGTCTTTTGCGATTGGGTTCACGTTTTGACAAAAGAAAACTTCCTTTCCACACTGCCGTAGGCGGGGTCAACCAGCTTTTTAGCTAATGTTTGCAATCAAGAAAAAACGTCAGAACAACTTGAGTTGCGAGCTAACTTTAAGCAAAAAAGCCGTCGCAACTCTTACTACGACGGCCAGACTTTTGAATGCATTAAGTTTAACATAGAATGTACTGTGTTCTCTGAGCAACACTTACAGATACAGAACATAAACAATTACAGAATCACTAAACGCAAAATAAATTATGCAGTTAGTGCACAAACACGTCGGCATAAATGTGAATTTGGTTTTTCTATTGCTACAGCTTTGAGAGTTGCTCAATAGCCTCACAATAGGATACACAAAATATACCGCCATATAAACATGAAGATGCGGCCACTGCAACACCAAAAATCGGCTGATTTTGATCAAATTCGAAAAAGTTTGCTCAGGTGGAGTCAAACACCGTTTGCGTGTAATGAAATGTGCTAATAACAACTGGTACAACTGGCGTAAACCAAGTGGAGTAAATCATGAATCACGACACCTTTTGCTCCCAGCGTGCTGTCACGACAAACCAAATCGCACTGCGGATTACTCCCAATTTTTTGGGGTAGTGCCCCAACCCTTAGGCTTTTTCTAGACGTATTGAGTGATCTTTCGAACTAATTTAACAGAGATATCAAACATGCTCTTATCTAAAAGCACCGCTGAATAGTCTCAGCTAACTATTCTAAGCAACAGTGTTAAAAAGCCAGCTAATGTAACAATTTTCGGATGGAATCATGTATAATACACCGCAAGTTATATTTTATTTTAGTTTGTCCCCTATAATAAAATGTGACGTTATGGAAATAATCCAAGTTTCCTATAGCACTGACATCATATAGATCCGAAAGAACTTCATTGAGATCACAATGATTAAGTATATATTTTATTTCATGATCCTTTTGATTTGATTTAGCTATTCCTATAAATTCATTTGGCGTAAAGCTTGATTTATAACTTAGCAGGTCTCTAATACCAGTTAGTTCTATGGGGGTGTATTTAGCAGTAAGTTCCTCTGCTAACTCCGACCAAGTTTCCTGTGCATATCGACTACGAATGCTTTCAAACATTGGTTTTGTAAAAAATCTTTCATCAGGTGATTTTTCTTTTATCAAGTTGAATAGGCGTACAATATCACGTGGGAGTAAGAACGTTTGTCTTAGTATATAACTAATTGTATCTTCACTTTCATTAATGTTTATATTTTGTGGAAAGTAACGTTTGAAAATTGCCGCATCGGATTCCGCATTCTTTTGGCTAACATCACGTTTATTTTCCGAAACCCTTATTTTATTCATTAGAATTTTAATGATAGGGGAGTTAATATTGTTTCCACCATTGATATCCCAATTAAGTGTTCGACCATTATCGAGTAGAACTTTGTTTATTTCTTTACCACTAACAGATTCTGAATGCACAACCTCAGTTCTAATAGCAGCAATCCAGTGCATACAGAAGCCATTCGATTGGGACATGCTATTCATTGCCGTAACGGCTATAATCAAATCCCGTATCATTGCTGAGTCGCATAAAAACTTCTTCTTATCAAGACGGTTTAATTCGAGTTCATCTATTAAGAAGTAAAAATTGGGTTTGCTACTATCAACATCTAGTTGCGAAAAATATTCATTAATTTTAGCTGCCAACTTATTATATTGCCTTTTTTTGGCGTAGGCCCTTACCATTGCTTCTCCGCCTACCGATAAAGAACGTGTATGAGCACTGAGCATTATCTTGATGTTTTCCAAAGTGAACGTATTTTTTTTGTCTATTTCGTTTACGGCGGACACATATCTTTTCCAATTTTTATTTTTCACAAAACAAGATGGAGCTTCTTTGACAATTTGCTGATGGAAATAAAGTTGCCAAATGTTTTGAAAGTTAAGGGCAATGATTTCTTCGTCGCTCATCGAACTTATATCAATAGAGTCTAACTGCATCAAGAAATCTTCTCTATCATCATCATTTATGTCAGATTTATAGAGAATAAATTTGCAACTGTTATTGTTTTTTTGTAACTCGGAGTATATGTAATTTAATAAAGCAGTTTTCCCTGAACCTTTAGGGCCGAGTATAAAGCACTTTTCTCCAGTGTAGTAACTTTCAACCGGAAAATCAGGAGGCAACAAAAATGATTTTATAAAAAAACTCTCGTCTTTTTGAAATTCAGTCTTTGCATCTTGATAACCAAATATTAAATCTTTTAAAGGTAAATTCATTTATTTTCCCACCTCGTACTTTAAATTATAAACAAAGAGTAGCATGAACTCATTAGAAGGTTAAGTTTTCATTTCCTTAAATACATAAGAGCCTACCCTAACGGATCGCCCAGAAACAGCTTGAAATAAGGCCTAAAATCCGATTCAAATAAGTGACCCGAAACGATTTCTAAGATCGTTTCGGGTATTTTTATGGGTAGTCGTGTCTAGCCATTGCTATAATTGACATTAGATTGCATGAGACGAGGACAGTGATATGAGCAAAACAGTCAAAGAGCTTGCAGATGAGCTGGGTGTTAGCCGCCAAAGAATCCAGCAGATCATTAGCAAGCAAGTAGCAAGCAAGCGGCCGAAGAAAGTGGCAGGCCAATACTTGATTTCACCCGCAGATGAATCCCTTATAGAAAAGAAAATAGCGGGGACACATCATGCAAAGGTGCAAGCAAATAGCAAGCAATTATCTGACAAGTTGCAAGCAAGCTTGCAAGAGGAAGTAGCAACTCTAAAAGAACAGATTCATACAAAAGATCGCCAAATTCAGGCTAAGGATAATCAGTTGGAGAAGATGCAGAAACTTCTCGATCAGTCTCAACAACTCCAGCTAATGGCCGAAAACAAACTTAAGAAGTTGGAAGCACCCCATAATGAGCCTGAAAGCAGTTCTGAATCCGAAAGCGACCAAACACATAAACGGGCACCAGAAAAATCTGAGGTGGCAGAAAACTCTCCAGAACGATCATCCTCTTTTTGGAGTCGTCTATTTGGCACTTATAAATGACAAGATTTTGTAACGTATTTTAGCTATATAGGGACTTAGACTTTTTTGATATACTAAGTCAGTCGCTACGCCTTTTCGCGTGATACCGCGCCCAAAGGTGGTGATGCTTTATGAGTCCCTTCGATATTGCGATCATCGCGCCTTTACTTGTCGGTGTCTTTCTGCTCTTGGTAGAAGACAAGCTGAACAATCGCAAGTAGAGTAAGTAGCGGCTGAGTTCAGTGCTTGGCACCGGGCCATCATCTTCTTGCGGGGATGATGGCTTTTTGACACAAAAAAACCCGTGTAGCTTGCGGACTACACGGGTGTGTGATGTTTATAAGCCTCTTCGATTAAACATATTTTAGCATATGTTTTGATTAGTTGCATTTATTGATCTGTTCTTGGATGTCTGCGCAGAAAATTATTATGGATTTCAACTTGGACAACTTTTCGGCCGCGTCTTGCTTGAAATAAGTTTAAATCTAAATCATTTATTTTAAGATTGATTTCATCAATGGCCGGTTTTAGTATTTTGTCTTTTAAGCGACCATATGTATACGATTTTGGCGCACCAAGCCATGTTTTGAATTCATCAGGGGTTCCTTGAACAATGGAAATTGTCTGACCGTGATCTTTGTCAGCTTCGCGCATTAGCTTGTAGAGTAGAATCGCATATTTACTTTTTAGTTGTACAGTATCGGCAAGCAAGTATTGGGTATAGTAACCATTATCCTTGAGCTTAAGCAAAAATGGAGCAAATTGTTTATTTATTTTTAATTGAACCTGACCATTTTCCCAAACGTCAACAACTTCAAACCAACCCGTCATGGTCAATCGCTTTTCCTGCTTACTGTATATAAAAACGTCTTTTTTCCGCATAGCATTTAAACTTCCCGCTAATTGAGAATAGGCATTTCCACTTCGTTTTAGCCCCAAGACTTTGGTCAGCTCGTACATAGACGTGTTAATTAAATTAAAATGATCATCATCAGGTTTAATTCGAGCAATGACATAATCCATTATCTTTAATTCACGCGCATTCAAATCATGCCGAGCCTTCGTAATAAGATCATTATGTTCTGCAACTAGAAAATAGCGTTTGTCATGAATTTCTTCTTGATTAAAATCTCGATCACTCGACCAAATAAGTTTACGAACATCAATCATTACCTAACCTCCCTACACTAGAGACTATTATAGCACCGCTTATAATGTGTCGTGTACTTTTTGGTGTTGTGTCGTGTACTTTTTGGTGTTGTGTCGTGTACTTTTTGGTGTTGTGTCGTGTACTTTTTGGTGTTGTGTCGTGTACTTTTTGGTGTTGTGTCGTGTACTTTTTGGTGTTGTGTCGTGTA
>ERZ772821.2016-NODE-2016-length-11108-cov-3.236316_pt1 | contig 11108 bp, 13 predicted proteins | sample MGYA00580859_ERZ772821 | MGnify/ENA primary metagenome ERZ772821 (study PRJEB29015, sample SAMEA2737674) | human gut metagenome | biome: human gut; feature: human-associated habitat; material: faeces | place: China | collected 2012 ...
CACTCGGCGTTGTTCGCCTGTACCGTTTCGCGCAAGGTTGCTCTTTTAGCCTCTAATATCCGCAGCTGTTCGTCACACCTGCGAATACCCGCTCTGTAATCGGTAAGCATTTCGGCAGGCTCGGTTATATTAAGCCCCTCAAGAGGCTTTTTGAACCCCTCGGACATTGCGGATAATATCTGTTCACTGCTTACAGTTTTAAGATTGCGGAAAAGCAACTCGCGCCCCTTTACTTCGCCGAAGCTTGTAAGGTAAAACGGATTTAATATGCAGAGAAAGGTGTCCTTATCGCAGATAAAGCGGTTTATTTCCTCCTGCCTTACAGAAAAGCTGTCGAATATAAGCTCGGTTTTAGAGCCGTATCTTCGCCGTATAAGGCTGTGCAGTACGCCGTTTTGGTCGGTAAAGTCTACCTTTACCTCGCACCCAGCGCTTTCGGAGTTAATAAGCCTATCTGCTTTTTGCTCTCCGAAATATGTAACGCCGTAAAACGCGAATGCTACCGCGTGGGCAAGGGTGGTCTTTCCGGTGCCGTTGTGCCCGGAGACGCAGTTAACGTCACCGAGCGCAAAGCTTACATGCTCCTTTTGGTTGCGAAAGCCCGAAAGAGAGATTTCTTTTATGCTTATTTCGGTTATCTGTTCCATAAGCTCCACTCCTTATTCCCAAGGTAAAGCATTCTGCTCGTTTAATTCCGTTATTCCATCGGGCGTTTCGGTTTTGCTTATAAGGGTCAGCATTTCGCCGTAGGTCTGCATATCCCGCCGTATTATTGTGGTCTTCCACAATTCGTCTCCGAACTCGCCTACAATAAGCCAGCGGCTGTATTTATCCGGCATGACTTCTGTGCGGATAACATTAAATACTGTATACCCCGGCTGTACCAAACAGGGGAAGGAGTTGCGGTAGCCTTCGAGCACCTCGCTTTTGCGCTTGTATTCCGGCTCGTTTTCCTTTAGAGTTTTCAGGTTGTGCTCCGAGATTTTAAGAGCGCGGTTAAGCTCGTCCGCTTGTCTTTCAAGCAAAGAAATTTCTTCACTTGCCTTATCGTATCCCTTTTTTAAGGTTTTTTCCTCAAAGGCTTTAAACAGTAAATAGACTAAGGCTATCCCTGCGGCTAATACCAAAAAAGCCAGGGTATACTTTTCGCGCGTCCATATGCCGCTTAAAAGTATTGCCGTTTCCGCCGTAACCGTCAGCAGAAGAATTGCGGATATAGCTATGACCGCCGTTACTGTCTGTGCGTTCTTTTTCATTTTTCTGTCTCCTTATGCTGCTTTTTCAAAGCCGCGTATAATGTTGTACTTTCCTATCGTCGCGCTTTCCCGTTCCTCAATTTTAACATTGCAGATAATCTGTCCGTCTCTGAGATCGGGGTTGCCCTGCATATATCCGGTTATAAGCTGGTTCTGCGGGGTTTCTAAAGTAAGCGCCGTCTGCGTACCCTTAGCACCGTTACGCACTACGGATTTCACCACACGGAACTTAATGCCTGTGGTGTTTTCCTGCGGTTTCTCGGCAGCTTTAGGCGCTGCGTTCGTTTCAGGCGGTTCTGCCGGAGCATTTCCTGCCTTTTGCGCTTTTTTCCGTGCGGCCATCTGCTGGTTATAATGTACGGCTAAATCCTTGTATTCGCTTTCCTGTATAACAAAGCTGCTTCCTCTCGGTTTAATGTCCACCCATTTACCCTCAAGGCTGTAAAGGTATCTGCCGATTCCGAGAACAGACGCCGCGCGCTTCAATGCTCCCGAAAGTCCGCCCTTTACAGGTTCAATGTCCGTAGCGCCCGAACCGTCGGATTTTTTTATCCATTCGTTTCTTTCGGGGCTGTAAACGGAAATTGCGCATACATACGCAGATGACTTGCCCTCTGCGCTCGGAGCCACCGTAAATTCGTTCTGCCAGTTTTCAGGCCCGAATATTTCATCCAGCCGCTCTTGAATAGCACGAGAATTTACAAACGGTACGGCAAAGCCCTGGGTTTTTTCCGTGTTTGTATATGCCGTTCGCCATTCAATATCCGAGGCAGGAAAAGGGAGTAACAGTTTCTGCTTTTGCGCTTCGGTCATAACGACACCTCCCCATAAAAGTCCGCAAGCGTTTTACCCGATGGAATAAGAATATCCGAATAATAATATTCGGGCGTCTTATCTGACAGATGATCCATTAACTCGCGCTGGCACAGTTCAGGTTCGTTGTGCTCAATGTCAAAATGATCGTCATTGTTCGGAAGACCTAAAATGTAATCCATAATGTTGCCGAGCAGATAGGGGGAAGGTATTTCCGGCAATTCATTGTCTCCTGTGCAAAGCTGAAAGTCATTTTCACTTACATTGGATAACGGATAAAAATACATCGGTGTGTCTTCGCGCAATGCGCAGTTTTCGGTAACGCCTAAATATACCGCCTGAATTTTGCCGTCACGGTTTACCTTAAAGCCGAACACGAGCTTCGGCAGCGGAAAGTCCGGGTATTCCGTTTCCATATATGTAATGTCGGCTGTGTTGTAGGGGTATTCGAGCGCCACGGAGTACGCGTCGGTATCCGTCAAATGGCTGTAAAATAGGGTGTTCGGCGGCAATACCGCACTGTACGCCGACGCAGCAGGCTTTATGCTGCTTTGCAGGCACAGAAGAATATCGTCAAGCTGAGCGCTTTTTGTGACTTTTGTGCCGCCGACCGTTTGCTCTATAAATATTTGCGCGGAATCTGAAATGTGTATGGAAACTCTTTCTTTATTCATTATGCTGCCATCCTTTCCTGCGGCTGTTCCATAGATATGATCTTAGGCTTTTCGGCTTTAAGCTTTTCCGAAAGCGTTTTTATTGACTTCCTCAAAAAGAGGTAAAGGGAAAGTGCCGCATTAAGGAGTTCCATATCCGTTAAATTATCGCAGCCAAGCGTTACTTTTATGTAGCTGTCTTTGCTCCGAATTACATGCTCGCACTCACAATAATTATAACCATTCTCATTCCGGAAACTTTCCAGCTCCGATTCTACCTTTTTTTTAAGCTTGCAAAACCAGTAATTCTCCGAAAATTTCAAGCCGTGTGCTGTTCCGTATTCGGCGGCAAGCTCCGTAAATTCATTAAGCTCGTCCGGACAGATATACCATAGATCGCAGTCGTATTCCTCGTTATAGTCCAACCAACAGCCCAATGAACACATTGCGTCAAGAATAATGTCGAATAGGAACTCTGCTTCTATATCTGTATCCGAAAACGGAATTCCGCAGTCATAAAAGATTTTTAAGACGGTTAAAATATTCAAGCTTTCTGAAAGCACATCGGAAAAATCTTTAAACATATTCACATACTCAGCCTCCGTTATATAAATTCTGTTTTTTGAGCAAGCGGCACTTTTTCGCATAATTTTTTGCAGAAATATACAAGCTGCTCGTTTTCGTCACAGTCATATGAAAAATGCTCGTCGTAATACTCGGCCACCTTTGGAATATCCGTAACAGAAAAAGCGGACATATCCAGCTCGCGCGTATTGAGCCTTTCCCCGCGAATTAAGGGAAACAAAATCTTTTCGCAAAGATAAGCTGCTCCCGGTGAATGTGTTTTGAGGTTCTCAAAGTTTTCATCCTGCTTTTCTGTCGGCAGAGCCGTCAGATTTTTTATAAGCAGCTCCGGAACGATTGTAAGTCTTGCTGCCATTAAGCGATTCCTCCTATGCGACGGTTTTGGTTTTGTGTCTTCATCATAACGACACCTCCTCGTAAAAATCCGCAAGCATTTTACCCGATGGAATAAGAACATCCGAATAATAATATTCGGGAGATTTATCTGCCAAATGCTCCATCAGCTCCCTATGACCGAGATGCAGTCTGTTGTTTTTCGGCTCGAAGTGATCGTCATTATCCGGCATACTTAAAATATAGTCCGGCATATTGGAAAGGGAATAGGGCGAGTTGATTTTCGGCAGCTCATTTTCTCCGGTACATAAGGAGAAGTTGTTGCTTACATTTGAAAACGGATAAACAAACATTTTAGAATTTTCTCTGAGTATTCCGTTTTCGGTAACGCCTAAATATACCCGCCGGATTTTGCCGTTGCCGCCTATATTAAAGCCAAATACAAGCCTCGGCAGCGGAAAGTCCGGGTACTCGGTCGCCATATATGTGACGGTGGCTTTTGAGTACGGATATTCTATCGCTGCGGAGAAGTCTCCGTTTTCCGGGCAGCGACTGTAAAACAGCGCGTTTTTGGGTAATACGGCATGGTATACCGGCTTTATTTCCCGAAGACTGCTTTGTATGCAGACAAGCAGATCGTTAAGCTCGATATTTTTAACGCTTTTAACGCCGTCTTCTCTTTCTTCTACCGTTATTTCCGCACTGTCCGAAATATGGATAGATAGTCTATCACGTTTCATTATGCTGCCATCTTCCTTTCTTTCTGTTTTTTCATAGGGATTATTTTTGCCTTTCTTTTCTCCGTCAGCCTTTCAAGCTCCTTGCAGGAGTCTCCTGCAAAATGCAGTATTGAGGCTATTGCCTGTATCATACCTGCCGTTTCTGTAAAACCGTTGGTGATATATACCTGCAGATAAAACTTCCGGGTGGAGGATAAATAATAATCGTAAGAAAAATTTTCATCCGTTATAGGATGCATTGAATTAGCTATGTATGCCTCAAGTTTTTTTATCCAAAAGTTATTGTCTTTAGGTATGCCGTTAATGCTGCCGTATTTCAGCGCCAGACCGATATACTTTTTAAGACAGTCGTTGCGAAAAACGATTGCATAATAATTGTTATTATCATAATCCGTAACGCCGCCCAAAATCCTCATTGCTTCCTCATATGTCGTAAACTCGCAATCGTAGTCAATTTTGTTTTCCGTTATGGGGAAACCGTTGTCATACAGCACTTTATCCATAAAGAGCACAAGAAGGTCGCAGTAAAGGTTATCCGTATTGCTGTTAAACATAGAATTTCCTCCTACAAAAAATCCGCAGACACTTTTAACGGCGGAGCTGCTTTTATCTTTTGATATAAGGCATAAAGCGCGTTCCTGTCGGTACATTTAAACTCAATGTTATGTTTAAAGTAGTTGTATACGGTGTTTATATCATCAAGCTCAAACGCGGACATATTAAGCCCGTCGGTATATATCTCTTTTCCCTGCATTTTAGGAAGTATTACCTCCGTATAAAGATACGCAGCCCCGGATGAAAACTCTTTAAGCTCTTTAAGATAATTAAACGGCTTTCTTGAGGGGATAGCTCTGAGATTTTTCATAAACAGCTCCGGTACTATTTCCGCCAGCATTCAATAATTCCTCCTCGGTTACAATTCTGGTTTTGGGTTTTGAATAGTAGGTAATAATGCAGAAATACCGGTTACCTGCCGTTTTATGCCGGGAATACACATAACCGTACCCTGTTTCCATACAGGCGTTGCAGCGCGCCCAGTCCTCCGGGGAGATTTCTCCCCAGTCACCGCATTTGTGGCGTTCAAGCGCGCAGGCAATATCTGTTTCCGAAAGTATTTCCTTTGCCTTTCGGCTTAACGTATACTGCCCTATATCCCGTATCTTCATAAGTATGGGTCTGCGGGAATACTGTGTTTTAAGCGCTTTCAGTGTAACCACCGCTCTTTGCTCTGCCTGTATCGCCCTTAAAAAGCTCTCATAAGCGGCAGATAATTTCCTTATGCTCTGAGGATAATTTTTAAAGGCTTCAAGCAGATTTTTCTTTGCGCGCTTGGCTTTCATTGAACGAAACAGCAGGCGTATTTTTGCAATTATTTCTCTTTTAAAATTCATATGTACCCCTTTCAGGCTGCGGCGGGCAGAATGCCTGCCGTTTTGGTGCGGATGTTCTGCATTATATTATCCAACTCGCATAAGCTTTTTTGGAGTCTGAAGGATATTTCCGTCAGCTTAAAGCCGTCAAGCAGCAGCGCCAGCACCTCGCGCTCGTTCTGCTCAAAGGCGTTTAAAAGCTCCGTTATCTGTATGCGCTCCAAAAGCTCGGCTATACCGTCGCGCTCGTCCGCTAAGGTTTCCGCAACTATGCGGTAATAGTCGTCATTGCAGAACAGGCTTATAACGTTCCCCTCGCTTTCCGCCTTTACCGCCGCAACCGCTCTGTCCATCGCCGCATATGCGCGCTTTTTAAAATTGTCTTTGCCGGAGATAACGCAATCCAAAAACGCGAATACCACGGTATCGTAGTATTCATCGGGGGATAGTCTCCGCTCTTTCAGGTATTGCATTATAACTCCGTGCTGTTCCGCCGCAAACGCGGCTTTTTCTTCTGTTAATATCATTTTTCTGTCTCCTTTAACCTATTGTGATATATTTGTTTTCAGTAAGAATGTTAAAGATGATTTTGTTGCTTTCAACCTCGCTTATTTGGGTTACGCCCTCTCTGTCGGTCGGTATGTTCTTCTGCTTTTTCTCCCTTACAATCCTACCCTTTATAACGTGCGGGTGTTCGCAGTCCACAAGTCCGTTCATAAGTCCGCTCGCTCCCACTAAACCTATTTGCGAAAGATTAAGGGGTAAAAGCGGATTGCGGGTTCTGTTTTCAAGCCGTGAGCTTTCAAAAAGAATATCTAAGCTGTCCGAGCTTTTAAGCTGTTCGGCTAATGCTTCAACATCGAAAACAGAGCCTCTGAAATGGGAAATTTCCGTTTCTTTTTCGGGGAGTGAATACAGTCCCGCAGGTATAGTATCTATAAGGGGAATCTTATCCGGCTGCAGGCAAAGCTGCTCTATCCTTGCGGCGGTTTTATCCGCCGTACGCCTTTCGGTGCGAACGCCGAAAAACACTATCTGCTTATACTTTTTAAACTCGCTGTCACGGAATCTGTATACCGAAAGATTTTTGTAGTAAGATGAAAGTATACGGCATACCGATTCGTTGGCACGGTGATAGGGTATTATGTATATAAGCAGTCCGCCTTTCATTAAAAGCGGTAGAGTGTCGGCAAGAAACGCCCGTTCCATTCTTTTGCTGCCGCCGTTTCCGGGGCAGGAAAGGTATGGGGGATTTAAAAGCAGCGCGTGAAATCTGCCGGGCGGAACAGACGAGCCGAAAAAGCTGCCGAGACCTACGCGGTCGAGATTCTTCTGCGCCGTATGTCCTCTGCTTTCGTCAAGCTCTATTCCGTAGGTGTCGGCGTTTTCGTTTTCCGCAAAGGCTTTAAGCGCCAGTCCCTCTCCGCAGCAGGGGTCAAGTATATTGACATTGCTTTTGGGAAAATTAACCGCCTGCTTAATTAACCTTATGTGCTCCAAGTCCGTAGGAAAGTATCCCATTTTAATACGGTTCATAAGGTGCGCCGCCGCCTTTGCGTCGATGCTCTTTTTATTCGGCAGCATATCCGCAAAGGAATTAAGCGCGGATACTAAAGCAGGGTAATTTCCGTTTTTAAGGTAGTCAAAGCGCTTTACTGCCTCAAACATTTTAAGGGCGGTGGAGTATAGCTGTTCATCCCCGTACTCACCGAGCGGGTGCAATATGTTTGCAAACTCCGCCCATAATGCTTTAGCGGTAATATGCAGCTCGGATATTGAACCGTAATCCCTTTTTTCAAGATAAACGGGATACTGTTCATTGAGAGCAGCTATTAAGCGTTTCAGATTTTCGCTGCACTCGGTCAGCTCGTCAAGGCAAAAGCAGCTGTTATTTTCACAATCGCTCATCCTTTACCTCGCTTAGCCTGCGGTAGTTTATCCGCCTGAACACCGAGCCTTTATACCCGAAAGTGAGAATGTTTTTAAGGGTATTAAGCGCGGTGTTGAAAACCAAAGCTTCCATACTGTCATCCGCAACTAAAAAAACCGCAATGTATTTCTCCTGATCGTCAAGTATTATCTTCATACGGTCGCTTTTCGCGAATACATAGGTTCTTCTGCCGCCGGGTACATTCTCAAAGCGCTTGGTAATTTCAAGCTTCGGCATTGCCTGTGAAAGCTGTGCACCTAAAAATGCAGTGAACATATCCCAATCCCTTGTGGGATTGTCCGTGGTAAAAACCGCGCTGTTTGCAACATAAAACCCGCCGCTGTTCTTTTTGTCCTTAGCCCCTGCCGGTATTTCTATGCCGCGCATTTTTCCGTCCTCCTCTTACGCTTTTTAACCGTTTCTGCTCTTGTGGAAATAATTTTAGAGGAAAAGGTCACATACCTTGTAGTCAGGTCGCCTGTCACAAGTAAATCGTATAGAAAAGAGGTTACGGCGGTAGCCGCGGTAAGGTTTGCGGTTACCGACTGCGGGGCGGATACCGCGCGTTCCGCGCAGGAAAGCTCGGTCGGCAGCTTATCCTCAGCCTTTAAAATATCCGGGTAAAGCGTACCTACGGGCTTAAAGGTCGTTCTGCCGTTTTGTCTAATTCCGCAGACTACCTGACCCGTATGCTCTCCGTTGCCCGAGTCTATATATACCAAATCCTTTGTTCCGTAAAAGACCTTATGGCATATAGCTCTCGACTTATTGTTGTCTACGCAGCCGATTAAAATTACGCGCTGGGTTTCCCTGGCGTTAGTCCACGGGCTTTTTGTAAAGTCCGGTCGGACAAGCTCTTTCAGCCGCTGTTCGCTTTCAATATATTCGGGTATATATTCGCACTCTATACCGAAAGCTCCGGCATAACGCTCGGCCAATACCGACGCCTTGTTTCTGCCTATATCCTGCTCAATAAAGTTCTGTCGGATAAGGTTTTTGCGCTCTACAATATCCCCGTCGCAGATAATAATGCGGTAGTTGCGGTTTCCGTTGGCAAAGGCTATGCGGTAAAGGTGGGGAATTAAATATCCGCCCGTACCGCCTGCGCCCAAAACAATGATTTTAACCGGTGCTGTTGCGGAATATTTCATATTCTGTCCTCCCCGAAAACCTTTTTAAACCGTAACCCCATATGCCAAGGTTTTTTAATTTCAGTACCACAATGGCGTATGTTTTCTTTCCATTCCTCCGGGTAGCTGCCAAAAAAATCTCCCTCAAAAACATCTTCGGGGTTAAGGGGAATAAACTTACCCGCACACCCGGCTCTTACCGTTATTTCGGGGACTGTTCGGTTGAACCTGCCCGCAACGGCGTAAAGCCTTGTTTCCTTTTCGTCGGCATTGTCGGTTCCGGAAAATACCGCAGGCATTGTGTTATGCGAATGAAAATCCATAACATGAATATATCTGTCGGGATACGGCTCGTCAGTTTCGCTGTTTACCGAGGCTTCGGATATTCTCTGTTTCGGAACCTTTATTATGTACACCTTTTCTTCCATATCGTAGAGAATATGCACCAATACCTCGTAATGCAGCTCGTCCGAAATGCTCTTAAAAAAGCCCATAACCTTTGAAAAGATATGTGCGGGAATTTTGGGCAGCGCCATTTTAAACTCCGCCTGTATATCCTCAAATTCTCGGACATTCTCTGCGGGGGCTGTAAAGCACCCAATTTCGTTTCTGCGCTGCTCATACACTCTGCCGTCTTTCGACGGCAGGAGTACGATAGGCTTATTTGTCTGTGCGGCTTCCGCTTTGGTAAGGCAAAGCTCCTTAATACCGGAGAGCGCCTCGCCCTTTGTCTGCGCCTTTTTGAAAAGCTTTACTATACATTCGGGGTTTTTCTCCGCGTCTGTTTTAGCTTTTTTAAGCGCTTCCTTAAAGGCTTTGGAGTTCTCGATTTCGGCTTTTATATCGTAGACCTTATCCGAGCCGGGGTTGCTTACGCTCTTTGTGGTTTTTCCGTAATTCACCGTCCAGGATATAGTCTTCGGGTCCGAAAGCTCCGGGAAATCCGCCTCATACTTTTGTCGCAGATCCTCAAAGGTTGAGTCTCTGTCCGCAATATTTTCCTTAACCTTTGCGTAGGAGAATATTGCGGGCTTTGCCGCTAACGCTTCAAGCATACGCTTTTCGCCCTGCACCTCAAGATTCTGCATTACCATGTCAAACTTGTCGAGCATTGTCTCTTGAACGGGTGCGGGATCGGGCGCTGCCGGCTGCATTACAGGTTGTTGTACTACCGGTTGCGGCTGCACCATAGGCTGTGTTTGCGGTGCAACCTGCTGCTCTGCTGAGGGAGCTGCCTGTGGGGTCTGCGGCGTCTGAACAGCCGGAGCAGGCGTAGGAATTGTCTCCTGCGGCGCTGCGGGCTGTGCTGTCGGCGGAGCAGCAGGCACGGGTTCTGCCTGAACCGGAGCCGCTGCCGCCGTTTGCTGTGCCGGTTCTTCGCCCGGCCATACGGCTGCGGGAGTAAACGGCACGCTTTGCGGGCTTGGTGCTTCTGCGGCAGGTGTGCTGTCAAAGTCCATACTGTCTAGGAAGCTGTTGATGTTGTCTTGATTGCTGTTTTCCATGCTTTTCTCCTTTTTTGTACCAAGCGGACAATCCTTAATATCTAAAAGAAATTCCGTTACTGTGCAAAATCTTTTATAGATACCTCACACTGCCTGATGGTACGCTTTTGTTTTTATGTAAAAACAAAAAAGACCGACCCATCCTGCAAAAATACAGAATTGGTCGGTCAATCTTGTGATTACCGAATTTATTTTATTGATATATTTTAAGTTTCCTTAAAAATGCAAAAAGGTCGGACTTAACCCGTTGTAAGGGAAAAGTTCGACCGAGTTACTTTAACCAATGTCATAATCTGAAAAGTCAAATTTGACAATTTCCTTAAACCATGTTACAAGGGTATTATATATGATAAAAGGAGGGTTGTCAAGGAGTAATTTGACATTTATATAATTGAGTTTAATTATATTCGGTCTACATTGGTTGTTAAGGTGACTTTTTATTTACGGTTTGTATTATACAAAAAATAGTTGACAAAAATTTATTATGATTGCGATTGTGCAAATTTCTTTTTCCACTCCCGAGGAGTGAAACCTGTAATTTTTTTAAATGTATTAGAAAAATAATTAGGACTGTCATAACCGCAAAGAGAAGCAATTTCAGATAATGAGATGTCATTTTCTTTGCGAATAAGTTCTTGTGCATATTGAATTCTAAGTATATGAATATATTTTGTAAAGTTAAAAACATCGACCTGCCCGAAAAGCTGAAGCGGAATACAGCAAAATCGCAAGCTGCCAAAAACAAAAAGAAGCTCGGCAGAAGTATTGAGGAACGCCCCGAAAGCGTTGAACT